>Ga0137410_10000783_pt1 | contig 21879 bp, 17 predicted proteins | sample CZODoug1_16funga_FD_108878 | JGI IMG/M metagenome (GOLD analysis project Ga0137410, IMG submission 108878) | Vadose zone soil fungal communities from Angelo Coast Range Reserve, California, USA - CZODoug1_16fungal (Illumina Assembly) | ecosystem: Environmental > Terrestrial > Soil > Vadose zone... | reverse complement strand
GGCGACGATCGCGCATCGCGACGGCACGCAGCATCTCTTCGAGCGCGATCCGGACGTGCTCTACGTCTCGACCCATCAGTACCCGTTCTATCCGGGCACCGGCGCCACCGAGGAGGTAGGCCAGGGTGCCGGAGCCGGGCGGACGCTCAACCTGCCGTTCCCTGCCGGGTTCGGCGATGGCGAGTACATGCGTGCCTTCGCCGAGGTGGTGGGCGACGAGCGCCGCCTCATCGCGCTCTATCTCTTCACCGTCGCCGACGTGCGCGGCACCAGTCCGAAGGTCTGGAACGGCTGGAAGGCAAAGCTGCTCGAGGACCTGTTCCGCGCCACCCGGCGGGTGCTGACCGGCGAGCCGCTCGCGCGTGACGCAGCGCTCGCCGAGAAGCAGGCCGAGGCGGTGCGGCTGTTGCGTCTCTACGCCCTCGATGACTCGGTGAAGGACAAGCTCTGGGCGCAGCTCGACACGACCTACTTCCTGCGCCACGACGCGCAGGAGATCGCGTGGCAGACGCGCAACCTCCATCAGAAGGTCGACGCCGACAAGCCGGTGGTCAGGGCGCGCCTCGCGCCGTTCGGCGAAGGCCTGCAGGTCATGATCTACACCCGCGACCGCGAAGTGCTTTTCGCGCGCATCTGCGGCTACTTCGAGCGTGCCGGCTTCAATATCGTCGAAGCGAAAGTGCACACGACGCGCAACAGCTACGCGCTCGATACGTTCCTGGTGATGGGCCAGGGCCCCGGCGCGCATTACCGCGACCTGATCAGCATGATCGAGAACGATCTCGCCATCGACGCGCAGTCCGAGGAGCCGCTCGGGCCGCCGCGCGGCGGGCGCGTGTCGCGACGCGTGCGTCATTTCCCGATTTCACCCTCGGTCGACATCCGGCCGGACGAGCGCGGCGCCTACTATGTGCTCTCGATCGTCGCCAGCGACCGGCCTGGCCTGCTCTATGACGTGGCGCGCACGCTTGCCCGTTACCGCATCAATCTGCAGACCGCCCGCGTCAACACCCTCGGCGATCGGGTCGAAGATGTGTTTCTGATCAGCGGCGCACCCCTCACCGACTCCCGGGCGGTGCTCAACCTCGAGCAGGACCTCCTCAAGCCTCTGGCGCTTCAGCAAGCCGCACCCGTCGCAGCCGTCGGGTAGCAACGACGAGCCAAATCATCCGTTTTTAGAATCGCTTGCGGCGTTGTGTGCGGTATTTCCTCCGCGCCGCCCGACAGTTTTGATCGCTGGCGTGTAGTACGGACCGTGGCACGCGCTTTGCACAAGCATCGACATACCCGGCGATCAAGCCGGGAAGGGAGATGCTCATGAACACGAAGCTCGCGGTTCCGCTGTTGCTCGTCCTCGCAGGTCTCACCCTCACCCACGAAGTCGAAATCGCCAATTCCGCCGATCCGCTCGCGCGCGATCCCGGTCCACGCGCGACGCCGCCCGACGCCGGATCGCCGCTCGCCGGACTGACGCGCACCGAAACCGCGTTCTTCACTGCCGGCAAGGACGATTTCGAGGAAGCGGAAACGGTCTCCGAAGGCCTCGGTCCGACGATGAACCTCGACAGCTGTGTCGGCTGCCATTCGCAGCCGTCGAGCGGCGGTTCGAGCCCCGCGGTCAATCCGCAGGTCGCATTCGCCAACAAGATGGGCGCCCGCAACCGCGTGCCCTCCTTCATCCGCCGCGACGGACCGGTTCGGGAGGTGCGGTTCGTGCGCAATCCCGACGGCACGGCCGACGGCGGCGTGCATTCGCTCTTCACCATCGCCGGGCGCTCCGATGCCGGCGGCTGCGGCGTAGCCCAGCCCGACTTCGACCGGGAATTCTCTCGCGGCAACGCCATCTTTCGCATTCCGACGCCGGTGTTCGGCGCCGGGCTGATCGAGCAGATCCCGGACGCCGTGATCCGCGCCAGCGCGTTGAGCACCGTGGCGCAGAAATCGGCGCTCGGCATCGCCGGCAGGCCGAACGTCATCCTGCCGTTCAATACCATCTCGGGGCAGACCAACAACAACGGCAACGACGGCACCATCGCCCGCTTCGGCTGGAAAGCGCAGAACAAGTCGCTGCTGCTCTTCTCCGGCGAGGCCTACAACGTCGAGATGGGCATCACCAATGAGCTGTTCCAGACCGAACGCGAGGAGAACCGCAACTGCCAGTTCGCCGCGCATCCGAACAGCATCACCGATACCACCGCAAGCAACGGCACCGCGGTGATCAGCGCGATCGAGAAATTCTCCTTCTTCATGCGCTTCCTCGCGCCGCCGAAGCCGTCCGCCGACCAGCCCGGCGGCGCCGCCTCGATCGGCCGCGGCCGCGGTAACTTCGCCGAGGTCGGCTGCACGCTGTGCCACACGCCGAGCTTGCGGACCGGCAACTCGAATATCGCGGCATTGCGCGATCAGCCGGTGAATCTCTTCTCGGACCTCCTGCTGCACGACATGGGAACGACGCTCGCCGATGGCGTCTCGCAAGGCCAGGCCGGCCCGCGCGAATTCCGCAGCGCGCCGCTCTGGGGGCTGGGTCAGCGCCTGTTCTTCCTGCATGACGGCCGCACTTCGGACCTGGTCGTCGCGATCCGCTCGCACGCAAGCGACGGCTCGGAAGCGAACCGCGTGGTCGGCAACTTCATGCGGCTGCCCGAGCGCGACAAGCAGGACCTGCTCAACTTCCTCCGCTCGCTCTAGTCCTCGGGAGGAAGATCGGTGTCCGGAAACAGCGCTTCGTTGAAGCCGAACCGGGTGAAGTCGCGGATGCGCATCGGATAGAGAACGCCGTCGAGGTGATCGCACTCGTGCTGCACCACACGAGCGTGGAATCCCTCGACGGTGCGCTCGAAGGGCATGCCCTTCTCGTCGCGCCCTTTGTAGTGCAGCTTGTGCCAGCGCGGCACCCAGCCGCGCATGCCGGGCACCGAGAGGCAGCCTTCCCAGCCGTCCTCCACCTCGTCCGAGAGCGGCTTGAGCTCCGGGTTGATGAGCACGGTATCGGGGACATCCTCGACGCCGGGATAGCGCGGATTGGCCTTGACGCCGAAGATGACCACGCGCAGCAGGACGCCGATTTGCGGCGCGGCGAGGCCGGCGCCGTCGAGATGCGCCATCGTGTCGCGCATGTCTTGAAGCAGTTCATTCAATTCGCCCGTATTGAAGCGAGCCACGGGCGAGGACTTCTGCCAGAGGCGCGGATCGCCCATGCGCAGAACTTCGCGGATCATTTGCCGCAGATTTCCTCGATGATGCGGCGCACCCGGCCCAGCGCCTCTTCGAGGATGACGCCGATCTTGTCGAGCGGGATCGCATGCGCGCTGTCGCCGCGTCCGGCGGCGTAGTTGGCGATCACGGCGATGGTCGCGTATTCGAGGCTCACCTCGCGCGCCAGCACGGCCTCGGGCATGCCGGTCATGCCGACCAGGTCGGCGCCGTCGCGCTCGAGGCGGTCGATCTCGGCCGCGGTTTCGAGACGCGGCCCCTGCGTGGCGGCGTAGACCGAGCCGTCGAACACCTTCTGCTTGCAATCCGCGGCCGCCTTCAGCAGCGCCTTGCGCAGCGGCTGCGAGAACGGCTCGGTGAAGTCGATGTGGTTCACCGGCGCGCCGGCGCCCTCGAAGAACGTGCTGCGCCGTCCCCAGGTGTAGTCGATGACCTGGTGCGGAATCACCAGATTGCCCGGCGCCAGGTCCTTGCGGATCGACCCGACCGACGCGACCGACACGACCTTGTCGGCGCCGGCGTCCTTGAGGGCCCAGAGGTTGGCGCGGTAGTTGACCTCGTGAGGCGCGATGGTGTGGCCATAGCCGTGGCGCGCCAGAAAAATGACGTCGCGCTTCGCGATACGGCCGAACGTGAGCGGCCCGGAAGGCTCGCCATAGGGCGTGCGGGCAACCTTGCGCTGCGTGACCTCGAGGTTGGCGAGCTGGGTAAGGCCGCTGCCCCCCATGATGGCCAGCATCGCTTCAGCTCTCCTTCACCGCCCGGATCTCGGGCAGGTTGCGCCAGTAGCCCTTCGCGTCCATGCCGCAGCCGAAGACGAAGCGGTCGGGAATCTTCATGCCGACGAAGTCCGCGTGGATCGGCTTCTTCTGGTCGAGGATCTTCTCGACCAGCACCGCGCAGTACACCGCCTGCGCGCCGAGCTCGAGCAGCCGCGTGCGGATGGCGGCCATTGTTTCACCGTGGTCGAGGATGTCGTCGACCACCAGCACCGAGCGTCCCTTCGCCAGGGTCGGCGGCGAAACCCGCCACTCGATGCCCGCGCCGCGCGTCGCCTGGCCGTAGCGCGAGGCGTGGATATAGTCGAAGTCGAGGGGAAACTTGAGCATCGGCAGCAGTTGACCGGCGAACACCACGGCGCCGCCCATCACCGCGAGGACCAGCGGGTAGGAGGTGCCGAGTCTCAGCTCGATCTCGGCCGCGACCCTCCGCATTGCCGCCTGGACCTGATCGGCGCTGGCGATCGGATCCGAATTCTTGAGGAAGGCCCAAGCCTGCTCTGCGTCCGGCATGCGGCGAGTCTATCGCGACTGCAGTTCGCGCGGCATCTAGCGCCCTTTGAGATAGCGGGCGAAGTCCTTGCCGATCTCGGGATGGCGCAGGCCGAGCTCGATCGTCGCCTGCAGGTACCCGAGCTTCGAGCCGCAGTCGAAGCGCTTGCCTGGCAATCGCACCGCCAGCACGCGCTCGTGCGCCAGCAGCGCCGAGATCGCGTCGGTGAGCTGGATTTCGCCGCCGGCGCCCGGCGTGACCTCGCCCAGCAGGTCGAAGATGCGCGGCGTGAGCACGTAGCGGCCGATCACCGCGAGATTGGAAGGCGCGTCCGCCGGCTTCGGCTTCTCGACGATGCTGTGGATGCGCGCAAGGTCCCCCTCCAGGCGGTCGATGGTGACGATGCCGTAGCTCTGCGTCTGGTCGCGCGGCACTTCCTCCACGCCGAGCAACGACGCGCCCTCGCGCTCGAACACCTGCGCCATGCGTGCCATGGCCGGCGGTTCGGAGTCCATCAGGTCGTCCGCCAGCACCACGGCGAACGGCGCATCGCCGACGACCGGCTGCGCGCAGAGCACGGCGTGGCCGAGGCCGAGCGGCTCCGCCTGGCGGATGTAGATGCAGCGCACGCCCTCCGGAAGCACCGAGCGCACCATGTCGAGCAGCACGTCCTTGCCCTTGCGCTCGAGCTCGGTCTCCAGCTCGTAGGCCTTGTCGAAGTGGTCCTCGATCGCGCGCTTGTTGCGGCCGGTGACGAAGATCATCTCGGTGATGCCGGCGGCGGCCGCCTCCTCCACCGCGTACTGGATGAGCGGCTTGTCGACGATCGGCAGCATCTCCTTCGGGCTGGCCTTGGTGACCGGCAGGAAGCGGCTGCCGAGGCCGGCGACCGGGAAGACGGCTTTTCTTAGTTTCATCCTCATATCCTTGCTGGCAATAGGCTTTTCAGGAAGTGCTCTTCCGCAACGATCGCCAGTGGATATCCCTTTTCACGATACTCAACAGCGCGCTCGATCTTGCGACCAAAACTGGCGTGAATCCAGTCCCTACTCCCCACGACTCCGATTACCAGATAGTCAAGCTCGACGGTAATCGTCTCAACAAATTGGCCGCCCCTTTTTTCAATCTCCGCTCGGCATTTGTCTCGACTACCGAAGACAAACTTTCCTGTTAGGCATAGCGTTTTACCGGGGATTGTTACCTCTGGGATCGGCTGTGATATGGGCAATCCAGTAGACAAACTATGCGCATTGAGGCGTGCTGCGTCACCACCTGTAACCTCTAGAAATAGCTTGAGCAGTTCACCTTCCTCGTTCTGGTCTAGAACTCCATCGCTCAACATTGCAGAAATTCGACCCAAAAGGACATTCGCGGGCCACTGGTCAGATGTCTCTCGATTTAGGCGCAGCCACTGTGCGAGAAACTCCGCCTCGCGCTGGTTAACCACTCCGTCTGCGAGCATTCCTTTGCACAGACCAAGCAGCTCATCGATCTCGCGCCCCGAGCGTAGTTGCCGATTGATCGCCCTATTCTTTGGTTGGCCGTCCGAGTCCATCATCCGATACCCCCCACTGAAGGACGTGCTTGACGTAGTAGCTCAAGGAAGTTCTCTTCCGTCAGTATAGGAACGTTCAGTTCTGCAGCGCGAGCCAATTTGTTAGAAGGCCGAGCTTCAGGTTCGGAACCAACGACCAGGAAATCGACATCCTTAGTCACGCTTGGAGCAATCTCCCCTCCAAGATCCTCAACGGTACGCTCAGCCTCAGCCCTTTTCATGGACTCAAGATTCCCCGTGAACAACAACCTCTTGTCTTGAAAAGGACTGCCAGGTACCACCAGCTTGAACTTTCTTCGTGCATCGATTCCCGCTGCCAAGATTCGTTCTATCTCGTGCACGTTATGAGGTTCGGCAAAGAAGGTGCCTAGAGCATCAAAAATTTCAGGCCCGATACGCTTGTATCTATCCGTGTTCTCCTCCGAGGTGCTCTCTACTTTCTTTTTCGAACTTTTCTTCGCGACACCAAGAGCATGCCAGTCAGTCGATATGAGATCTCTTGCCGTCTCAACATTGCGGCTGAGTATCTTCGCTACTTCTTCTCCTACGTGGCGGATGCCAAGTGCAAAGATGAAACGGTCTAGGGGAATCCTCTTGGACTTGTCAATCTCTCCAAGCAACCTTACGGCGTCTCTTTCGCCCAGCCTGGAGCGCGCCCTAGACTCCCCCTTACTTCCGGGTGTCTTCGGGATAGCGGCCACGGCGAGGTAGTCAAGGGTACCTAGCAGCTTCTCGTCGGCAATTTGACGCATGGCGTACAACTGTCCAATCGATGTACTGCCTGAAATGTTCGATTCCGACTTTAGAAGAATCCGAAATCCCTCACCCCCAGAGCTACCGCGCTGAAAGGTATCCTCGGCGCTCGCGGTGGGTCGTTGCGTCATCAGCCATGTCCACGCTCGATCTGCCAAGTAATACAGGTCCGCCGGCCCCTTAAGCCCAACTTCGTCCACAAGTACATCGGTAAGCTTCCAACCGAGGCCATCAATGTTCATGGCCTTTCGGTCAACGAAGTGTAGGAGCGCTCGCTTAAGTTGCGCCCTGCAACTCAATCCACCCGTACAACGAGTAACTGCCTCACCTGGTAGTCGAACAACACCCGACTGGCATACTGGACACTCCACGATTCGGAACCGTTCAGCGGCCGCCAGCTCGCGATCATCGAGCGCCCTTACGACCTCAGGGATTACGTCGCCGGCCCGCCGCACCACAACAGTTCCATTAACCCGCAATTTCTTCCGGTTGACCTCTTCCTCATTGTGCAGGGTGGCATTCTCTACGCGCACGCCACCAACGTTCACTGGCTCCAGACGCGCAACTGGTGTTAGCGCGCCCGTCCGCCCCACGCTAACGTCTATCTTCAGTAGCGTTGTTGTTACTTCCTCGGGAGGAAATTTATGCGCGATCGCGAACTTCGGGGCACGCGCCAATGAGCCGAGTCGCTCTTGCTGGTGCAGATCGTCAACCTTGTATACAACGCCATCTATTGCATAACCGAGCGTGTGTCTCTTTTGTCCCACCTCTTTAAAGTAGTCAATCAGTTCTGAGACTCCGCGTGCGACGCCTCCGTCCGGACAAACCGGAACTTTCCTCTCCGCTAACCAAGACATGCTGGCGGAGTGAGTGGCAAATGATTTGCCACTCACTCGCGCAACGCTATAGGCGAAGAAACTAAGAGCTTTTAACGACGCGTCGCTCGGATCAAGCTGACGGACACTGCCGGCGGCGAGGTTCCGTGGGTTTGCGAACTCCCTTTCATCACTTGTCCGTCGTGTGAGGTTTAGCGCTTCGAAGTCATTTGCGCTAACGAAAACTTCCCCTCGAACTTCGACGAGTTCGGGAGGGGCCATGTCGTGCAAGACCTCCGGGATGCGAGGAACCCGCCTGATGTTCTCAACAACATCCTCACCCGTCGTCCCATCTCCACGCGTCGTGGCATGGATCAGTTTCCCTTGCGCATAAATAAGGCTCATTGCGAACCCGTCGACCTTGGGTTCAGTCGCATACACAATCTGCTCGAGGCCCAGCGCCTCGCGTACTCGCGCATCGAAGGCTTCGACGTCTTCAACGGAAAACGCATTGTTTAAGGACAGCATCGGAACTGCGTGGCGAAAGGGAGGAAACTCTCCGGTAATTGCACTCCCGACTCGCTGAGTCGGAGAGTCCGGGGTCACGAGCCCAGGATATGCAGCTTCGAGCTGGATGAGCTCCAGCATCAGTTGATCAAATTCGAAGTCTGAAATATCAGGTTCAGCCCGGACGTAGTAAAGCAAATTGTGATGATCGATCTCGCGTCGCAATTCCCGCAGCCGACGCTTAACCTTCGTTGTCGACTTGCTCTCGCTCATGAAAATAGTCGCAGCGCGAGCGGCCCCCCGGGCTCGATGCCGCGCCCGGCCAGCTCCTGGCGCACCGCTTCGAGCTGCGCACCGATGGTGGCGAGCGCGCGCTCGTCGAGCGGCGCGCCGTTGTCGTCCACCAGCCGCCCGCCGCCGGCCGCCGCGAGCTGGCGCCCCGCGCGGGTCATTGCCTCGTAGCTGCGGCCAAGCTCGGGCGTGCGAGCGACGTCGAGCGTGAGGGTGAGGCCGTCCTCGCGGCGCGTGACCTGGAACGGGTGCTCGCCGGCCGGTGCCTCGCCGCCCGGAACGCCGACGACATGCAACGCGACCTGGATGTCGGCGTCGGCGCAGGCGCGGTCGAGCTCCTGCGCGGCTTCGAGCGCCAGCCGCATCTCCGGCGCGCGAACCGTAGCCTTCACTCTGGCCGCCAGGGTCTCGACCTCGGAGCGGAATTCGATCAGCTCCGCTTCGCTCACTACGCCTTCACGCGTGACCATCTGCAACGCCGCCATGGCCGTGGTTCCTTGCGTGGCCAGCAGCGCCCTGCGGCCGAAGCGATGCTCGATCGCCGCCCACTCTTCCTTCAGCGTCATGCCGGCGGGCAAGGCAAGCTCGATCACGTAGTCGACGCGTGCGTCCGGCATCGCGCCAGCCTGCGGTTCGGCCCGCTTCGGAGCGCTGTCGAGCGTCGGCTCGCGTCGCACCTCCGGCTCGTGCTCGAGCAGGACGTCGGCGTGGCGCGAAGAGAAGCTGCGCTCGGCCTGGCGGCGCGCGGCGCGTTCCTGCACGAAGTTGTAGCCGAAGACCCCGACCAGCGCGACGACGCCAAGCACCACCAGACCGATATGGAGCTCGGTCAGGCGGCGAGCTCCTCCCGGATGCGCAGGGCTTCGTCGATGTCGACTGCGACGACCCGCGACACGCCCGACTCCGGCATGGTCACGCCGATCAGCTGCTCGGCCATCTCCATCGAGATCTTGTTATGGCTGATGAACAGGAACTGGGTCTGCGCGGACATGCGCTTCACCAGTTCGCAGAAGCGCAGCGTGTTGGAGTCGTCGAGCGGTGCGTCGACCTCGTCGAGCAGGCAGAACGGCGCGGGGTTGAGCTGGAACAGCGAGAACACGAGCGAGATCGCCGTGAGCGCCTTCTCGCCGCCCGACAGCAGGTGGATCGAGCTGTTGCGCTTGCCGGGTGGCTGCGCCATGACCTGCACGCCGGCGTCGAGGATCTCCTCGCCGGTCATGAGCAGCTTGGCCTCGCCGCCGCCGAAGAGCGTCGGGAACAGCGAGCCGAAGTGCTTGTTCACGGATTCGAAGGTCTCGCGCAGCAGCTCGCGTGTTTCCCGATCGATCTTGCGGATCGCGTCCTCGAGCGTCTTCACCGCTTCCTCGAGGTCGGTCGACTGGGAATCGAGGTAAGCCTTGCGCTCCTGGCTGGTGCTCAACTCTTCGAGCGCCGCCATGTTGACCGCACCCAGCTCGCCGATTGCCGCCGAGAGGCGCGTGATCTCGCCCTGCAGGGTCGACGGCCGCGGTGCGCCCTCGGCATGCGCTGCCAGGGTGGATTCGTCGGCGCCGGCCTCGGTGAGCTGTGTCGCGAACTGGTCGTGGTTGATCTGCGCCGCCTGCTCCTTCAGCCGCAGCTCGGCGAGGCGCTCGCGCAGCGGCGCAGCCCGCGACTCGACCTGCAGGCGGCTCTCCTCGATCTCGCGCAGCGCCGCTGCGGCTGCCTCGACCGCGTCGCGCGCGGTGGCGAGCGTCTTCTCGCAAGCAAGGCGCGCTTCGACAGCGGATTCGAGTTGGCGCTTGACGTCGGGGATCGGATCGGCGGCGAGCTCGGCGGTGAGCTTGGTGATCTCGTGCTCGGCGTGCTCGATCTGCTGGTCGATCACCTTCACGGAGTTGTCGATTTCAGCGATTTTCGATACGCACTCGCGCTCGCCGAACACCGCGTCCTGCAGCTCGCGCTCGGCCTGCTGGCCCGCACGCCGCTGGGCGAGCACGGCGTTCTCCGCCGTAGCGAGTGCCTGGCGCGCCGCTTCCAGCCGCTCGCCGGCCGCCGCGATCGCTTCCTCGCCGCGGGCAATGCCGGTCTGGCATTCCGCCAGCGCCTGGCGCGCACGAGAGGCCTCGCGGTCGATCTCGGCGACCTCGGCTTGCACCTGGGCGCTTCTTTCGCGATAGCGCTCCTCGGATTGCGTCAGCTTCAGCTCTTCGATTTGCGCGTCGTGGCGCGCCTTTTCCATGCGCGTGATCTGCTCACGGGCGGCTTCCAGCGCCTGCGCCCGGTCGGCTGCGTGCGCCTCTGCCGCCTGCTGCGCCGCTTCGGCGCTCCGCCGCGCCTGCTCCAGCCCTTTGCGGCGTTCCTCGAGGACTTCGATCTCCGCCTGCCGCGCAAGCAATCCGGCGTCGACCGCGTCCGGCGCATGGAAGCTGACCGTGTGACGCGTGAACTGATGCCCCTCGCGGTTGACGAGCAGCATCCCCGGCCGCAGGCCCTGGCGAAATGAGACGCTTGGCTGCCCCTCGACGGCATAGACATCCGCAAGCCAGTCCGCCAAAGCGCCCGATACCGCGGGGTCCGTGGCATGAACGTGCGCCGCCAACGGCGTAAGCCCGCTGACCGGCGCGGCTGCCGGGGCGGTGCCGCGCTCGAACAGGCTCGCCTTGGCCGGCGGCATTTCGGCCGGCAGGCGATCGATCCCGCCCGCCTCCAGCGCGTGCAGGCGCTCGCGCAACACCGCTTCGACCGCTGCCTCCCAGCCAGCGTCGATCCGCAGCTTCTGGAAAAGCCGGGGCAAGCCGCCGAAGGCGTGGCGATCGAGCCAGTCGCGCAGCGGAGCGTTGTTCTCGGTATCGGCCTGGATCTGGCGCAGGGTCGCAAGCTGCGCCTGCGCCGCGGTCTCGTCGCGCTGGGCGGCGTTCAAGGCCTCGCTCGCCGCGGCGCGCTGCCCATCAGCGGCGTTGCTTTCCGCCTGGAGGCTTTCCAGCTGACCCTGCGTCGACTTCAGTGACGAGGCGAGCTCGCGCATCCCGGCCTGGACGGCATTTGCGGCGGCGGCATCGGGAGCCGCGAGGGTCTGCAACTCGGCCTCGAGCCGCTCGCGCCGCTGGCTCAACGCAGCCACGCTGCGCTCGAGGTGCGCCAGATTGGCCTTCTCGAGTTGCAGGCCGCTTTCCGACCGCTGCAAGCCGCTGCGCGCGTCGTTTGCGCCATCCTGGGCGGCGCGGAACGCCTCCTCGGCTTTGGGCAGAAGACCGTTCTCCTGCTCGAGCTTGCGCTTCGCCTGGGCGGCGCGCTCCTTCGCGGTACCGGAACGCGCGGCCCACATGTGGAGCGCCTGCGTGAGCTGGGCGCGCTGTTCGCGCCAGGAGTCGAGTTGCGCGCGCCGCTCGGTGTGCTGGCTCTCCAGGCGGCTGCGAGTCTCCTCGGCGTAGCGCAGTTGCGACTCGTGGCTCGCCACGGTGGCGTTGGCCGTATAGAGGGCCGCCTGCGCGGTATTCATGCCGTCGCCCGCCTGGTAGTGCGTGGTGCGGGCGGTCTCGAGCCGCGATTCGAAGTGCCGCAGCTGGGCGTTCTCCGCCTCCATCTCATTGCCGACGCGTGCGATCTCCTGCGCGTGGCGCTCGCGCTCTGCGCCGGCGTCGCGCCGGCGCAGGTACCAGAGCAGCTGCTGCTTCAGGCTCAGGTCGGACTGGAACTCCTTGTAGCGCGCCGCGATCTTCGCCTGCGCTTCGAGCTTCTCGAGCTGCGTGCCGAGCTCGAGCCGGATATCGCTGATGCGCGCCAGGTTCTCGCGCGTGTCCGTCAGGCGGTTCTCGGTCTCGCGGCGGCGCTCCTTGTACTTGGAGATGCCCGCGGCTTCCTCGAGGAAGACGCGCAGTTCCTCGGGCTTGGCCTCGATGACGCGCGAGATCATGCCCTGCTCGATGATCGCGTAGGCGCGCGGCCCGAGCCCGGTGCCGAGGAACATGTCGGTGATGTCGCGCCGGCGGACGTGGATACCGTTGATGTAATAGCTCGACTCGCCGTCGCGCTGCAGGATGCGCTTCACCGCGATCTCGCCGTACTGCGACCACTGCCCGCCCGCGCGGCCCTGCGAATTGTCGAAGTTGAGCTCGACCGAGGCGCGCGCGTGCGGCGGCCGGTTGCCCGAGCCGTTGAAGATCACGTCCTGCATCGAATCGCCGCGCAGCGCCGAGGCGCGCGTCTCGCCGAGCACCCAGCGAACCGCGTCGATGACGTTCGATTTTCCGCAGCCATTGGGGCCGACCACGCCGACGAGCTGGCCTGGAACGTTGATGCTGGTTGGATCGACGAATGACTTGAATCCGGACAGCTTGATCTGCGTGAGTCGCACGGAAAAAATGATAACATTTCGCCGCTCGATGCCCTCGCGTCCAAGCAAGCGGTTGCAGACATTTTCCAACCCTGCTGCCGAGCGCGATTTCCGCATCCACATGGAGATTCCGGAGTTCACCTGTCTCTGCCCGATGACCGGGCAGCCGGACTTCGCCACGCTCACGCTCGACTACATCGCCGACAAGCTCTGCGTCGAGCTGAAGTCGCTCAAGCTCTATGTCTGGTCGTACCGCAACGAAGGCGCCTTCCACGAGGCGGTCACCAACAAGATCCTCGACGACCTCGTCCGCGCGACCAGGCCGCGCTGGATGAGGCTGGAGGCGAAATTCAACGTCCGGGGCGGCATTTACACCACGGTGATTGCCGAGCACGCGAAGAAGGGGTTCAAGAAGCCTTGAACCTGCATTTCAATCCACTGCTCGATCGCCTCCAGCCCTACCCGTTCGAAAAACTGCGCGCGCTGATCGGCGGGCACACGCCGAACCCGGGATTCAAGCCGATCAACCTGTCGATCGGCGAGCCGAAGCACCCGACGCCGGCGCTGGTGAAGAACGCCCTCGCCGCCAACCTCGACGGCCTCGCCTCGTACCCGGCGACGGCCGGCACGCCGGAGCTTCGCCAGGCGATCGCCGGGTGGCTGGCTCGCCGCTACGAAATCCCGCCGCTCGACCCTGAGACGCAGATCCTGCCGGTGAACGGCACCCGGGAAGCCCTGTTCGCTTTTGCGCAAACGGTGCTTTCACCGGGTGACCGGGCGGTTTGCCCGAATCCCTTCTATCAAATCTACGAAGGCGCAGCGCTTCTGGCGGGCGCAACCCCGGTGTACGGGGAGCCGAATTCCTGGGACGACGTAAAACTTCTCTATGTCTGCTCGCCCGCCAACCCGACCGGCCGAGTGCTCGACCTGCAGGCCTGGAAGCGGCTGCTCGAGCTTTCCGACCGGCACGGCTTCGCGATCGCGTCGGACGAGTGTTATTCCGAGATCTACTTCGACCGCCCGCCGCTCGGCTCGCTCGAGGCGTGCGACAAGCTGGGACGGAGCTACGAGCGCGTGGTCGCCTTCTCCAGCCTGTCCAAGCGCTCCAACTGCCCGGGCATGCGCTCGGGCTTCGCCGCCGGCGATCCGGCGCTGATCAAGAAATTCCTCCTCTACCGCACCTACCACGGTTCGGCGATGAGTCTCGCGGTGCAGAAGGCGTCGATCGCGGCCTGGAACGATGAAGAGCACGTGACCGAGAACCGCCGCCTTTACGCCGAAAAGTTCGCCGCGGTGCTGCCGCTCCTCACCCCGCTGAAGACCGGGCGGCCGGACGGCGGCTTCTATCTCTGGATCGGGACGCCGATCGACGATGCGGCGTTCGCCCGCCGCCTGCACCGTGAGTACAATGTGCTCGTGCTGCCGGGCAGTTTCCTCGCGCGCGACGCGGCCGGCGGTAATCCCGGAAAGAACCACATCCGCGTAGCGCTCGTCGCCTCGGTCGAGGAATGCGTCGAGGCGGCGCAACGCCTGCAACGCTTCGCACAGCATGGATAAGCAGAAAAAAATCATCGAAGACGCCTGGGAGAACCGGGCGAGCCTCAAGGCCGGCAAACCGCTGAAGGATGCGGTCAAGGCCGTGATCGCCGCGCTCGACGCCGGCCAGCTCCGGGTTGCCGAGAAGTCCGGCGGCGAGTGGATCACGCACCAGTGGCTCAAGAAGGCGGTGCTGCTCTCCTTCCGGCTCGAGGACAACCGGGTGATGAACCGCCTGCACTACGACAAGGTGCCTTCCAAGTTCGAGAAATTCGACTTCCGGAAAGGCGGCTTCCGCGTGGTGCCGCCCGCCGCCGCCCGGCGCGGCGCCTACATCGCGAAGAACGTCATCCTGATGCCCTCCTTCGTCAACATCGGCGCCTACGTTGACGAGGGGACCATGGTCGACACCTGGGCGACGGTCGGCTCGTGCGCCCAGATCGGGAAAAATGTGCACCTCTCCGGTGGCGTCGGCATCGGCGGGGTGCTCGAGCCGCTGCAGGCGAACCCGGTGATCATCGAGGACAACTGCTTCGTCGGCGCACGCTCGGAGGTTGTCGAAGGCGTGATCGTCGAGGAGAACAGCGTCATTTCAATGGGCGTCTTCCTCGGCCAGAGCACGAAGATCCTGGACCGCGCGACCGGCCAGATCACCTACGGCCGCATTCCCGCCGGATCGGTCGTGGTTTCCGGTAATTTGCCCTCCCCGGACGGCAAATACGGCCTCTACTGCGCCGTGATTGTAAAAAAAGTCGATGCCAAGACCCGCGCCAAAACCAGCCTGAACGAACTGCTGCGAGGGGATTAAACTAGCGGCAACAGCGGTTCCTGGGGGGATTCGATGTCCGCAATGAAGCGCTTGTTCCAGATCATGGCCGACAAAAAGGCGTCGGACATCTTCCTTTCCGTTGGCTCGCCGATCAACATCAAGATCAACGGCGTGGCCATGCCGGTGAACCAGGCGATCATGACCGCCGACTCGGTCAAGCAGCTCCTCTACGACATCCTCACCGAGCGGCAGATCAAGGAGTACGAGGAGGAGATGGAGCTCAACACCGCCCTGCCGGTCGAGGGCGTCGGCAGCTTCCGGATCAGCGCCCTGCGCCAGAAAGGCTCGCCGGCCGTGGTGGTGCGCTACATCCCCAGCAGCATCCCGGCGATCGACTCGCTCGGCGTGCCGGAGGCGCTGAAGGAAGTGGTCATGCAGAAGCGCGGCCTGATCCTGATGGTCGGCGCCACCGGCTCGGGCAAGTCGACCTCGCTCTCGGCGATGCTGGACTTCAGGAACGAGCGCAAGTCGGGCCACATCCTGACGCTGGAAGACCCGGTCGAATTCATCTTCACCAACAAGAAATCGATCGTCAACCAGCGCGAGGTGGGCACGGACACCAAGTCGTTCGAGGTTGCGCTGAAGAACGCCCTGCGGCAGGCGCCGGACTGCATCCTGATCGGCGAGATCCGCGACAAGCAGACCATGGCGGCCGCGCTCGCCTACTCGCAGTCGGGCCATCTGTGTCTCGCCACGCTGCACGCGAACAACAGCTACCACGCGATGAACCGGATCATCAACTTCTACCCGCTGGAGAACCGGCCGAGCCTGCTGCTCGACCTTGCCGCCGCCCTGCAATCGATCATCTCGCAGCGCCTGGTGCGCACCAAGTCCGGCGCGCGCGTGGCGGCCGTGGAAGTCCTGCTCAACACGCGCCACATCTCCGAGCTGATCGAGAAAGGCGAGATCAACGAGATCAAGGAAGCGCTGGAAAAGAGCATGTCGCCCGGCTCGCAGACCTTCGAGCAGGCGCTGTTCAAACTGTTCATGGACGGCAAGATCACGCAGGACGAGGCAATGGCCAACGCCGACTCCGCCACCAACATGCTGTGGCTGATCAACCAGGCGACCGCAGGCGAGATCAGCGGCCAGTCGCTCACCGGCTCGATTCCCGCGGCGCCTAAGGCCGAGGATAAGGGCGGCGAGAAGAAGGAAGGCCTGCTTTCCGCCGGCGGCGCTTCCTTCGGCAACATCAAGATCGACATGAATGCCTGAGCAGGAGACGAGCGGGAGAGGCCCCGCTCAAGGCAGTGCGCTCGAGCTCGCCAAGGAGCTCATCGCGCGCAAGTCTGTGACCCCCGAGGACGGGGGTTGCCAGGAGCTTCTCTCCGCGCGCCTGTCGAAGGCCGGGTTCCGTTGCGAGCCGATGAAGTTCGGCGAAGTCACGAATCTCTGGGCACGCAGGGGCAGCGCGAGTCCGGTGGTCTGCTTCGCCGGCCACACCGACGTCGTCCCCACGGGTCCGCTTGCCGAGTGGCACTCCGATCCGTTCGTGCCGACAGTGCGCGACGGCAAGCTCTACGGCCGGGGCGCCGCCGACATGAAGTCGTCCATTGCCTGCTTCGTCGTCGCTGCGGAAGCGTTCGTCCGCGAAAGGCCCAGGCACTCGGGCTCGATCACCCTGCTCCTCGCTTCGGACGAGGAAGGCCCAGCAGGCGACGGAACGGTGCGGGTGGTCGAAGCGCTGAAGAAGCGCAACGAAGGCATCGACTACTGCGTGGTCGGCGAGCCCTCCTCCGTCGACCGGCTCGGCGACACGCTGAAGAATGGGCGACGCGGTTCACTTTCAGGAAAATTGACTGTAAAAGGAATTCAGGGGCACGTCGCCTATCCTCATTTGGTCAAGAACCCGATCCACCTCGCCGCCCCGGCGCTCGCCGAGCTGGCGACCACCAAGTGGGACAAGGGCAGTGAGGCGTTCCCGCCGACCAGTTTCCAGATCTCGAATATCCACGCCGGAACGGGCGCCCACAACGTGGTTCCCGGATCGCTGGAGGTCGACTTCAATTTCCGCTTCTCCACCGAGAGCACCGAAGCCTCGCTGAAGCAGAAGGTGGAAGCGCTCCTGAAGAAGCACGGGCTCGAGTACTCGGTAACCTGGGTGCTCGGCGCCAAGCCTTTCCTCAGCAAGAATGGCCGCCTGGCGAAAATCGCCACCGAGGCGGCCAAGACCACCGCCGGCGTGTCGGCCGAGCTCGCCACCACCGGCGGAACCTCCGATGCCCGCTTCATCATCGACATCTGCCCCGAGGTGATCGAGATCGGACCGGTGAACGCCAGCATCCACAAGCTCAACGAGCACATCACGCTCGATGAGCTGGAGATGCTGCCGCGGATCTACCTGGACGTCCTGCGCAAGCTGCTGCCTTGAATCTCGGAGAGTTGGTTACCCGGACCGCGAAGCGCTTTGCGGCGGCGAAGCTGCACTATGGCCACGGCACCGACAACGCGCGCGACGAAGCCGCATACCTCGTGCTGCGCGCCCTGGACCTGCCTTTCCATGCCGACGCCCGCATCCCGGTCAGCGAAGCCGACCTGCGCCACGTGGAGAAGCTCGCCGCGCGGCGAATTCGCGAACGGATCCCGACCGCCTACCTGCTGAAGGAAGCCTGGCTCGACGGCCTGCCCTTCTATGTCGACCGGCGGGTGATCGTGCCCCGTTCGCACATCGCCGGCCTGCTGCATTCCTGGCCAGGGCGCGTGCGGCGGGTGCTCGACATGTGCGCCGGCTCCGCTTGCCTTGCGGTCCTCGCGGCCAGGGCCTTCCCTCTGGCGAAGGTCGACGCGGTCGATATCTCCGACGCCTCGCTCGCGGTCGCCGAACGAAACCGGCAGTTGCACGGCCTCGCGCATCGCATGGAACTGGTCCGCTCCGATCTTTTCACCGGCCTCCGCGGCCGGCGCTACGACCTGATCCTGACCAATCCGCCGTACGTGCCGCAGGCCGTCATGCGTCGCTTGCCACGCGAGTATCGCTACGAGCCGGGACTGGCGCTCGGTGCGGGAGAAGACGGCATGGACCTCGTGGCGCAGATCCTGGCAGCCGCCCCGCAGCACCTCTATCCGGGAGGTGCGCTGCTTTGCGAGATCGGCGGCAACCGCGGCGCGTTCGAGCGGCGCTATCCGCGACTGCCGGTCACCTGGCCGCTGCCGGAGGTGTTCCTGTACCGTGCCAGAAGCGCCGTCGTTTCTCGAAGGCTCTCCAGGCCGGGGCGAGCTCGCTGACGAGCTGGCGCTCGCGCTTGGCGAGCGCAGCTTCGGAGGCGCCGAAGCGCCTCGCTACCGCGATGTCGTTCAAGTCTCCCAGCAGGTCCTGCAGATCGGCGAGGCCGCGAAGATAGCGGCGTGCGCCCTCGAAGCACGGTGAGAAAAAATCGCAGGCGTAACGCAGCCGCCGGATGGCGATGCGCACGTCGTGCCGGCCTTCCTCGTCGCGCCAGTCGATGCGGTGCGCCCGCTTCCTTGCCTTGCGATGCAGCCGGTCGAGCGCGTCGGCCGCGAACTCGGTGAGCGGCGGCTCAGCGGCGTACGCGCTCGCCCTCGCCCAGGCCCGCGCTTCGGCGGAGAAGGCTGCGAACTCCGGGCTCGACAGCGCAGCGCGGCAGCGAAGCTGCGCCGCGCGCCGCCGCGCCTTTCCCATGTCGAAGCGGGCAACGAACACGTCCCAGTCGCGTGCTTCGCCCAGCGGCGCGACCAGCTCGCTCAACCGGCGCTCGAGTCGCCGGCTCTTGCTCGTGACCTTGCGGAAGACGCGCAGCACGGCGCGCAGGCGGCGAATGCCGACGCGCAGCTGGTGCAGATACTCCGGATCGCGGCCGTCGACTGCGCCGGGGACGTTGGCCGCCATCTGATCGAGCGCCGCGTGGACGAGCAACCGGCAGGCCGATCCCGGCGATCCCGCGCAGGCGATCTCGGGTTGCTGCCACTTGCGGGGAGGATTGGGGTGACCGACGGGATTCGAACCCGCAACAACTGGAATCACAATCCAGGACTCTACCGTTGAGCTACGGTCACCACTGGTGCAACACATTACCAACTACTATTCTGGCCTGCCCGGCGAGACTCGAACTCACAACCCCCAGCTTAGAAGGCTGGTGCTCTATCCGGTTGAGCTACGGGCAGCTTACCGGGCATACCGCGAATCTGGTCGGGGTGGCGTGATTTGAACACGCGACATCCTGCTCCCAAAGCAGGCGCGCTACCAGGCTGCGCTACACCCCGAAAATGGCGTCGAATGATACTCTTAGCTCACATTGCGGGCAATCGAGTTTGCTTGCGATGGGGGGTCTTTTCTGCTAAAAAGACCGACTCATTTTTTTGGGGCCATGCAGCAGATGCCTGTAGAACTGACCCGGAAAAGCTTCACGCCTTACGCCACGAAAAAGGGCGAGGAGTACATGAACGGCCACCAGCGCAAGCACTTCCGCAAGATCCTCGAGGCGCTGAAATCCGAGCTGTCGCAGGAGATCGACCGCACGGTGCACACCATGCAGGACGAAGCGACGGTGTTCGCCGACCCGAACGATCGGGCCAGCCAGGAGTCCGACATGGCGCTCGAGCTTCGCAACCGCGACCGCGAGCGCAAGCTGATCAAGAAGATCGACGAAACCATCGGGAGAATCGATGCCGACGAGTACGGCTACTGCGACAGTTGCGGCGTTGAGATAGGCCTGAAGCGCCTCGAAGCGCGTCCCACCGCGACCCTCTGCATCGACTGCAAGACGCTCGACGAGCTGCGCGAGCGCCAGGTAGCAAAATAAGCGCTACGTAACCCTTCCCGCTAGCTGTTCTGCTTGGCGGGCTGCTCCTGGTCCTTGATCGCCTTCATGGAGAGGCGGACGCGGCCCTTGTCGTCGGCCTCGAGCACCTTCACCTTCACGATCTGCCCTTCCTTCAGGTGATCCGAGACGGCGTTGACGCGCTCGTTGCTGATCTGGGAGATATGGAGCAGGCCATCTCTTCCCGGTAGTAGCTGCACGATCGCGCCGAAATCGAGCAGGCGAAGGACCGGGCCCTCGTAGATCTTGCCGACTTCGACGTCGGCGGTGATGTCGAGAATGCGCTTCTTTGCCGCCTCGCCACCCTCGCCCGAGATGCAGGCGATGGAAATGGTGCCGTCGTCCTCGATCTCGATGGTCGTGCCGGTCTCTTCCTGCAGGCCGCGGATGACCACGCCGCCCTTGCCGATGACGTCGCGGATCTTCTCGGGGTTGATCTTGATCTTGATGATGCGCGGGGCGAAGGTGGAGAGCTCGGTGCGCGAGCCCTCGATGCCGCCCTTCATGATCTGCAGGATGCCGAGGCGCGCCTCGCGCGCCTGGTCGAGGGCGATCTTCATGATGCCCTTGCCGATCGACTCGATCTTCAGGTCCATCTGCAGCGCGGTGATGCCGGCCTCGGTGCCCGCGACCTTGAAGTCCATGTCGCCGAGGTGGTCCTCGTCGCCGAGGATGTCGGACAGCACGGCAAAGCGGTTGCCTTCCTTGATCAGGCCCATGGCGATGCCGGCGACGTGCGCCTTGATCGGCACGCCGGCATCCATCAGCGCCAAGCTGCCGCCGCAAACGGAGGCCATGGACGAGGAGCCGTTCGACTCGGTGATCTCGGAGACGACACGCAGCGAATAGCCGAAGTCCTCGGTTTTCGGCAGCAGGCCGACCAGCGAGCGCTTGGCGAGCCGGCCGTGGCCGATCTCGCGACGCTTGGTGAAGCCGTAGCGCCCGGTCTCGCCGGTGGCGTACGGAGGCATGTTGTAGTGGAACATGAAGCGCTCGCGGTACTCGCCGGCCAGCGCGTCGATGATCTGTTCGTCGCGCCCGGTGCCGAGAGTGACCGTCACCAGCGCCTGGGTCTCGCCCCGGGTAAACAGCGCCGAGCCGTGGGTGCGCGGCAGCACGCCGACGCGCACGGTGATGGGACGGACGGTGCGCGTGTCGCGGCCGTCGATGCGCGGCTCGCCGTCGAGGATCTGGCTGCGCACGATCTTCGACTCGAGGTCGAAGCAGATGTCCTTCACGGACTGAGAGGTCGGTCCGCCTTCGGTGCCTACGCCAACGGCCTGGAATACCCGCTTCCAGATCGCGTCGATCGCTTCCGAGCGGGCCTTCTTCTGCTTGATGCGGAACGCCTCGCGCAGATCCGATTCGGCCAGTTGCTTGATGTTGGCGATGAGCGCCTCGTCCTTTGCCGGCGCCTTCCAGTCCCAGGCGGGTTTGGCGGCAACCTCGGCGAGCTCGTTGATCGCCTGGATCGCGGCCTGCATCTGCTCGTGGCCGAAGGTCACGCCGCCGAGCATGATGTCCTCGGCGAGCTCGAGCGCCTCCGACTCGACCATCATCACGCCCTGCTCCGTGCCGGCGACGACCAGGTTGAGCTTCGACTCCTTCAGCTGGGTCGCCGTGGGGTTGAGGATGTACTGGCCGTCGATGTAGCCTACGCGGCACGCGCCGATGGGGCCGCTGAACGGCACGCCCGACAAGGTTAGCGCCGCCGACACGCCGATCATCGCCGGGATGTCGGAGTCGACTTCCGGATTGAGCGACAGCACCTGCGCCACGACCTGGACCTCGTTGTAGAAGCCGTCGGGGAACAGCGGCCGGATCGGCCGGTCGATGAGGCGCGAGGTCAGCGTCTCTTTCTCGGTGGGGCGGCCTTCGCGCTTGAAGAAGCCGCCGGGGATCTTGCCCGCCGCGTAAGTCTTCTCGGCGTAGTCGACGGTCAGCGGGAAGAATTCCTGCCCGGGCTTGGCATTCTTCGACGCGGTGACCGCGGCGAGGACGACGGTGTCGTCCAT
>Ga0137410_10000781_pt1 | contig 21941 bp, 17 predicted proteins | sample CZODoug1_16funga_FD_108878 | JGI IMG/M metagenome (GOLD analysis project Ga0137410, IMG submission 108878) | Vadose zone soil fungal communities from Angelo Coast Range Reserve, California, USA - CZODoug1_16fungal (Illumina Assembly) | ecosystem: Environmental > Terrestrial > Soil > Vadose zone... | reverse complement strand
GACGAGATCCGGACCCTGGGCAAGCTGCTCGAGCGAGGCTATGTCTACCGCGGCCTGAAACCGGTGAACTGGTGCTTCGACTGCGGCTCGGCGCTTGCCGAGGCCGAAGTCGAATACATGGATCGCACCGATATTGCGGTCGACGTGGGGTTTCCGTTCGCCGAACCCGAGAAACTGGCAAAGGCCTTCGGGCTGCCGAGGCTCCCGACCGACAAGGGCTGGATCGTCATCTGGACCACGACGCCTTGGACGATTCCCGCCAATCAGGCGCTCAACGTTCATCCGGAGTTCGTCTACGAGCTGGTCGAAACCGAGCGTGGATTGCTCATCGTCGCGGCCGAGCTGCGCGAAGCCTGCCTTGCGCGCTGTGGTCTCAAAGGCAGGACATTGGCCTCCTGCAAGGGCAGGGGGCTCGAGCGCATCGCTTTCCGCCACCCGTTCTACGACCGGTTGTCCCCCGTGCATCTGGGCGAGTACGTGACCCTCGAGCAGGGCACGGGGATCGTCCACAGCGCGCCCGCTTACGGCGTCGAGGACTTCATTTCCTGCCGCCGCTACGGCATGAAGGACGACCAGATCCTGACCCCCGTCATGGGCGACGGGAAATACGCCGCGTCGCTGGAGTTTTTCGGCGGACTGGACATCTGGAAGGCCAATCCGCAGATCGTCGAGAAGATCCGCGAGGCCGGGGCCTTGCTCCATTCGGAGAAGCACCAGCACAGCTACATGCATTGCTGGCGCCACAAGACGCCGATCATCTACCGTGCGACCACGCAGTGGTTCGCCGGAATGGACGCGGTCCCCGGATACCACGGCAGGAAGCCCGCCGAAAACCTGCGGACGACGGCCTTGCGCGCGGTCGAAGCGACGCGCTTCTTCCCCGACTGGGGCCAGGCGCGGCTGCACGGCATGATCGCAAACCGGCCCGACTGGACCCTCTCGCGCCAGCGGCAATGGGGCGTGCCCATGCCGTTCTTCATCCACCGGGAAACGGGCGAGCTGCATCCGCGGACGCCTGATCTGCTCGAGGCGGTCGCGAAGAAGGTCGAAGGGGGCGGGATCGAGGCATGGCAGCAAGTCCGCGCGGAAGACCTGCTCGGCGCGGACGCCGGAGACTACGAGAAGGTGAAGGACACGCTCGACGTGTGGTTCGACTCGGGCTCGACTCACGAGACCGTGCTCCGGGGCTCGCACGCGAAGGAGCTGAAATTTCCCGCGGACCTGTACCTCGAGGGCTCCGACCAGCACCGCGGCTGGTTCCATTCCTCGCTCCTGGTATCCTGCATGTTGAACGGCCGTGCGCCCTACGACGCCTTGCTCACGCACGGCTTCGTGGTCGACGGGCAGGGGCGCAAGATGTCGAAGTCGCTCGGCAACGTCATCGCGCCGCAGAAGATCTCCGAAACCCTCGGCGCGGAAGTCCTGCGCCTGTGGGTGGCGGCGACCGACTACTCCGGGGAGCTCTTCATCTCCGACGAGATCCTCAAGCGCGTGGTCGAGACTTACCGCCGCATCCGCAACACGCTCAGGTTCCTGCTCGCCAACACTTCGGATTTCGACGTAGAGCGCAACGCGATGCCGCTGTCCGAGTGGGTGGAGGTCGACCGCTATGCGGTCGCCCTGGCCGAGGACTTGCAGAGCAGCGTCCTCGAAGACTACCAGCGCTACGAGTTCCATCCCGCGGTCGCCAAGCTGCAGACCTTCTGCTCGGAGGACCTGGGGTCCTTCTACCTCGACGTCCTCAAGGATCGCCTGTATACGACGGCCACCGGGTCTCCCGCGCGCCGTTCTGCGCAGAACGCGCTCTATCACATCACCCACGGCTTGCTGCGGCTGATGGCGCCTGTCTTGAGCTTCACGGCGGAGGAGGCGTGGAGGGTCTTCCAGCCGCGCGCCGGCACCATCTTCGCGCAGACCACCTACCCCTTCCCCGAGGTCCCCGACGCTGATTCCCTGCTGGTGAAGTGGCGCGCGCTGCGGGATTTCCGCTCGGAGGTGCAGAAGTTGCTCGAGAACCATCGCGCGGCGGGCGAGATCGGCGCTTCACTTCAGGCCGAGGTCGACATTGCAGCGGGCGCGGAAAAACTGGCGCTGCTGCGGAGCCTCGGCGACGAGCTGCGCTTCGTGCTCATCACCTCGCGCGCGGACGTGACCATGGCGGCGAGCGCCTCCGAGGAAGCGATCCGCACCGCGCCGAGCAGGCACCCCAAGTGCCAGCGCTGCTGGCACTGGCGCGCCGACGTCGGTGCCGATCCGAAACACCCCGGGATTTGCGGGCGCTGCGTGGCGAATCTCTTCGGCCCGGGCGAGCCGCGCCGCTTCGCATGAACCGGCTGAAGCGCGTCGTGCCGTGGCTCGCGCTCGCCGCGTTGGTCGCTCTCGCCGATCAGGCGAGCAAGAGCGCGATCAGCGCAAGTCTCCGGCTCCGCGGGTCGCGCGAGATCACGGACTTCTTCAATCTGGTGCTCGCGCACAACCGCGGCGCGGCATTCAGCTTTCTATCGGAAGCCGGGGGCTGGCAAAGGGCGCTGTTCATCGGCATCGCGGTTGTCGCCACCGCCGTCATTGTCGTGATGCTCGTCAGGCATTCGGGCGAGCGCCTGTTCTCCGCGGGCCTCGCCCTGATATTGGGCGGCGCGCTCGGCAATCTCTGGGACCGCATCGTCCTCGGCTACGTCGTCGATTTTCTGGACTTTCACGCGTTCGGCTGGCACTTCTGGGCCTTCAACGTTGCCGACTCGGCGATCACAGTCGGGGCGGGGCTGCTGATTCTCGACGGGCTGCGCTCGGCCGGCGCCGGGCAGAAGGCCTAGAATGGACGGCATGGAAGTCCTGCTCGCCAATCCCCGCGGATTTTGCGCGGGCGTCGAGCGCGCCATCAGCATCGTCGAGCAGGCCCTCGCGGTGCATGGCGCGCCGATCTACGTCAGGCACGAGGTGGTGCACAACAAGTACGTCGTCGAGGACCTCAGAGCCAAGGGCGCGGTGTTCGTCGAGGACCTCGCCGAGGTTCCGCCGGGCAGCACCGTCATTTTCAGCGCCCACGGCGTCTCGAAGGCGGTGCGCGCGGAGGCCGAGGAGCGGGGCTTGCGCGTCTTCGATGCGACCTGCCCTCTGGTCACCAAGGTCCATGTCGAGGTGGCGAAGATGCGCGCGGCGGGACGCGAAATCATCATGATCGGCCACCGCGGCCATCCGGAGGTCGAAGGCACCATGGGCCAGGCGGCGGGGGGCATGCACCTGGTCGAGACTGCGGCGGACGTGGCGCGCCTCGAGGTGCGCGATCGGGAGAAGCTATCCTACGTGACGCAGACGACGCTCTCGGTGGACGACGCCGCGGCGGTCGTCGCCGCGCTGAAGCTGCGCTTTCCCGCGATCACCGGGCCGAAGAAGGACGACATCTGCTACGCGACCCAGAACCGGCAGGACGCGGTCAAGATCTTGTCGCCGCAGTGTGACGTGGTGATCGTGGTGGGCTCGCCCAACAGCTCCAACTCGAACCGTCTCCGCGAGGTCGCGCAGAGCCGCGGCATTCCCGCCCACATGGTCGACAGCGCCGACCAGCTGAAGGCCGAATGGGTGGCGGGGAAGCGGCGGGTCGGCGTCACGGCCGGCGCCTCGGCTCCCGAGGTGCTGGTCGCCGAGCTGGTCGCGCGGCTCAAGGAGCTGGGTGCGGGAAGCGTGCGCCACCTCGAAGGGGTTCACGAGAGCATCGTGTTCACCCTGCCGCGCGAGCTCGCGCCGCGCGCCGCGCCGAAGCGCTAGCGGCGCCCGGCGCGGGATTGCGGCTCTAGCGCTCGCGGTACGAGAAGCGCTTGCTCTGGAACTTGGTGTCGACCGGGACCGCGGTGGGGATGTTCCCGCCGGTGATGGTTTTGTTGAGCAGCTTGACCCCCGTCGAGGTCTCGATCAGCGCCGCGCCCACCACGAGCTGCCCGACGTTGTACCCGGCCTGGGCAACGTTGCCGACGTAGCCGCCGGTCCTGAAGTCGAGCGCGTACTGGAAGCTGTTGCCGCCCGCGGTGCAGCCCGTGCCGGGCACCGTGGAGGTAAACACCAGGGTGCCGTGGATCAGCCTGACGTCGAGCACGATGCGTTCGCCCGGCGAGTTGCCCGTGGCCGGGTCGGGTGGCGGGAAGACCGGATTGAGATTGATGAAGAATCCGTTGTTGTTTTTCCAGTCCACGGGGTTCTTGGTGATGATGCGATTTCCGCCCGACCCCGGGGACAACGTTTGCTGCACCACCTTCGGGTCCAATTGGAAGTTGACCGCTGGGACGAAGGTGGCGGTAGCGGGGTCGATTTCGTCAATCAGGTCGCGAACCCCGTAGATCGTCTGCTGCCAGGCGACGCCGCTCACCGCACCCGGGTCGCTGAGGTCGGAATTCCCGAGATACCTGCCGGTGCCGACGTAGTAGATTCGCGTGTCCGGCTTGTACGCGTCTGGGCCGAGGTGCGTTCCCGCCGGTCTCGCGGTGATCGGCTGGACACGGCCGTTCGGGTCCTTGAACGTCGTGAGCAGCTGGACGATCGGCCGATTCATGTTGTCGGGGTTCAGGGCGGCCCCGGTGGTCACCGCGGCCGGCCCCGTGTACACGGTCATGTTCTTCGCCGACATGTCCATGCGCCAGACGTTGCCCTTCTTGTCGCCGCCGTAGACGCGTTGGAAGACCGGATCGTCGAACCCGGAGGGATAGTAGGCGCCGATCTTCATCAGGCCCAGGGGGTCGATGGTGCTCGCCATGCCGGCGGGAGCGGGGACCCTGACCTTGTGCAGGATACCGCCGGTGATGGCGTCGAGCACGTAGAAATAGCCCAGGCCGTCCCCATCCGTGGGCAACAGCCCGACGTTGTTCAGCCCCGAGGTGACCACCACCACCCATTTGCCGTCGGAAGTCCGTCTGCCGATCACCGGATTGCCGTAGCTGAATCCGAGGTCCTGGTCGTTGTGGTAGGTGGTCGGCGAGGTCGTTGTGTCGTTGGGACACCAGGCCGGGTCGGAGCAGAACTCCCACAGCCCCAGCGGGTTCAGCGGATCGGTGATGTCGAGCGCGTAGAAGCCGCGGCCGCCGGAGTTGGTCCCGCCCACGACGATGGTCTTCCACTTGCCCGCCAGCGCGTCGAAGACATCGGTCACCTCGGGCGAGCCGTCGACGAAATACCGGTGCTGCCCGGGATATCCCGAGTCGGCCAGCTGATACATGTTGCCGAGCAGGAACCGCGGCGCGTAGCCCCATTGCTCGACCCCGGTGCCCGGGTCGAAGGCGTGCAGGAATCCGTCGTTGGCGCCGATGAGCAGCGGGCCGGGACGGCCGCTGGGGAAGGCGGTTTGGATGCGTTTTATGAAGTCCGGGTAGGTCTCCCCCGCGGCCTCCGGAATGGATTCGTTGACGTAATTCAGGAACGGATCCCGCACGGCGATCGGCTGGGAGTTGACGATGTCGCCGAGAATGGTCTGGACCGAGGCGTTCGTGACCGGGTCCAGCTCGGTGCGATCGCGGAATATCGTGGCTTCGTTGCCCGTCTGGCCGCGCAGGAAGCCGACCAGCGCGCTGCCGTTGTTGGCGATGGCCGTCTGCGCGGGCGTGAGCGTGCCGCACTGGGCCATGGTGCTCGCCGGCACGCACTTGTTCAGAAAGACGGCCTTCTCCGCGGCGTTCAGCGTGCCGTTGGGAACGGCGCCGACGGTCCAGCGGAAATCCTTCAGCTTGGTGGCGGTGGTCGGGTCGGAAATGAGCAGTTTGCGTGTATCGGTCGCCCCGCCGACCTTGTTGAGCAGCAGGGTGTGCGCCTCCCACAGTATCGGGGGCAGGATGTCGCCCGTATCCCCATTGATTTCCTGGGCGAACACCCGGCCGGACCAGGTCGCGGTCTGGTAGGTGGTGCTGAAGGCCCTTTGGCTGCCCTGGGACACTTGTGGGCTCGAGGTCGCCGCCGCGGCGGCCGCGGCGACGGTGGTGTCGAGGTTGTTGAGCGCGCTGGAGAGTCCGGTCGCGAGCGCGTTCGGGTTGACCGCCGAGTAGAACTGGCCGCGTCCGTTCACCGCCGCGTGCCACAGGTCATCGAGCGCCGACTGCCCGTCGGCCAGCGGCAGCGGCCAGTCGCAGACCCCGGTCGCCCAGAAGCAATTGCCGGTCGCCGGAAGGGCGCCCTTGATCGCGGCGAAGTCGCCCGTCGCCGCGGTCGCGTAGTCGGCCTGGTAGCGCATCAGCCCGTCGGCTAGGCCGATGGTGTAGGTGTTCATGTGCTGGTGAATCGCGAAGTCATAGGTCGACAAGGGATTGACCGGCACGTTGTTGTTCGAGACGTCCTGGTTTGCCGGCGAGGTGTTGGGGCTGGTCAGTGGACCGGCGCCTCCGTTGCGCAAATCGGTCCTGTAGTAGTACAAGGCGATGTCGGCGAGCGTGCCCGAGCCGCCAGGACCGGCCCCGGCGGTAGCGTTGCTGACCGCCCCGTCGTAGGTTCCGGTGGTGCGGCTTACGAAGTAGTCTGGGGCGGCGTAGGGCGCGGCGGTGCTGTTGTTGACGTTGTCCGTGTTGCCCAGGGCATTCCCGGCGATGTCCTGCCCGGTGCCCTGGTTCCAGAATCCGTCGGTGGTCAGGAACGTGTAGTTCTTCTGGCAGGAGGCCTGCATCGGGTCGTCTGCAGGGGGGATGCCGGCGGTGAGCCCGTTGTTGAGCTTGCCGGCGAAAATCCAGCCGGCGCGCGACAGCGCAAGGCGCAGCGGCGTGCTGTTGTTGGGAATGATGGAGTAGAACTTGCTGTACCAACTCGCCCCCTGCGCCGTGTTGAACGTGTCGATTCTCAGGTACTTGCTCGAATGCACGTTGGCGCCGTTCGAATTGTTGTTGTTGTTGATGAACGTCGGGTTGATGGTGATGAATCCGACGCGCAGCCGGTCGGGCTTGGCCGGGGTCCCTGTCGGGTTGGAGATGAACGGCAGGAAGGACCGGCCGGCTGAGGTCTTCATCATCTGCATGCGGGTGCGATAGTAGGTGTACCACTTCGCGTAGTTCTGGATCTCCTCGGTGTAGGTGCAGTCGGGCGTGGTCCCCACGGTGACGCAATCGGAGCGGCCCAACCGGTTCTTGAAGGTCAGCCCCGCAACCGAAACGACCGTGTCGCGGTTGAACCAGCCGTAGCGCGGGTAGATGTACTGCGTCAGGCCGGTCTGGTTCACGAACTTGAGCTGGCAGCGCGGCGTGGGGGTCACGGCCGGGGCGATGGTGCTGTTGCCGGTCACGGTGCCCGGCGACAGCGCGTCGTTCTGCGTCTTGCAGAAGCGCACGTAGGCCTTGACGGTGTACGCGGCGCAGAAGGGGTTGCACAGCGGGTTGGGATTTGTCGGCACCGAGGGCGGAACGGCCTCGATGCAGTCGGTGAGGTTGAGGTCGCGGCAGTACTCGAGCGGCGTGATGCTGTAGACGGCCGGGGCGGTGTTGGAGGTGCTGACCACGTTGTACAGGCCGGTGCGCACCCACGCGACGGTCCCGCTCGCAAGCGAGCCCCCGGCGCTGGAGCCGGTGTAGGTGAAGGTGGTGGTGTTCGTCACCGGCGTCACCGTGATCGGCGTCGCCGTGGTCTTGTCCTGGTTGTTGTCGTTCGAGTCGATGAGCAGCAGGTCGTTGCTCTGCAAGCCGTGGCTCGGGGTCGCGGTCACGGTCACGGTCACGGTCGTGCCCGAACGCGTCCAGGTGCCGGCGCCGCACTTCCGATAGCTGCCGTTGGTGGCGGCGATCGTGCCCGAACTGCCCGCCGTGTAAGTGAATGAGGTGCCGTTTGCCGACACCGACGTCACGGGAACGCAAGTGACGTTCAAACCGGCGCTGCCGGTGGTGACGTACACCTTGTCGGAAGTCGTAAGCGGCGACGGCTTGGCCGGCAAGGGACTGCCCAGCGACGGGTATAGCCCGATAGTGGTCGCGGTGACCGTGCTGCCGCTGCGCGTGAAGCTCGCGGTCGTCATCATTTCCGGAAGGCCGAAATTGATGGTACTGGCGCTCGACACGTTGGCGCGATAGGGGAATTGCCCGGCGCCGAGGTTGTTGCCCTCGGCATCCTTGGTGTTCACCGGGGTCACCGTGCCCGTGGTGTCCGCGCCGCTGCGCTTGCATGCGGGAGTCGCGGCCGAATTGCAGTAGGTTTTGTCCGGGAAGGTGTTCGTGATATTCACGTTCGCGCCGCCGAGGTAGGCATCGGGCGTCAGGGACGTCGGGGTCAGCGTGCCGCTCGGCGGGTTCAGGACCGGCTGGCCGGTGGAAGACAGCCCGTTCTGGTAGGTGAAGTTCGGGTCGTAACCGACACCGTTGAAGCCGTTCGCGCCTCCGCCTTCGTACGCGGGGTCACCCCGCGTGCAGTTGGTATTGCCGCCGCTGGTCGTCATGCAGCCGTTGTTGTCGTTGACGTAGTCGGGGTTGTAGTCGCTCCCCATGCTGCCCGAGTCGTCGAGGATGAACAGCAGGTTGGGCAGGTAGGTCGCGCCCGCGGTCGAGCCGAGCGGGACGTTGGAAATGTCGGTGATCGCCGCGAACGCGGGCTGCGCGAACATGCTCGCGGCCACCGCACACGCCATCATCTGCTTCGCCATATTGATTCTCATGGAAGTCTCCCGCGGCCTAATAGGACAGCATTTGAACGATCGCGATCGAGCGGCGCGGTCCGACCGCGCGCGCCGTAATGCGGTACTGAACCTGCAGCTGGCTCGAGAACTCCCCGCCGGCGAGGCGGAAATTGTCCTCGCCCTCCTTGCTGAGCGCGGCGGTGTTCACCGTCGAGCCGCAGCGGTTGCCCGCGGCGGTCGCGTCGACGTTCGCCAGGGTGCACAGGCGTTGAATCACGTACCAGACGACGTTGCCCGCCGCGTCGGGAGTGCCGCCGTTGAGCTGGGCCGCGCCCGCCCAGGCGTTCTCGTTCGTCCAGTCGGGTTCGATCGCCGGGGCGCTCGACTTGTAGCCCAGGAGGGCGCCGTCCATGTTGAGGCCGCTCGACGACGTGGGCTGGAGCAGCGCGAAGGCCGCCTGGACGCCCTGATCGGCGGCGTTGAGCGCGGACTGCCTGAACGCGATGTTGCCGGCCATCACGGTCGCGGTGTCGACGGAGCGCATCGTCGCGATCCCGGCGAGGGTCATGGCGACCAGCACGATCAGCGCGATGATCAGCATGGTTCCGCGCTGGCTGCGCGGCGTGGGCAGCCGCCTCCGGGCGTGGCGAATTCGCGTGTTCATGATCAACTCGCTCTCCAGATCCAGTTGCGCAGCGGGACCGTCGTCTCGAACACCCGGTAGCGATAACACTTCCAGAAGAGCGTAGACGTCGGGGTCGGATCCCCCGTGGTGGATACGTCGATGAGGCCTCCCGACCACGCCGGTCGCAGGTCGGGCGCCGACGGCCCCTCGGTGCCGTCGGTCGTGGCGTCGCAATCTGCCCCGTTGCTGCCGTGCGGCTTTTCCGCGAGGGCGCTGCGCGCCACGACGGCGACGCGCACCGCGATGAGTCGCTGCCAGGGCGGCGGAGCCATGGCGTTGAAGACGTCGGCGGCGACGAAACGATCGACGAGCCCGTCGCCCGCGACGCCGGCGCCTAGGTTGAACGGGACGCTGCCATTCTTGATGCCGTCGTCGAGGCCGTACTGGGCGCGCATCTGCACGATGTTGTCCGCCACGGGGTTCACCTGCGGGTTCTTCGTCGTCTTGTCGAGAACGAACGCGGAGGAGACCGTGAGGGCCCTGCTGGCGGGGTCGATCGCATAGGTGTTGTACACGGGCATCGCCGACCCGCTGGCCGGATCGTAGAGGTTGCCCAGGTTGTACACGCGCGTCACGTTGGCGGTTGGGGCGGCGCTGTAGTTCACGCCCAGGCCCCCTATCCGGTTCATGCGCGCGATGGCCTGGGTCCCGGTGGCAAGCAGGTACGTGGCGCCCGCCGGAGCCAGGTTGGTCACCAACGCCGCAAACCCGGTCGCCTCAACCAGCGAGCAGTTGCTGGTGCCGGCGGGGGGCTGCACCATCACCATCACGTCCCCCGGCTTGTAACCGTAGACGTTGTTGAGATTCATCTGTGTATTGCCCGAGGTGAAAGCCAGGCTCAACAGGTGCGCATCGGAGGTCCACGGGTTCGATCCGTAGAAGACGGCCAGTTGATCGGGGCTGGTGCCCACGGTCCCGGTGCCGGGGCAATAGCCGCCCGGGTTCGTGCTGCCGGGCGCGCAGATCAGCGCCGGGACGAGCAGCAGGTTGAAGTTCGGAGTCGCGCGCCCGGCGTCGTACGCGAGGATCTTGCACCCCGCAAAGCCCGTGTCGTTGAACCCCATTCCGCCGTTGCGCAGGTCGTGCTCCAGGAGATAGAGGGCGATCGCGCCGTTCTGCTGGGCATCGCCCCCGCTCGTCGTGGTGCGCTTGATGCCTTCCGAGACCTCGAACACCTGGAAGATGATGATCATGCCGATCAGGCCGATCACCATGGCGACCATCAGCTCGACCATGCTGAAGCCGCGGGCGCGATAAGCGAAGAGGGGGCACATGGCGCGGGCTAGACCTGGATCGACGCCATCACGACGTGGCTGTGCGGCGGTAGGGCGAGGGAAGCTTCCTCGGGCATCTGCCAGAAGAGCTCGATCTTGACCGTCGCGCCGGAAGCGCTCGCGTTGGTGATGGTGACCTTGGGCTTGACACCGGGCTGCGTGGCCCCGGGAAGCTTGGTATTCACGCGGGCGACCCAGCCAGCCAGGCGCGGAGGAACTCCGCCGCTGCCTTGGTAGTCGTAATTGCCGACGGTGACGTTGCTGGTGTTGGCCCCGGCCGGGCTGACGTTCTGATCGATCCACATCTGGGAGAGCAGCTCGCTCGCGAGGAATGCCGCCTCGCTGCGCGACCGGGACTCGGTGACGTTCTTGAGAGCGATGCTCTGCATGCCCACGGCGGCGAGAATCCCGATCGAGAAGATCAGGATCGCGATCAGCGCCTCGATCAGCATCACGCCTTTTTGCAGGTTGCGGAGCGGCAGGGACTTGCGCATTTCCGGATCTCCGTTCAGGGGCAGACGCGGGGATCGGGCGCGACGATCGTCGGCGTCGGATCGCACATGCGGATGCTGCCCGCCGGACTGACCACGACGCGCAGGCAGCGCGTCGTTCCCCCGTTGGCGCTGCACAGGGTGGGGTCGGGGGGAGTCACGTCCACCTGCGTGAGCCTCGCGGTGCCGTCGGGGTTGTCGATGACGTTGCCGAGCGGCGAAAACGTGACCAGGATCGCGCCCGCGGGAACTGCCGACACGCTGGTGCTGCCCGAGCCTTCCTGGGCCGACTTGTTCTGGATGAAGCTGCCGCTGGGGGTCGTCGAGTCGCAGGGCGACACGGTGGCCGGGCAGGCCGTCCACGCGGTCGAGGGCGGCTCGATTCCCAACGACACGGCGAGATTCTGCCGGATGGCCTCCCCGCGCGCGACCTGCATGCCGTTGGTGATCGCCTCGGCCGAGGTACGGAGCCGCTGCGCCTGTATCCAGTCGGCAAACCCCGGCGCGCCGAGCGTGATGAGCACGGCGAGCACGGTCAGCGAGATCATGACCTCGATGATTGTGAAGCCGCGCTGCGCTGTGCGGGGGTTCAGCATTGGCCGACGCCGCCGCTGTCGCCCTTCTTGCTCACCCAGCAGGTCGCGTTACTCCGGTACCCGCCTTGATACATGAGCCCACCACCAGTCACCACGGTGGAGCGCGCGTTGGCCTGGTTGATCGTGTACGTGAGGCCCGCCAGGGTGCCATCGGTGAGGGGCATGCCGCCATCCGCCTGGACCGTATACGTGGTGGCCGTCAGCACCGGGCAGGTGATCTGGAAATACTTCAGGATGCCCGCGGGACTTCCCGGATTCGACGGCAGCGGAACCACCGTGCCGGCCGCGCAGGCACCGACGAAGCTGCGGTTGTCCTGGAAGTACAACTCCATCTTGGTGCGCATGGCGAGCAGGGCCGAGGTGCCTTCCGCGAGCTTCCCTCGCCGAATGTAATCGGTGTAATTCGGGATCGCGATGGCGGCGAGGATCGCGACAATCGCGATCGTGACCATGACTTCGATCAAGGTGAAACCGGAGTGGCGTTGCATGGAAACTCCCCTTTTGTGCGAGTGGAATGATAGAGAACCCGGGGGTCCCGCCGCAAAAACCGCTGACGAGAGGCGGGAATCCCGGTACGAACGGTGTGCTCGCCGGAATTCTAGCGGAACTATTTCGCGTTTCGGCACGAGCCCGTTTCGCGCTTCGAAGCCGGCTCGCCCAGCGCCAGTCTCTGAATTAGACACAGTCCAGTTCCTGGACTAGAATGCTTTCCATGAAAAAGGCGCCGAAACGCGACCGGGAAGGCATCGCGCAGCTGCTGCGCCGGCGGGGCATCACACCGACGCACCAGCGCATGGAGATCGCGCACGCGCTGTTCTCGCGGCGCGAGCATCTTTCAGCGGATCAGATCCTGTCGCTCGTCAATGCTCGCTACGCAGAGACCTCGAAGGCCACGGTCTACAACACGCTCAAGCTGTTCGTTGAGAAGAAGCTCATCCGGGAACTGGTGGTCGACCCCGACCGTATCGTATACGACCCCAATACCGAGCCGCATCACCACCTCTACGACGTCGTGAGCGGACGCCTCACCGACATCCCGGCGGATAACATCCGTGTCGTAGGTTTGCCGTCCCTGCCGCAGGGAACGGTGGCCGAAGGCGTGGATATCATCATCCGCACCCGCTCGCAGTCCTAAAGCGCCGATTTCCCGGCGCTGGCTGTTGCGCCGCGGGCGTCGTCTCTGGCGCCCGACCCGCTTGTTATAATGCGTCCCCTCGTGCGCGGCACGCGGGCTGGCGTAGCTCAGCTGGTAGAGCAACTGATTCGTAATCAGTAGGTCGGTGGTTCGAGTCCACTCGCCAGCACCAGGATCGCATCCTGGCTGCTTCGCCACGCGTGCGATCGGGAGACGAGATGAAGCTTTTCGGGGGCGGCAAGTCCGATCATCCCATGGCCGAGGTCAAAGAGGCCCGGAAGATCCTCGACGCCATTCCCGCAGGTGATCCTTTCAAGGCACTCGAGGACCTCAACCACTGGCTGGAATCGGTGCGCGCCTGGCAGGGTTTCACGCCCGACCACCGCGCACAGCTGGTTCTGATGGTGGACGATGCGGCCCAGGGCCATCTTCGCAAGCTGCAGCGCGACTACCTGCTGTCGCCGCGCCCGTCCAAGTATCAGGAGAACCGGCTGTGGACCGCGATCCGCGAATCCTGCCGCCAGTCCGCGCTCGCTTTCGCCGTCTGCGTCGACGTATTCGTCACCGGCCAGAAGGGCTGGGAGGATCTGAAGCCGAACATGGCGCTGCTCACGGTGCGCGCGTTGCGTGCCGCGGCGGCGCAGATGAAGTGGCAATACGTGCGCTACGGTCTCCAGGACAACGCGCTGTGGGGAATGATCGCCAAGATCTATGCGTTCGCGGAGTTGCGCAAGTACGCGGACGCCAAAGTCGCCGCTTACGCGGGAATTCCCGAGGAGACTTCCGCGGAGCAGGAGTTCCTCAAGCCGGTGATGCTCGCGGTGGCCTCCCCGGACAGCCTGCTGCCGGTGGAGATCGAGCTGGTCGAGCGCCTGATCGCGCACCTGGTCGGTTCGTTCAAACTTGCGCTGAAGCAGCAGCCCGACGCCGCCTATTGGATCGATCTCGCGGTGAACCAGCCGCCGGTGCGTCTGGCGCGGTCTCCGGATCCCGTCCCGACTCTGCGTTTCTTCGCTGCGGGCGGTACGGTGAACCAGGTCAGGCAGCTGGCCCAGTTCGTGAAGCAGTCGAACGCCATGCCTTCGAGCGTCAACCTCGGCGGGAACTACGAGCCGCGAGTGATCCTCGAGGTTCTCGATCATCTGGCGCAATGCTGGTCTGCGCAGCCGCCGGAGAGGAAGGCGCCGCGCCACCGGGTCAAGTCGCGGGTCACGATCACCTACGGCTTCGACGGGGTGCTTGCCGCGCTCGATCCCGGCGGCGAGGCGCTGTTCGACCCGGAGAAGATCGAAAGCTGGATAGTCGAGAACGTCAGCGCCGGAGGCTTTGGGGCGCTCGTGCCGCAGCTGAGGGGGGATTGGCTCAAGATCGGCCGTTTGCTCGGACTTCAGCCGGAAGGCGGATCGAACTGGGTCATCGGCGTGGTGCGCCGCTTCCAGCGCGACGCCACCCAAACGGGGATGGTCGGGATCCAGACCCTGGGGCGATCGGCGCAGTCGGCGCAAGTGAGGCTGGTGAGCGGGCAGATCGGAACGAGCCGGGACACCGAAACGGCGATCCTCCTCAGCCCGATCGACTCCGCGGCCGAAACGCAACTCCTGCTGCGCAGCGACGTTCTCGTCGCGGGCCAGAATCTGCAGCTCGAGCGGGACCAGAAAACCTATTTGCTCCTGCCGACGGGTGGCATGGAACGCGGCGATGACTACGATCTCGTGCGCTGCCGCGCCATGATTCGCGATTCGGGCGACTAGCCCGTTTCGCCTCCTCTGCCGAGAACCTTTCCCAGCCAGGCGCTGATGTCGCCGACTTCCTCGGGGCACACCGAGTGCTGCATGGGATATTCGCGCCATTCCACTTTGTAGCCGAGCGAGTGCAGCAGTCCGCGCGACTGCTCGGCGCGTGCGAGCGGGATGACAGGATCGTCGCTGCCGTGCGCCATGAAGATCGGCGTGTCCCGGTTCGCCTTGCTCGCCTCGGCAGCGAACTTGTCCGCGATCGGAAGGTAGGTGGACAAGGCCATGATGCCGGCGACGCGTTCGGGATGGCGCAGACCGGTCTGGAGCGCGATTGCCCCGCCCTGCGAGAAACCCGCGAGCACGAGGCGATTGACCGCCGTGCCGCGCTCCTTCTCGCGCGCGATCAGGGCCTCGATCAGGGCCTGCGAAGCGCGCACGCCGCTCTCGTCCTCGCGCCGGATCGCGCCGTCGGTGATGTCGTACCAGGCGCGCATGTGCATGCCGCCGTTGATCGTCACCGGTTGCACCGGAGCATGCGGAAATACGAAGCGGATCGCCGCGTTGGGCAGCTTCAGGGCCGGAACGATGGCTGCGAAATCGTTTCCGTCGGCGCCCAGTCCGTGCAACCAGATAATGCTGGCCGAGGGGTTCCTTGCGGTCTCGATCTCGATGGCGTCGAGGTACTCGGCCATTTGCTCAGGTTTTCTTCGGGCGGATCGCGGACTTGGGACGGAAGGCCTTGACCACCTCTTCACGCGTCTCGATGTACGGCCCGCCGATGAGATCGATGCAATAGGGAACGGCCGCGAAGATGCCCGCGACGAGGGTTTTGCCGTTCTCGTCCTTGAGGCCTTCGAGCGTTTCGCGGATCGACTTGGGCTGGCCCGGCAGGTTGATGATCAGCGAGCGCTTGCGCACCACCGCGACCTGCCGCGAGAGGATCGCGGTGGGAACGAACTCGAGGCTGATCCTGCGCATCTGCTCGCCGAATCCCGGCATGGGCTTGTCTGCGACCGCCAGCGTCGCCTCGGGCGTAACGTCGCGGGGCGCGGGCCCCGTGCCGCCGGTGGTCAGCACCAGGTGGCAGCCGGTGCTGTCGACGAGCTCGGCGAGCGTGGACTCGATCACGGGTCGCTCGTCCGGGATGAGGCGCTTGTGCGTGCGCCAGGGACTGACCATGACGCGGGCGAACCACTCCTCGAGCGCCGGGATCCCCTCGTCCTTGTATACGCCGCTCGAAGCCCGGTCGCTGATCGACACGAGCCCGATGAGCAGCTCGTCGCCTGCTGCCGCCATGGATCCAAGTATATCCGGGCGGTCAGCCTGCGTCGTCCTCGTGCGCGGATTCGACCACGATCGCGCGCAGCGCCCTGAAGAGCTCGCGGTAGGCCCGCGGCGGCGTTCCCGCGCTGCGCTCCTCGCGCGCCTTGCGCGCGAGCGCGCGCAAGCGCCTCGCGTCGATTCCCGGGTGGGCGCGGAGAAGCTCGTCGAGAGCGGTTTCGTCCTCGAGCAATCGATCGCGCCAGCGCTCGACGCGGTGCTGCTGCGCGGTGTGCTGAGCGGACACCCCGTCCCACACCTTGAGCTTCTCGCGGATCGGCGCGGGGTCGACCGAGCGCATGAGCCTGCCGATGTACTGCATCTGCCGCCGCCGCGCCTCGTGCTTGGTCATGCGCTGGAACTGGTCGACCGCGTAGCGCAGATCCTCGGGCAAACCGACCGTGTCGAGTTGCTCCGGATTGAGCTCGACCAGGCGCGCGCCGAGCGTCTGCAGCTCGTGCATTTCACGCTTGCGCTGGGTCTTGCTGGGTTTTTCCTCGTCTTGCACGTCCGGAAAACGGAGATGAGCTGCTATATCATAGCGTCTTTCCCCGGCATCTCGGCATGGCACAAGCCCGTTTTTCACACGATCTAGAGGCTCTGAAGACGATCGCAGCCGATGCTCTGGCGCACGCCGCGCGAAAAGGCGCGAGCGCCTGCGAAGCTGAGGCCTCCGATGGCTACGGCCAGACGGTGACGGTACGCAAGGGCGAGGTGGAGACGATCGAGTACAACCGCGACAAGAGCCTCGGCGTCACCGTCTACGTCGGCCAGCGCAAGGGCTACGCGAGCACTGCGGATTTTGCCGGGCGCGCGATCCGCGACACCGTGGAAGCCGCGCTGACGATCGCGCGCTTCACCGCCGAGGACGAAGCTGCAGGGTTGCCCGATCCGGAGGATCTGGCCCGGAATCCCGCGGACCTCGACCTGTTTCATCCCTGGAACCCGCCGGTAGACCAGGCGATCGAGATCGCGAAGGCGTGCGAGGCCGCCGCCTTCAGGCTGGACAAGCGCGTGGTGAACTCCGAGGGCGCGAGCGTTTCCTGCCAGCAGTGGCACTTCGCGCTCGGCAACAGCCACGGCTTCATGGAGGGTTTTCCCACTTCGCGCCACACCCTGTCCTGTGCCGTGATCGCGGCGGAAAACGGCCAAATGCAGCGCGACGACTGGTATTCGTCGCAGCGTTCCTCGGGGGACCTGCCTCCGCCCGAAGCCATCGGCGATTACGCAGGCAGGCGTGCGCTCGCGCGGCTTCGCAGCCGCAAGATCGGAACCGCGCATGCGCCGGTGCTGTTCGAGGCGCCGGTGGCGAACGACCTGATCGCGACCTTCGTCTCCGCCGCAAGCGGAGGCAATCTCTACCGCAAGGCCTCGTTCCTGCTCGACCAGCTCGGCAAGGAGATCTTCTCCCCGGTCGTCACCTTGATCGAGCGCCCGCACCTGCCGCGCGCGCAGGCGAGCTCCTGGTACGACGACGAAGGCGTAGCGACGCGCGACCGCGACGTGGTGAAGGACGGGGTGCTGCGCGGCTATTTTCTCGGGAGCTACTCGGCGCGCAAGCTCGGCATGAAGACCACCGGCAGCGCCGGCGGCAATCACAATATGATCCTGCAGGGCGGCGAGCTCGATCTTCGCGGGTTGATCAGGAAGATGGGCCGCGGCCTGCTGGTGACCGAGCTGATCGGCTTCGGTGTGAATCTGGTTACCGGCGACTATTCGCGCGGCGCCGCGGGCTACTGGGTGGAGGGCGGCGAGATCCGCTACCCGGTCGAGGAAATCACCATCGCGGGCAACCTGCGCGACATGTTCCGCTCCGTCGCGGCGGTCGGGTCGGACGCGCTTACGCGCGGTTCCCGCACCACCGGGTCGATTCTCCTCGAGGGGATGACCATCGCGGGGAACTAGAACGCTTTTCGACCGGGCGTATAATCGGCCGGGATTTCACCTTGAGGAGGGTACCCATGAAAAGACGCGAATTCCTGAAGAACGCCGGAATTGGCTCGGCGGCTGGCGCCGCAATGCTGGCGACGCAGGCTGGCGCGCAAACGGGCGGTCTTCCGACCGTCAACTGGCGCTTGGCGGCAAGCTGGCCAAAGAGCCTTGACACGCTTTACGGCGGCGCGGATCTGATCGGCAAGCGCGTTGCGGCTGCGACCGGCGGCAAATTCAATATCAAGGTTTTCGCGGCCGGCGAGATCGTGGGTGGACTGCAGGTCCTCGACGCCGTTCAAAACGGTACCGTGGAGTGCGGTCATACCGCGACCTACTACTATTTCGGCAAGGATCCGACGTTTGCGTTTTCCTGCGCCATTCCGTTCGGTATGAACGCCCGCCAGCAGAACGCCTGGATGTATCACGGCGGCGGCCTTGAGCTGATGCGCGAGTTCTTCAAGGAGTACAACATCATTCAGTTCCCCGCCGGCAACACCGGCTGCCAGATGGGAGGCTGGTTCAGGAAGCCGATCAACAAGGTCGCGGATCTGAAGGGCCTGAAGATGCGCATCGGCGGAACCGGTGGCCTTCCGCTCACCAAGCTCGGCGTCGTCCCGCAGCAGATCGCCGGCGGCGACATCTACCCGGCGCTCGAAAAGGGCACGGTCGACGCGGCCGAGTGGGTCGGGCCCTACGACGACGAGAAGCTCGGCTTCGCCAAGGTGGCGAAGTACTACTACTACCCGGGATGGTGGGAAGGCGGGCCCGAGCTCGACCTGCTGGTCAACATCAAAGCTTGGGAATCGCTCCCGGCCGAGTACAAGGCGATCCTCGAGTCCGCGTGCGCGGAGGCCAACGTGTGGATGGTGGCGAAATACGACGCGCTCAACCCGGATGCGCTGAAGCGGCTGCTCGCGTCCGGCGTGAAACTGCAGCCTTTCTCCAACGAGATCATGGCCGCCTGCTACAAGGCCTCCGCCGAGGTGTACGACGACTTCGCGACGAAGAACCCGAAGTTCAAGAAGGTTTACGATTCCTGGAAGAAATTCCGCAACGAGCAGAACCAGTGGTTTGCCGTCGCCGAAAGCCGCTTCGACAACTTCATGATCGCCGCTGAGCGCTTGACCCAGCGAAGCGCGTCGAAGAAAGGTTAGGAAAGCCGAGGTTTCCCGCAAGCTTGAAACCGGAAGCCCCGCCTCGGGCGGGGTTTTCCTTTTACGGCGAGTCTCACGCCGCCGCTATTTCTTTTTCGCCGCCGGTTTCTCGGAGCCGCCGCCCAGCGCGCGCTCGAGCGCCCTTTCCGCCTGTTCCTGTTCGGAGCCCTGGTCCGCTCCACCGGGCTGATCGGCGGCGCCCGGTTCCCCGGGCGCCTCCCGTTCCTCGGCGGGCACGTCGATCTGGATATTCCTGATGTCGACCGCCTGTTTCTTCGCGATCCCGCCCGTCACGATGCCCGGGAACGAGATGATGAGCGTGACCATGATGATCTGGATCAGCACGAACGGCACCGCGCCCCAGTAGATCTGCCCGGTCGTGACCCGTGCCGTCAGCTTTCCGGTGAGCTTGTCCGTGAAATCCTTGGCGGGAGCCACGCTGCGCAGGTAGAAAAGCGCGAAGCCGAAAGGCGGGTGCATGAACGAAGTCTGCATGTTGACCCCGTAGAGCACGCCGAGCCAGACGAGGTCTATTCCCAGCTTCTCCGCTACCGGGCCGAGCAGCGGAATGACGATGAACGACAACTCGAAGAAATCCAGAAAGAACGCCAGCACGAAGATGAGGATGTTGGTGGCGATCAGGAACCCCAACTGGCCGCCTGGAAGGTTGGTGAGCAGGCTCTCTACCCAGAGGTGCCCGTCCACGCCGTAGAAGGTGAGGCTGAACACTCGAGCGCCGACCAAGATGAATACGACGAAGGCGGTCAGTTTCGCAGTCGTGTCCATCGCCTGCTTCAGCAGCTTGATCGAAAGGCGGCGGCGCGCAAGCGCCATCGCGAGCGCGCCGGACGCGCCCATCGCGCCACCCTCGGTCGGCGTTGCCACGCCGAGGAAGATCGTTCCGAGCACGAGGAAAATGAGCGCTAGCGGCGGGATCAGCACGAAAGTGACGCGCTCTGCTATGCGGGACAACAGGCCGAGCTTCGCGAAATGGTTGATCACCGAGGCCGCGAATGCCATGCCGACCCCGACCGCGGTAGACACGACCAGCATCTCGTCGGTGGGCCCGTCCGGACCGTACTTGTATTTCGCAAAACCGATGGCGGCGCCCGTGGCGACGAGGACCAGCACGACCAGCGAGCGCGTTCCGCTCGTACCGTCGGCTTCGCGCAACGTGCGTGCCTCCTGCGGCAGCGCCGGCGCCCACGCCGGCTTGAGCACCGCGATCCCAAGCGCGTATGCGGCATACAGGCCGGCGAGGGTCAGGCCGGGGATGAAGGCGCCTTGGTACATATCGCCGACCGAGCGGCCGAGCTGATCGGCCATGATGATGAGCACGAGTGAGGGCGGGATGATCTGCGCGAGCGTGCCCGAGGCGGCGATCACGCCAGTAGCGAAGCGGCGGTCATAACCGTAACGCAGCATGATCGGCAGCGAGATCAGGCCCATCGAGATTACCGAGGCGGCTACGACGCCGGTCGTCGCGGCAAGCAGCGCGCCGACGAAGATAACTGCGAACGCCAGACCGCCGCGCAGCGGTCCGAACACCTGGCCGATGGTGTCGAGCAGGTCCTCGGCCATGCCGCTCCGCTCGAGGATCAGCCCCATGAAGGTGAAGAACGGCACCGCGAGCAGCGTGTCGTTCGACATCACCGCCCAGATGCGCTGCGGCAGCGCCTGGAACAGCGTTGGTTGCAGCAGACCGAGCTCGATTCCACCCAGCCCGAAGAAAATTCCGATCGCAGCGAGGGAGAAGGCGACCGGGTAGCCGATGAGCAGGAAGATCACCAGCGCCCCGAACATCAGAGGCGCCATGTTCTGCGTCAGGAATTCGATCACGCCGATTCCCCGCGCTGCCTTCGCAGCTCCTCGGCGAGCTGCTCTTCGAGGCTCGGGCCTTCGTCCTTTTCGGTGGGATCGTGAATCAGTCCGCTCAGGAACGCGATGCGCTTGATCAGCTCGGAGGTGCCCTGCGCGACGAGCAGAAAGAAGCCGACCGGGACCATGAGTCGCGCCGGCCAGATGGTGAGTCCGCCGGCGTTGGTCGAGATCTCATTGCTCCTGTAGGCGTCGACGAACACCGGCCAGGACAGCCACATGATCGTGACGGCCATGGGCATGAGGAACAACAGCGTTCCGATCACGTCGATCCACGCCTGGGCTCGCTTCGACAGGTGCCCGGTAATGACGTCGATGCGCACGTGCTGGTTGTGCAGCAGCGTGTAGCCCGCGCAAAACAGGAATACCGCGGAGAACAAGTACCACTGGATCTCCAGCCAGGCGTTCGAGCTGCGGTTGAACGCATAGCGGACCACGGCGTTTCCCGCGCTCACCAGCACCGCGACCAGTATGAGCCAGTAGATGGCCCGGCCGACGCGCTCGTTCATCGCATCGATGAGGCGGGAAACGGAGAGCAGAAATTTCACCGGGAACTCCTCCGCTATCACGGGGCGAGGTCGCGCAGCCGCAATGTTCTTCTCCCGAATCTCCCAATTCTCCCCGGGGCCGCGGCGGCCTCCTGCGTCGCGTCGCATTGTCCACCATAGGCGCCTGTTCGGTAAAGCTTGTTCGGACCGGTCGCCCTTGTAGCCGGCACCGCCTTGGCCACGTGGACTTTGTCTAAATCCCGGATTAAGATGCTCCGGCCGCGCATCACAAACAATGCGGCGTCCAATCAAGGAGGAGATTCCATGGTTTCTTTTACCGTCAACGGCAGTCCGGCCTCGGTCGACATGCCGTCCGATACCCCGCTATTGTGGACGCTGCGCGACCACCTCGGCCTGACCGGCACGAAGTTCGGCTGCGGCATGGCGCAGTGCGGCGCCTGCACCGTTCACGTCAACGGCAATCCCATTCGCTCGTGCATCACCCCGATCTCGGCGGTCGCGGGAAAGAAGATCACCACCATCGAGGGCCTGTCGGCGAACGGTGATCACCCGCTGCAGAAAGCCTGGGTGGAGGAGCAGACGCCGCAATGCGGCTACTGTCAGTCCGGCCAGATCATGACCGCGGCGGCGCTGCTCGCGAAGAACAAAAAGCCTACGCGCGAGCAGATCGT
>Ga0137410_10000780_pt1 | contig 21950 bp, 21 predicted proteins | sample CZODoug1_16funga_FD_108878 | JGI IMG/M metagenome (GOLD analysis project Ga0137410, IMG submission 108878) | Vadose zone soil fungal communities from Angelo Coast Range Reserve, California, USA - CZODoug1_16fungal (Illumina Assembly) | ecosystem: Environmental > Terrestrial > Soil > Vadose zone... | reverse complement strand
TGGTGTTGTCCCACAGCACGAACTGGTCGAGCGCGACCAGCGCGACCGGCGTCAGCTCGCGCCAGTTGAACGGGATCTTGGCCGAGATCGGCAGCATGTAGATGAGCGAATAGGCGATGAGGACGCGGTTCGGGTCGCCGGCGCCCGATTTCATGTACATCAGCGCCTCGGCGCCCGAGGCGCCGCCCTTCAGCGATACGACCATCGGCTGCTTCATCAGCTTGTTCTTCTGGATCGCCGCCTGCATCATCCGCGCCATCTGGTCGGACGCGCCACCCGCGCCCGCGGCGACGACGATCTCGACCGGCTTGGTCGGCTCCCATGCGGCGAACGCGGGCGCCGCCAGAACGGTAACGAACGGAATGGCCGCCCAAGCGGCCGTGCGCGACAGGTTCATGACTCCTCCTCCTAGAGGGCTATGCGACTTTGCGGGATGGGGCGCGCGCGCTCTCGGTCAGATGCTCGAAGGCCGCGAGCACGCCGCCCTTCTTGTGAGGCACGCCGGCGAGCTCCAGGCCCATCTCGACGCCGGCGAGCGTGCCGGCGAGCGTGAGGTCGTTGAAGTCACCGAGGTGCCCGATGCGAAATACCTTGCCCGCCAGCCGGCCGAGGCCGGTGCCGAGCGACATGTCGTACGCCTCGAGGATCATCTTGCGCAGCCGGTCGGCGTCGTGCCCTGCGGGCATCACCACCGTGGTGAGCGTGTTCGAATATTCCTCGGCCACGGCGCACAGGATCTCCAGCCCCCAGCCGCGCACCGCGCGCCGGGTCGCTTCGGCGTGGCGCGCGTGGCGCGCAAAGACGTTGGGCAACCCTTCATCCCGGAGCATCTGCAGGGACTCGTGCAGGCCGTAGAGCAGGTTGGTCGCGGGCGTGTAAGGGAAGTAGCCCGTCTTGTTGTTCGCGAGCATCTCGTCCCAGCTCCAGTACGAGCGCGGCAGCTTCGCCGCGGCGGAAGCCTTGCGCGCCTTTTCGCTCAAGGCATTGAACGACAGCCCCGGGGGCAGCATCAGCCCTTTCTGCGATCCGGCGACGGTGACGTCCACGCCCCACTCGTCGTGGCGGTAGTCGATCGAGGCGAGCGAGGAAATCGTGTCGACCATGTAGAGGGCGGGATGGCCGGCCGCGTCGATCGCTTTGCGGATCGCCCCGATGCGGCTGGTGGCGCCGGTGGAAGTCTCGTTGTGCACCACGCACACGGCCTTGATCGAATGCTGCTTGTCTTCCTTCAGCTTCGCCTCGACCGCGGCGGGGTCGACGCCGCGGCGCCAGTCGGTGGGAACGAGATCGACCGACACGCCGAGCTTCGTCGCCATCTTGTTCCACAGGCTGGCGAAATGCCCGGTCTCGAACATGAGCACGCGGTCGCCGGGTGACAGCGTGTTGACGAGCGCCGCCTCCCACGCGCCGGTGCCCGACGCCGGATAGATCACCACCGGCTGCTTCGTCTGGAATACGCCCTTCAGGCCGTCGAGGATCTCGAGGCTCATGCGGCCGAATTCGGGGCCACGGTGGTCCATGGTCGCGTTGTCGATCGCGCGCAGCACCCGGTCCGGGACGTTCGTGGGGCCGGGGATCTGCAGGAAGTGGCGTCCGCTCTTGTAGGTCATGGGAATGCGCTCGTCTGGACGAGCGGCTAGTTTATCGGAAATACCCCCTGCAACCATGATCTTGCTCAAGCCTGCGGTATCATGGCGTCACCCGGTATTCCCTTCTGAAAGAACCCCATGGCACTTTCCATCGACGTCGTCTCCGACGTGGTCTGCCCCTGGTGCTACATCGGCAAGCGCCGCCTCGAGGCCGCGCTCGAGCTCTACCGCAAGCAGCGCCCGGACGCGCCCGAGCCGCAGGTCACTTACCACCCGTTCGAGCTGAACCCCGACCTGCCGCGCGAAGGCATCGCGCGCGCCGACTACGTCGCGAAGAAATTCGGGGCGCGCGGCTACAGCGCTCACGACCGCCTGGTGCACGCCGGTGCGCCGCTCGGAATTCCGTTCGCCTTCGACAAGATCGCGCGCCAGCCGAACACGCTCGCCGCCCACGCGCTGATCGAGGCCGCGCGGCGCAAGGGCGTCCAGCCCGCGGTGAAGGAGGCGATGCTGAAGGCCTTCTTCGTCGACGGCCTCGACCTCTCCGACGACGATACGCTCGTGCGCGCCGCGGCCGAGGCGGGGCTGGATCGGGATGATGCGAAAGCTGCCGTCGCCGACGAGTCGCTGCGAAGCGCGGTGGCCGAGGAGGAGGACAAGGCGCGGGCCATGGGCGTGAACGGCGTGCCCTTCTTCATTTTCAACAACCGCCTCGCAGTCGAAGGCGCCCAGGGCCCGGAAGTCCTGCTCGAGGCGATGCTCGAGGCGGAAAAGGAATCTGCCGCCGCGTAGCTGCCGATGGATCGAGCCCCGTCGAGCGTTTCGCTCCGTCCGCGCGCGGCAGACCGCGCGCTGGCAAAGCGCCTCTCGCGCGAGATCGAGGGCGAAGTGCTCTTCGACGCGGCGAGCCGCGGACGCTACTCGACCGACGCCTCGATCTACCAGGTCGACCCCGTCGGGGTGGTGGTGCCCAGGACCGAGCAGGACGCGAGGATAGCGATCCAGATCGCAGTCGAAGAGAACATCCCGATCCTTGCGCGCGGCGCGGGCAGCTCGCAGTGCGGCCAGGCGGTCGGCGCCGCGCTCGTGATCGACAACTCGAAATTCCTGAACCGCGTCGTCTCGGTCGACCGCGCACGCGCCACGGCAGTGGTCGAGCCCGGCGTGGTGCTCGACGCGCTGAACGCGCAGCTGCGGTCTCTCGGCCTGTGGTTCCCGGTGGACGTGTCGACGAGCGCGCAGGCCACGCTGGGCGGAATGGCGGGCAACAACTCCTGCGGGTCGCGCTCGATCCGCTACGGCAACATGGTGCACAACGTGCTCGGCATCGACGCCCTGCTCGCCGACGGCACGGAGCTGCATTTCGGCCCCGTGAATTCCATGGACGTCACGGGCCCTTCGCGCTACGTCGAGCTGGTGAGGAAGGTCAGCGCCATCGCCGGGCGCGAGGGCGACGAAATCGCGGCGCGCTGGCCCTCGGTGCTGCGCCGCGTGCAGGGCTACAACCTCGACATGGTGTCGCCGCGCGGCGCATGGAACTTCGCCCAACTCCTGGTCGGCTCCGAGGGCACGCTCGCCTATTCGAAGCGGATCCATCTCAAGCTCTCGCCGCTGCCGCGCTTCAGGGCGCTGGGCGTGTGCCACTTCGCGACTTTCCGGCGCGCCATGGAAGCGCCGCAGCATATCGTCAAGCTCCAGCCCACGGCGGTCGAGCTGGTCGACCGCACCATGATCGGGCTCGCGCGCGGCAACCCCGCGTACCGGGCGGTAGTGGAGAAATTCATCCGGGGCGATCCCGACGCGGTCCTGCTGGTCGAATTCGTCGCAGACGACCGCGACACCCCGGCGCGCAAGCTCGAGGAGCTCGCCGAGCTGATGGGGGACCTGCGCCAGCCCGACACCGTGATCCAGATCAACGACGCCGTCCTGCAGCGCGAGATCTGGGAAGTGAGGAAGGCGGGCCTCAACATCATGATGTCGATGAAGGGCGACGGCAAGCCGGTGTCCTTCATCGAGGACTGCGCGGTGCCGCTGGAGAGCCTCGCCGAGTACACCGACGCGCTGACGCGGGTGTTCCGCAAGCACGGCACCGAAGGGACGTGGTACGCGCACGCCTCGGTGGGCACGCTGCACGTGCGGCCGGTGCTCAACATGAAGACCGACGGCGCTGAGAAGATGCGCGCGATCGCCGAGGAGGCCTGCGCGCTGGTCAAGCGCTACAAGGGCGCGGCGTACTCGGGCGAGCACGGCGACGGCCTGGTGCGCTCGGAGTGGATCGAGCCCATCATCGGGCCGCGGCTCACCGCTGCGCTCGCCGAGATCAAAGCGCTGTTCGATCCCAAGAATCTCATGAACCCGGGAAAGATCGTGCGGCCTTCGAAGCAGGACGACCGGACTCTCTTCCGCTTCAAGCCCGGCTACGCGATCCCTCATAGACCTGAGGCGCTCGACTGGAGCGAATGGACGGTGCCGGGAGCCGCGAGCGCCGGATTCGCCGCGGCGGTGGAGATGTGCAACAACAACGGCCACTGCCGCAAGTTCGACGCGGGAACGATGTGCCCGTCGTTTCGTGCCACCGGCGACGAGAAGCACCTGACGCGCGGGCGGGCGAACACGCTGCGGCTCGCCATTTCGGGCCAGCTGGGACCGGATGCTTTCACCTCCGACGAGATGCACGAGACGTTGGACCTGTGCGTCTCCTGCAAGGGCTGCAAGCGCGAATGCCCGACCGGCGTCGACATGGCGAAGATGAAGATCGAGTTCCTGCACCACTACCACGCGCGCCACGGCTATTCGCTGAGGGACAGGCTCGTCGCGTACCTGCCGCGCTATGCGCCCCTCGCTTCGCGCTTTCCCGGGATCACGAACGCCTACCAGAGAATCGGCAAGCGGGCCCTCGGCCTTGCCGCGCAGCGATCGCTGCCAAAGTGGCGCAGATCGTTCCTGCGCTCGCTGCGCACCTCCGACAGTAGCGGGAAGTCCGGCGAGGTGGTCCTGTTCGTCGACACCTTCAGCAACTATTTCGAGCCCGAGAACGCGCGTGCGGCGCTCGCCGTGCTCGACCGCGCGGGCTACGGCGTGCACATCGCCCGGGCGACGGACGGTGCGCGGCCGCTGTGCTGCGGGCGCACCTTCCTCGCCGCGGGCATGGTCGAGGAAGCGAGGGCCGAGGCGCGGCGCGTGCTCGAAGCGCTGGAGCCCTACGTCGGGCGGGGCGTGCCGGTCGTGGGCCTGGAGCCCTCGTGCATCCTCGGCCTGCGCGACGAGTTCAAGTCGCTGCTCCCGGGCGGCGAGACCGACGGGCTCGCCGCGGCGGCGTTGCTCCTCGAGGAGTTCCTGGTGCGCGAGCACGAAGCCGGACGCCTCGCGCTGAAGCTCAATCCGCTGCCGGAGAAGCGCGCCCTGCTCCACGGCCATTGCCACCAGAAGGCCTTCGGCGTCATGCCGGCCGTGCAGCGCGCGCTCTCGCTCGTTCCGGATCTGAAAGTGGAAACGATCGAATCCTCCTGCTGCGGCATGGCGGGCAGCTTCGGCTACGAGGCCGAACACTACGAGGTCTCGATGAAGATGGCCGAGCTTTCGCTCCTTCCCAAGGTGCGCGCCGCGGGCGAGGACGCGCTCCTCGTCGCCGACGGCACCAGCTGCCGCCACCAGATCGAAGACGGCGCAGCCAGGAAGGCGGTGCACGTCGCGCAGGTGCTGGCCCGCGCGCTCGCCTGATGACCCTCGAAGGCGCTACCACGGCGCTGGCGCTGGCGCCGATCGCCTTCGCGGGGGGATTCATCCAGGGCCTCACCGGATTCGGATCGGCGCTCGTCACGATTCCGCTCGCGACCTTCTTCGTGCCGCTGCCTTTCGCGCTCGCCGTGTTCGCCATCGTGGACTTCGCCAACGGCCTGCGCCTGGGGCTGGAGAACCCCAGGAACGCGATCCTCGGCGACATCGCGCGCATGGTGCCGCTGATGATCGTCGGCATCGTCACCGGGACCACGCTGCTGGTGAACCTGCCGCGGCAGGCGTCGCTCCTCGCGCTCGGCGTCTTCGTCCTCTGCTACGCGGTCTACAGCCTGTCGCGCCGCGGCGCGCCGGCGATCGTCAGCCGCAACTGGGCATTCTTCGCCGGCTTCTGCGGGGGACTGTCCGGCACGCTCTTCGGAGCGGGCGGGCCGCCGTACGCGATCTATCTGTCACACCGCCCGCTCTCCAAGGAACAGTTCCGCGCCACCATGACGCTCACCACCATCTTCAGCATCGGGCTGCGCCTCGTCGCCTTCGCGGTGACGGGGCTCCTCATGCAGGACGGGGTGTGGATCGCCGCGGCCGCGTCGATTCCCGCGGGGCTGTTCGCGATCTACTTTGCGTCGAAGATCTTCCGCGCGATCTCGCGCGAGATGGTGATGCGGGGGGTGGCGGTGCTGCTGCTCGCGAGCGGCGCGTCGCTCGTCGCGCGCGGGCTCGCCTGATTCGGTTCTAGGCGGGGATGTCGGGGTCGAGCTGGCGCTCGATCCAGGAGATCTGGTCCTTGATGAGGAGCTTGCGGCGCTTCATTCGGGTGAGGGCGAGCTGGTCGTGGCTGGGGTCGTCTGAGATGGTGTTGATGGCGGAGTCCAGATCCCGGTGCTCGAGCTGCAACTCCCGCAAGCGTTCTTTCATCTGAGCCTGCATGTCTTCGCTCCTTGCTTCGACCATGGCACATTTTATTCTAGACCTTTTGCGGCCGACGCCAAGCCCAGGCGAGCATCCAGATCCCGACGACGACCATGGGTAGGGACAGCCACTGCCCCATCGACATGTTGAGCGCAAGAAGCCCAAGGAAATCATCGGGCTCCCTGAAGAATTCGACCGCAAAACGCAAGCAGCCGTAGCCGATCAGGAACGCCGCCGACACCGCGCCCAAGGGCCTTGGCCTCGACGAGTAGACCCACAGGATCACGAACAGCAGTACTCCTTCCAGCGCGAACTGGTAGAGCTGCGAAGGGTGGCGCGGGAGCGGCCCCGCGCCCTGGAACACCATGCCCCAGGCCACGGTGGTGACGCGGCCGGGCAACTCTCCGTTGATGAAATTCCCGAGCCGGCCCGCCGCAAACGCGAGCGGACTGAGCGGGGCCAGGAAATCGGTCACCTCGAGCCAAGCCAGGCGATGCTTTCGCGCCACGTACCAGACGGCGACGAGCACGCCGAGGAAGCCCCCATGGAAGGACATGCCCCCGTGCCACACCGCGGGAATCTCCAGCAGATGCTGGAAGTAATAGCCCGGCTTGTAGAAGAGCACGTAACCGAGCCGGCCGCCCAGCACCACGCCGAGCACGCCGAAGAACAGCAGGTCGTCGAGCAGCGCGTAGCTCACGCGCCCGGACTTTCCCCGCTTGATGCGTTGCCGCCCGAGCCAGAACGCGAGCGCGAAGCCGACGAGGTACATGAGCCCGTACCAGCGCACGGCGAGCGGTCCCAGGTGGATCGCGACCGGATCGAAGTTCGGGTGGACGAGCACGCTCGGGAGTTCAAGTAAAATCGCGGGAAGGGTAACACGGAGTCCTTCGAACATGGCCGACAACTGGAGAAGCAGGACGATCACCCACGGCGACGCGCGCTCGCCCAACCGCGCGATGCTGCGCGCCGTCGGATTCGGCGACGGCGACTTCGACAAGGCGATCGTCGGCGTCGCCAACGGCCACTCCACCATGAATCCGTGCAACGCCGGCATCCAGCCGTTGGTCGACCGCGCGGTCGCAGCGGTGAAGGCGGCCGGGGCGATGCCGCAGGTGTTCGGCTTCCCGACGGTCACCGACGGCATCGGCATGGGCACCGATGGGATGAAGTACTCGCTCATCTCGCGCGAGGTGATCGCCGACTCGATCGAGACCGCGGTGAACGGCCAGCTGATGGACGGCGTGCTGTGCGTCGGCGGCTGCGACAAGAACATGCCGGGAGCGATGATGGCGATGGCGCGCATCAACGTCCCCGGCATCTTCGTCTACGCCGGCACCATCAAGCCGGGATTCTGGAAAGGCCAGAAGCTGACCATCGTTTCGCCTTTCGAAGCGGTCGGCGCGCGTGCGATGGGGAAAATCTCGCAGGAGGATTTCGACGGCATCGAGAAGAACGCCTGCCCCTCGGTGGGCGCCTGCGGCGGGCAGTACACCGCCAACACCATGTCGTCCTCGTTCGAGGCGCTCGGCATGAGTCTCCTCGGCTCCTCGCAGATGGCCTCGCCCGATCCGGAGAAGGCCGATTCCTCGGGCGAATCCGCGAAGGTTCTGGTGAACGCCATCCGGAAGAAACTCCGCCCGCGCGACATCATCACCCGGAAATCCATCGAGAACGCGGTCGCCGTGGTGATGGCCACCGGCGGCTCGACCAACGCGGTGCTGCACTATCTCGCGATCGCCTCGGCTGCCGGCGTGAAGTGGGCTCTCGAGGACTTCGAGCGCGTCAGGCGCAAGGTTCCCGTGCTGTGCAACTTGAAACCCTCCGGTCCCTATGTCGCCACCGATTTCCACGCGGCGGGCGGCGTGCCGCAAGTGCTGAAGATGCTGCTCGTGCACGGCGTGCTGCACGGCGAGTGCGCGACCATCACGGGCCGAAGCATCGCCGAAGAGCTGGCTGGCGTTCCCGAGGAGCCGCGCCAGGGCCAGGACGTGATCCGTCCCTGGTCGAACCCGGTGTATGCGCAGGGGCACCTGGCGATCCTGAAAGGCAATCTCGCTACGGAAGGCTGCGTCGCCAAGATCACCGGCCTCAAGCAGACCTCGATCACGGGGCCCGCGCGCGTTTTCGACTCCGAGATCGCGGCGATGAAGGCGATCCTCGCGAAGAAGATCAAGGCCGGCGACGTGATCGTGATCCGCTACGAAGGACCCAAGGGCGGTCCCGGCATGCAGGAGATGCTCGCGCCGACCTCTGCGCTCATCGGCCAGGGACTGGGCGAATCGGTCGGGCTCGTCACCGACGGCCGCTTCTCGGGCGGCACCTGGGGGATGGTCGTGGGGCACGTCGCGCCCGAGGCCTATGTAGGCGGCACGATCGCGCTGGTGAAGGAGAAGGACTCCATCACCATCGACGCCAAGAAGCGCCTGCTCCAGCTCAACGTCCCGGCGAAGGAGCTCGCTGCGCGACGGAAGAAATGGAAGCAGCCCAAGCCGCGCTACACGCGCGGGCTGATGGCGAAGTACATGAAGCTGGTTTCCACCGCGAGCAAGGGCGCCATCACGGACGGTGCCTAGTCCTAGTACTTGACCGGCGAGTCCATGAAGTCCTGAGGCGGCGCGCGCCCGACGAGCGATTCGAGCAGGATCAGCTCGGCGTCGGTGTGATTGGAAACGCTCGCCGGGACGATCGCGTTCCTGCGCCCGTCTCCGTAGATGTACTTGGGTGATTCGTGGTGGCTGGTGCTGTACGTCTCCCGCAGGGCGCTCCCCGTGGGCCCGACCTGCGCAGTGCCGTAGCACAGGCAGAAGTAGCTGCGCAGCGGCTCGGCCTCCATGTACGCCCCGGTCCCGCGGATGCCCACTGTGGCGGTCGCGGTCGAGAGGCGGTGCTCGCCGCCGCCGAACACCGAAAGCAGCGCGCCGGTGAGGAGCTGGATCGCTGCGACCACCGTTCCGCTGCCCATCAGGTCGACGTGGCTGTTGCTCCTCATGAGAAACGCGTCCTGGCCCACGACGAAGGCGGCGACCGCGTCCTTGCCGACCTCGATGGTGTCGCCGGGCCGGATGAGACCTCCCAGGGTGACGGGCTTGCCGTTGACCTTGACCTCGCCCTTGGCGGTGCGCACGCCCTGCGCCGTGGTCTGCGCGAGCGCCGTGCGCAGCACGGAGTGCAGCCCGAATGCGGCGGCGAGGGCGAGCAGGGCACGGCGGTCCATGGGCATGCCGACAAGTCTAAGCTAAACTGACAGCAGACTCCGCAGTCCTCGCTCATGCCCAACCGTCTCGCGCAAGAAACCAGTCCCTATCTTCAGCAGCACGCCGACAACCCCGTCGACTGGCATCCCTGGGGCGAGGAGGCGCTCGCGCGCGCGAGGAGCGAGGACAAGCCGATCCTGCTCTCGGTCGGCTACTCCGCCTGCCACTGGTGCCACGTGATGGCGCACGAGTCCTTCGAGGACCCGCAGGTCGCCGCGCTGATGAACCGCCTCTTCGTAAACATCAAGGTCGACCGCGAGGAGCGCCCGGACCTCGACCAGATCTACCAGCTCGCGCACCAGATGCTCGCGCAGCGCACCGGCGGCTGGCCGCTCACCATGTTTCTCACGCCCGAGGGCACGCCCTTCTTCGGCGGCACCTACTTTCCGAAGGAGCAGCGCTACAGCCTGCCGGGATTTCCCCAGGTGCTCGAGCACATCGCCCGGGTCTACCGCGACCACCGCGAGGAGATCGGCAGGCAGAACGACACCCTGCTCGCCACCTTCCAGGGCATGCAGCCGGGAGCGCCGGCTCACCACTCGGAGCTCGGGCCCGGACCGCTCGAGGCGGCGCTGCGCAGCCTCAAGACGAATTTCGACGCGCGCCATGGAGGCTTCGGTGGCGCACCCAAGTTTCCGCATCCCGCCGAGCTCGAATTCTGCCTGCGGCGCTCGGCGGCAACGGGCGACGGCGCGGCCGAGCGCATCGCGACGCACACGCTCGAGCGCATGGCGCTCGGCGGCATCTACGACCAGCTGGGCGGCGGCTTCGCGCGCTACAGCGTCGACGCCGAGTGGACGATCCCGCACTTCGAGAAGATGCTCTACGACAACGGGCCGCTCCTGCGCCTGTGCGCGGATGCGTGGACGATCACGCGCAACCCCCTGTTCGCCCGGGTCGCGGAGGAAACCGCCGCCTGGGTGATGCGCGAGATGCAGTCCACCGAAGGAGGGTATTACTCCTCGCTCGACGCCGATTCGGAGCACGAGGAGGGCAAGTTCTACGTCTGGACGCCTGACGAGGTGCGCTCGCTCGTCTCGCCCGAAGAGTACGCGGTGCTCGCGCCGCACTACGGCCTCGACGGCCCGCCCAACTTCGAGAACTCGCACTGGCACCTGCGCGTGCTGCGCGCGCTCCCGCCGGACGCCACCTCGCTCCTCGCTTCCGGACGCAGGAAACTCTTCGACGCGCGCGAAAAGCGCGTCCACCCGGGGCGCGACGAGAAAGTGCTGGTCTCCTGGAACGCGCTCATGATCGCCGGGATGGCGCGCGCCTCCGCCGTGTTCGGGCGCGACGACTGGCTCGCCTCCGCGAAGAAGTCGCTCGCCTTCATCCGCGGAAGGATGTGGCAGAGCGGGCGGCTGCTTGCGACCTACAAGGACGGGAAGGCGCACCTCAACGCCTATCTGGACGACTACGCCTTCCTGCTCGCGGCGCTGCTCGAGCTTCTTCAGGCGGAATTCGACCCGGGCACGCTCGCTTACGCCGAGGAGCTGGCCGAGGTCCTGCTCGAGCAGTTCGAGGACAGGGAGAAGGGCGGCTTCTTCTTCACCAGCCATGATCACGAGAAGCTGATCCACCGCCCCAAGCCCGGCTACGAGAACGCCACGCCCTCGGGGAACGGCGTCGCGGCTTTCGCGCTGCAGCGCCTGCACTTCCTCACCGGGGAGCCGCGCTACGCGCTCGCCGCCGAGCGCACGCTCGCGCAGTTCCACGCCGAGCTCTCGGAGCACCCCGGAGGGCATGCGACGCTGCTCGCCGCGCTCGAGGAGCACCAGCAGCCCACGCGCACCGTGATCGTGCGCGGGCCCCAGGGCGCAATGCGCCGCTGGCGCAGCGAGCTCGCGCAGCGCTACGCGCCGCAGACGATGGTGGTCGCGATTGGCGCAGAGGCGAGCGGCTTGCCGCCTGTGCTCGACAAGCCCGCGGGCCGCGCCGTGAGCGCCTGGGTGTGCGAGGGAACGGTGTGCCTCGCGCCCCTCGACAGCCTGGAGAGCCTGACTGCGCAGGTTTTCAAGCCGGAGAAAATCCAGTAGCATGGCCCGACCTTTTTTTGGAACCAGGAGATCGCATGAAATACCTAGCCATACCGACGTCGCTGGCGCTCGCCTTGGCGAGCGGCGCATCGCTCGCCGCCGATGCTGAGCAGCTGCTCAAGGACAAGGCCTGCCTCACCTGCCACCAAGTCGACAAGAAGGTGGTCGGCCCGGCCTACAAGGATGTCGCCGCGAAGTACAAGGCGCGCAAGGACGCCGAGGCCTACCTCGCCTCCAAGATCAAGGGCGGTTCGACCGGTGTATGGGGACCGATTCCCATGCCGCCGAACGGCGCCGTGAGCGACGACGAGGCGAAGGCGCTCGCGAAGTACATCCTGACAGTGAAATAGGCTTGTCCTGAAACCGGAGGCCGCCATGACCCGCATCCCCGTTCTCGCCGTCGCGCTGGTCCTCGCGGCCGCTTCCGGTTGCAGCGACAAGAAGGCCCCGGCGTCGGGCAAGGTTTCCGTGGTGATCGGGAGCGTGGCGCCGCTCACGGGCGGAATCGCCCACTTGGGCAAGGACAACGAGAACGGCGCGCGGCTCGCGGTCGAGGAAGCGAACGCGGCGGGGACGAAGATCGACGGTAAGGACATCCAGTTCGACCTGATCTCGTTCGACGACCAGGCCGATCCCAAGGTCGGCACCACGGTGGCGCAGAAGCTCGTCGACACCAAGGTGGCAGGCGTGGTCGGGCACCTCAACTCGGGCGTCACGATCCCCGCTTCCGCGATCTACAACGGGGCGAACCCGCCCGTCCCGATGATCACCGGCTCGGCCACCAACCCCAAGCTCACCGAGCAGGGGTTCAAGAACGTGTTCCGGGTAGTCGGGCGCGACGACCAGCAAGGGCCGGCGATCGCCAACTACCTTGCGGCGACGGTGAAGCCCAAGCTCGCTGCGGTGATCGACGACGCGACCGCCTACGGCGAGGGGCTGGCGAACGAGGTGGAGAAGACCCTGGTCGCCGCTGGCGTGAAGGTGCTCCCGCGCGAAAAAGGCACCGACAAGACCACCGACTGGAAAGCGGTGCTCACCAAGATCAAGGGCGGCAATCCGGACGCCGTGTTCTACGGCGGCATTGACGCCACCGGCGGGCCGCTGCTGCGGCAGGGGCGCGAGCTGGGCATCAAGGCGGTGTTCTCCTTCGGCGACGGCTCGTGCACCGACAACATGAAGCAGCTCGCGGGCGAGGCCTCGGACGGCCTGCTGTGCTCGCAGGCGGGCATCCCTCCGCAGGCGGCGTCCAAGAAATTCCTCGACGCCTACAAGAAGCGCTTCAACGTCGACCCGATCCTGTACTCGCCCTTCACCTACGACGCTACGAACCTGCTGATCGCCGCGATGAAGAAGGCGAATTCGGTCGACCCGGCGAAATACCTGCCGGAGCTGCAGAAGATCGACTACGCGGGCGCCACCGGCAGGATCGCGTTCGACGCCAAGGGCGACCGCAGCGACGCCGAGATGACGATCTTCACCATGAAGGCCGGCGTGCTCACGCCGATCGCGATCATCAAGAGCGGCAAGACCATCAAGTACGAGGACTTCATCGCCCTATCAACGAAATGAGTGCAGCTTGATGGCCCTTCCGGGACGGCACCTGCGGGTGCCGTTTTCTTTTGCCGCGCGCGCATGGACATCTTCATCCAGCAGCTGATCAACGGGCTCACGCTCGGAGCCGTCTACGCCGTGGTGGCGCTCGGCTACACCATGGTCTACGGCATCATCCAGCTGATCAACTTCGCGCACGGCGAGGTCGTGATGGTCGGGGCCATGGTGGCGTACTCGGTGATCGGCGTCCTCGCCCCCGCCGGCCTGCCGCCGCTCGTCGTCGTGGCGATCGCCACCGGCTGCGCGATCCCGGCGTGCATGCTGATCGGCTATACCATGGAGCGGGTGGCGTACCGGCCGCTGCGGAACGCGCCGCGCCTCGCTCCGCTGATCACCGCGATCGGCATCTCGATCATCCTGCAGCACCTCGCGATGCTGATCTGGAGCCGAATCCCCTCGCCTTTCCCCAGGTCGTCAAGGTGCAGTCGTACGCGATCGGCGGGGCGACCATCACCAGCGTGCAGATTGCGATCATCGCGCTCTCGCTCGCCATGATGGCCGGGCTGGCGGCGCTGGTCTACCGCACGCGGCTCGGCACCGCGATGCGCGCCACCGCGCAGAATCCGCAGATCGCCGGACTCATGGGAATCGACGCGGACCGCATCGTGGCGTTCACCTTCGTCATCGGCGCCGCGCTCGCCGCCGTCGCCGGCGTGATGGTGGCGAGCTACTACGGCATCGCCCACTACACCATGGGCTCGCAGCTCGGCCTCAAGGCCTTCTGCGCCGCGGTGCTGGGGGGCATCGGCAACGTTCCTGGAGCGATGCTGGGCGGGGTGATCCTCGGCCTGGTGGAAGCGCTCGGCGCCGGCTATATCGGCGACCTCACCGGCAACGTGTTCGGCTCGAACTACCAGGACGTGTTCGCCTTCATCGTGCTGATCGCCGTGCTGGTGCTGCGCCCCTCGGGGCTGCTCGGCGAGCGCGTCGGCGACAGGGCGTAATGCGGGACACGATCGCCCTTCTCCGGCGCCACCCCGCCGCACCCTGGGTCGGGGTGGCCGTGGTCGCGCTTGCGCTGCTCGCGCTGCCATTCGCGCTCGCCGCCGTCGGCACGACGTGGGTGCGCATCACCAACCTCGCGATCCTGTTCGTGCTGCTGTCCCTGGGCCTGAACATCGTCGTCGGATTCGCCGGGCTGCTCGATCTCGGCTACATCGCCTTCTACGCGGTGGGGGCCTACGTGTACGCGCTTCTCGCCTCACCGCACTTCGGTATCCATTGGCCTTTCTGGGCGATCCTGCCGATCGGCGCCGGGGTGGCGGCGCTCTTCGGCGTGCTCATCGGCGCGCCCACCCTGAAGCTGCGCGGCGACTATCTCGCCATTGTCACGCTGGGCTTCGGGGAGATCGTGCGGATCTTCCTCAACAACCTGTCGAGGCCGGTGAACATCACCAATGGGCCGCAGGAGATCGCGCGCATCGATCCGATCCGCATCGACGGGGTCGACTTCTCGAAGACCGACGCCTTCCTGGGACTCGATTTCAGCGGGCCGGTCAAGTACTACTATTTCCTGCTGCTCGTGATGCTCGCGGTGATCTTCGTGTGCCTGCGGCTGCAGAACTCGCGCATCGGCCGCGCTTGGGAAGCGATCCGCGAGGACGAGATCGCGGCGCGCGCCATGGGCATCGACACCACGCGCCTCAAGCTGCTCGCCTTCGCCATGGGCGCGAGCTTCGGCGGGGTGGCGGGCGGCATGTTCTCGGCGATCCAGGGCTTCGTCTCGCCCGAGAGCTTCGTGCTGGTCGAGTCGATCATGGTGGTCTCGATGGTCGTGCTCGGGGGCATGGGCAACGTCTGGGGCGTGGTTCTCGGCGCGCTGCTGCTGTCCTTCGTCCCGGAGTTCCTGCGCTTCACGGTCGAGCCGATGGAGCGGCAGCTCTTCGGCCGCACCATCGTCGAGCCCGAAGTAATCCGCATGCTGATCTTCGGCTTCGCGCTGGTGCTCGTCATGGCGCTGCGTCCGGGCGGCCTGTGGCCCTCGGCGGTGAGGAAGCGCGAGCTCGCCGCGCGCGACGCGCCCGCGCCATGAGCGCCCTCCTCGAAGCGAGGAACGTGAGCAAGCGCTTCGGCGGCATCGAGGCCTTGTCGGAGGTCAGTTTCTCGATCTCGCGAGGCCAGATCTTCGGCCTGATCGGGCCGAACGGCGCCGGCAAGACGACGCTCTTCAACCTGCTCACCGGGCTCGATTTCCCGGACCGCGGTTCGTTCGCGCTCGAGGGGCGCGGGCTGGCGGGCCTCAAGGCCGACAGGATCACCGCGCGCGGCATCGGACGCACGTTCCAGAACATCCGCCTGTTCGCCAACCTGTCGGCGCTGGAGAACGTGATGATCGGGCGCCACGTTCGCACGCGGTCGGGCGTGCTGGGCGCGGTATTTCGCGACCCGGCGACGCGCGCCGAGGAAGCCGCAATCGAGCGGCGCGCCGCGGAGCTGCTCGAGTACGTCGGCATCCGCGCCCGGGCCAACGAGGCGGCGGGCAGCCTCCCCTACGGCGACCAGCGGCGCCTGGAGATCGCGCGCGCGTTGGCGACCGACCCAGCGCTCCTCGCCCTGGACGAGCCGGCGGCGGGCATGAACGCCGCGGAGGGCGCCGCGCTGCGCAAGCTGCTCGAGCGCATCCGCGGCGACGGCACGACGCTGCTCCTGATCGAGCACGACATGCGCCTGGTGATGAGCGTATGCGACCGCGTGCTGGTGCTCGACTACGGACGGCGCATCGCCGAAGGCGCGCCGGCCGAGGTGCAGCGCGATCCGAAAGTGATCGAGGCCTACCTGGGCACATCATCGGCGGAGGGGCCGCAGTGAAGCTCCTCGAGGTCCGCGGTCTGGAAGTGCGCTACGGCGGCATCCGCGCGGTGAAGGGGATCGACCTCGAGGTCGCCCGGGGTGAGATGGTCTGCCTGATCGGCGCCAACGGCGCAGGGAAATCGTCGACCTTGCGCGCGCTCGCCGGCCTCGCGCCCGCGGCGGCGGGCTCGATCCGCTTCGACGATCGCGAGGTGCGGCGCGAGCCCGCGTTTCGCCGCGCCCGCGCGGGCCTGGTCATGGTGCCCGAGGGACGCGGCGTGTTCTCGCGCCTCTCGGTCGAGGAAAACCTGGCGATGGGCGCCTACGCGCGCTCCGATCCCGGGGTGGCCGTCGACCGCGCGCGCGTCTTCGAGCTGTTTCCGCGCCTCGCCGAGCGCCGCGCGCAGATCGCCGGGACGCTCTCCGGCGGCGAGCAGCAGATGCTCGCCATCGGCCGCGCGCTCATGGGCAGGCCGAGGCTGCTCGCGCTCGACGAGCCGAGCATGGGGCTTGCGCCGATGGCCGCGCGGCGAATCCTGGACGTGATCCGCGACATCAACCGCGCCGGCGTGACGGTGCTGCTGGTCGAGCAGAATGCGCAAGGGGCCCTCGCCCTCGCGCATCGCGCCTACGTGATGGAGAGCGGCGAGATCACGCTCGCCGGGGAGGCGCGCTTGCTGCTCGCCGACCCGCGGGTGCGCGAGGCCTACCTGGGAGAGAGTGCCGCCTAGGACGCTTTAGGAGGCCTTGTCCGCGGCCGTCGTGAACGAGTCGGCGAAGAATTCGCCCTCGGGCAAGCCGCACTTCTCGGTGAAGTCGCGTCGCGCCGAATTCACCATGATGGGAACCCCGCAGGCATACACCTGAGCGCCCGAGAGGTCGGGCAGATCGTCCATCACCGCGCGGTGCACGAAACCGGTCCGTCCGCGCCACGCGTCTTCGGGCAGCGCATCCGAGACCACCGGGGCGTAGCTGAACCCGGGGTGCTCGGCGGCCCATCGCGCCGGCAGCGCGTCGAGGTAGAGATCCTTCGGGCGACGCGCGCCCCAGTAGAGCCTCATCGGGCGCGTCACGCCCTTCCTCAGGGCCGCGTCGATCACCGACTTGATCGGCGCGAACCCGGTTCCGGAAGCGACGAACACGATCGGCTTGTCGGATTCCTCGCGCAGAAAGAAGGTGCCGAAAGGCCCCTCGAAGCGCAGGATGTCGCGCTCCTTCATGGTCATGAAGACGTGATCGGTGAACGCGCCGCCAGGCACGTGGCGCACGTGCAGCTGCACGAACTCGTCGTCGTGCGGCGCGTTCGCCATGGAGAAGCTGCGCCGCGTGCCGTCCTTGAGCAGGATGTCGATGTACTGTCCAGGCAGGAACATCAGGCGCTCGTTGGCGGGGAGCTTCAGGTGGACGATCATGGCGTCGTCCGCCGCGCGCTCGAGCCTGTGCACGCGCGCCGGCAGTTTTCTCACCTGGATGTCGCCGGCCTTGCGCACTTCGCGCGCCTCGATCACCACGTCCGAGAGCGGCTTGGCCTGGCAGAAGAGCGCATGCCCGCGCTCGCGCTCCTGGGGAGTCAGCGCCTTCTCGGAGTACCGGCCGTAGTCGATGCGGCCCTCGATCAGCTTGCCCTTGCAGCTGCCGCAGGCGCCGTCGCGGCAGCCGTAGGGCAGCACCAGCCCCGCGTCCAGCGCCGCCTGGAGGATGCTCGAGCCTTCTTGTGCCTGGAACTGGTGACCGGTATTGCGGATCGTGACCTGATGCGTCATTCGCGGTGCGGAGTAAAATTCGCTCGTGGAAACCCTGCTTATCGTCGGCTGCGGCGACATCGCCCGCCGCGCTTTGCCCCTGCTGGCGGCGAGGTATCGCCTGTGCGCGCTGGTGCGCTCGCCCCAAGCCGGGTTGGCGCCCCTCGGCGTCGAGCAGATCGAGGGCGATCTCGACGCTCCCGGCTCGCTCGCGCAGCTCGCGGGCCGCGCGCAGCTCGTCGCGCACCTCGCTCCGCCCCCTCGAACCGGACCGCACGATTCGCGCACGCGAAATCTGCTTGCGGCGCTCTCGTCAAGGGCAAAAAGCGGCGTCATGTTACCACGGCGCTTCGTGTATCTCTCCACGAGCGGCGTGTACGGAGACTGCGCCGGCGAGCGGGTGGACGAGGCGCGCGCGCCGCGCCCGCAAACCGACCGCGCCAGACGGCGCCGCGACGCCGAGCAGGCCGTGGCGGAGTGGGGCGAGCGCGAGGGCGTGGAGATCGTGATCCTGCGGGTGCCGGGGATCTACGCCCCGGATCGCCTGCCGCTCGAGCACCTCGTCCGCGGCGCTCCCGTTCTGCGCACCGAGGAAGACGTTTATACGAACCATATCCACGCCGACGATCTCGCGGCGATCGTGGCGGCCGCATTGCACTCCCCGCGCGCATCCGGCACCTACAACGCGAGCGACGACAGTGCGATCCGGATGGGCGACTGGCTCGATCTTGTCGCGGACCACGCCGGGCTCGCGCGGCCGCGCCGCGTCGCTCGCGCAGAAGCCGTGCGCATCGTTGCGCCGGAGCTTCTCTCGTTCATGAGCGAGTCGCGGCGGCTGTCGAACGAGCGCATGAAGGCTGACCTCGGCGTGCGCCTGCGCTATCCCACCGTTGCCCACGGACTTGCCTCGATCGGGATCGCCGCGTGAAGCCGGACGATGCCTACCTCGTGATCACCAACCTCCCGGACCGCGACAGCGCGGGCAAGCTCGCGCACGCGCTGATCGAGAAGCGCCTCGCCGCGTGCGTCAATGTCCTGTCTTCCTGCCGGTCGGTCTACCGATGGCAGGGCAAGACCGAGGACGCGGAGGAGGTCCCGATGCTGATCAAGACAACTCGCGAGCGCTACCCGGCGCTCGAAGCCGCGATCCGCGCGGGACACCCCTACGAACTTCCGGAGATCATCGCGGTCCCATTGGCGGGAGGTCTTCCCGCATACCTCGACTGGGTCGATTCGGAAACCAGGCCCGCATAGCGCCATGCGCCGTTTGCTCCTCGCCCTGCTGCTCTCCGTCGTCCCGGCCGCTCACGCCGCAGGCCAGGACGAGCTGCTCGAGCCCGACAAGGCGTTCCGATTCTCCGCGCAGGCCCTGGATGCAGGCACCGCGGAGATCCGCTACCGCATCGCCGACGGCTACTATCTGTACCGCGAGCGCTTCCGCTTCGCCGCGGAGCCGGCGTCGGTGTCCCTGGGGCCGCCCAGGTTCCCGGAGGGAGAGATCCACGAAGACAAGTTCTTCGGCAAGCAGGTGACCTATCGCAGGGATGTCCGCATTCTTCTGCCGATCGCGGCCCCGGGCGCGGACCGGGTCAAGCTCACGGTGACCTCGCAGGGATGCGCCGACATCGGCGTGTGCTATGTGCCGCAGGTCCAGAGCGTCGATCTCAAGCTCGCCGCTGCGGGCTCTTCGCGCCTGTCGATCTTCAGGAAGGACGATCCGCTCGCGTCGTCGCCCGAGCGGAAGCCGGCGGCGAGCGACGAAGCGCGCTTCACGGGCGTGCTCGAGGCTGGCAGGCTGTGGGCCGTGGTCCTGGTGTTCTTCGTGGCCGGCCTGCTGCTCACTTTCACGCCGTGCGTGCTCCCCATGATCCCCATTCTTTCGGGGATCATCGTCGGAGAGGGTCGCGAAGTGACTCGCAGGCGTGCAGGCCTGATCTCGCTCGCGTACGTCTTCGGCATGGCCGTGACGTACACCGCGATCGGCATCGCTGCAGCGTTTTCGGGCAGCCTGTTCTCCGCCGCGTTGCAGAACGCCTGGGTGCTCGGCGCTTTTGCCGTCGTGTTCGTCGCACTGGCCCTGTCGATGTTCGGCTTCTACGAGCTGCAGCTCCCATCGGGCTGGCAGTCTCGACTCGCGCAAGCGAGCACCCGCCTGGGCGGAGGCAACTGGGGCGCGATCGTGCTGATGGGAGGGCTCTCGGCGGCCATCGTATCGCCCTGCGTCGCCGCGCCGCTCGCCGGCGCGCTGCTCTATATCGGGCAGACGCGCGACGCGCTGCTCGGCGGAACCGCGCTGTTCTCGATGGCGCTCGGCATGGGCGTCCCGCTGGTGCTGGTCGGGGTCTCGGGAGGCCTGCTCCTGCCCAAGGCCGGTCCCTGGATGAGCACGGTGAAGCGATTCTTCGGCGTCTTGCTGCTCGCGGTGGCGATCTGGATCGTCGCTCCGGTGATTCCGGTGGCAGTGCAGATGATCCTGTGGGCCATGCTCCTGATCGGATCCGGCGTATTCCTGGGAGCGCTCGAGTCGCTCGGAAAGGAATCTTCGAGCTGGGAGCGCGTGGGCAAGGCCGCGGGGTTGCTCGCGCTGCTGGTCGGCGCCGCGCAGGCCATCGGAGCGTTTTCGGGGGCGCGGGATCCGCTGCGGCCTCTCGCAGGAGTGCTCGCAGGCTCGCAGGAGACGCCGCCGCCCTTCGAGACGGTCACGACCGCCGCAGATCTGAACGCGCGCCTGAAGACGGCGGGCAAGGCCGTGATGCTGGATTTCTACGCCGACTGGTGCGTGTCCTGCAAGGAGATGGAGCGCTTCACCTTCAGCGACCCCAAAGTGAAGGCCCGCCTGAGCCAGATGGTGCTGCTGCGGGTCGACGTCACCGCGAACACGGCCGACGATAAGGCGCTGCTCAAGCGCTTCCGTCTGTTTGGTCCGCCCGGCATCGTGTTCTTCGACGCGAACGGGCGCGAGATCGAAGGGCTGCGGGTGATCGGCTACCAGCCGCCGGACAAGTTCATGCGGTCGCTCGACGCTGTCGCGGAGCTGCGGGTTTGAGGTTCGGCGGCGCTCACTTGGCCGCCTTGATCCAGCCGGCTGCGTCCAGCGCGAAGTAGGTGAGTATGCCGTCCGCGCCGGCGCGCTTGAAAGCGAGCAAGGCTTCCATCGCGCACTGCTTCTCGTTGAGCCAGCCGTTCTTGAACGCCGCCTTCAGCATCGCGTATTCACCGCTCACCTGGTAGACGTAGGTGGGCGCCTTGAATTCGTCCTTCACGCGCCTGACGATGTCCAGGTAGGGCATCCCGGGCTTCACCATCACCATGTCGGCGCCCTCCTGCAGGTCGAGCCCGACCTCCCACAGCGCCTCGTCGCTGTTCGCAGGATCCATCTGGTAGGTGAACTTGTTTCCCTTGCCGAGGCTCGCCGCCGAGCCGACCGCGTCGCGAAACGGGCCGTAGAAGCCCGAGGCATACTTCGCGGAGTACGCCATGATGCGCGCGTGGATGAACTGGTTTTCTTCCAGCGTGGTGCGAATGCGCCCGATGCGCCCGTCCATCATGTCCGAGGGCGCCACGATATCCACGCCGGCCTGCGCCTGAACCAGGGCCTGCCGCTCGAGCACGGCGAGCGTCTCGTCGTTGACGATGTAGCCGTCGCCGTCGAGCATGCCATCCTGGCCGTGGCTGGTGTAGGGGTCGAGCGCAACGTCGGTCATGACCCCGAGCTCGGGAAATTTCTTCTTCAGCAGGGCGATCGCGCGCGGGATGAGTCCGTCCGGGTTGGTGGCTTCCTTGCCGTCCGGTGTCTTGAGGGCGGGTTCGATCGAGGGAAACAGCGCCATGACGGGCACGCCCAGCTTCAGGCAGCGCTCCGCGACAGGCATGAGCTTGTCCAGGGTGTACCTGGAAACCCCGGGCATCGAGGGCACGGCCTGGGTGCGGTTGCGGCCGTCGATCAGAAAGACGGGGTAGATCAGGTCGTCTGCGGTGAGCACATGCTCGCGCATCAGCCGACGCGAGAAATCGTCGCGCCGCATGCGCCGCATGCGTACCGAGGGGAAGCTGCCGTACACCTGCATGATCTCTCCTCTTTCCACAATGGATCAATCGCTTATGTTTCTGCGATCGCCCGGGGAACCTTTTCTGCAGCAAGTCACTCCTATGCAATAGACGGCTTCGGTCGTCTCCCGCTTCTCCTCCCTGAGCGGGGTGCCTTAAACCTTAAGGCATTTTGCCCCGGGCTGATTTCCCCTTTTAGCCCGGGGGCTTTTATTTCCAGACCCCCGGTCT
>Ga0137410_10000775_pt1 | contig 22015 bp, 26 predicted proteins | sample CZODoug1_16funga_FD_108878 | JGI IMG/M metagenome (GOLD analysis project Ga0137410, IMG submission 108878) | Vadose zone soil fungal communities from Angelo Coast Range Reserve, California, USA - CZODoug1_16fungal (Illumina Assembly) | ecosystem: Environmental > Terrestrial > Soil > Vadose zone... | reverse complement strand
GCGAATAGGCGAGCAGGTCCTCGATCAGCTGCTTCATGCGCGCCGCGCCGTCGACGATGTAGCCCATGAATTCGCGCGAGTCGCCGTCGAAGCGCTCGCCGAAGCGGCGCAGCAGCAGCTGCGTGTAGCTCGACACCATGCGCAGCGGCTCCTGCAGGTCGTGCGAGGCGACGTAGGCGAACTGTTCCAGCTCGGCGTTGGAGCGCTTCAGCTCCTCGTGCGCGTCGCGCAGCGCGATCTCCGCCTGCTTGCGCTCGGTGATGTCGCTGCCGACGCCGCGATAGCCGGCGAAGCGGCCGGCGTCGTCGACCAGCGGCTCGCCGCTGATCGCGATCCAGCGGCTGCCGCCGCCCTGCGCGGGGCGCTGCATCTCGAAGTTGCGGAACGGCTCGCGGCGCTCGAGCTGCGCGCGGTGCTTTGCCCAGTCCTCTTCGGTGAGGTTGAGCGCCGGCGTGTCCCAGCGCTTGCGGCCGATGTAGGCCGTCGCGTCGAGCCCGGTGCGCTCGCCCATCCGTCCGGACATGAACTTCAGGCCGAACTGCTCGTCCTGCTCCCAGTACCAGTCCGAGGAAAGCTGCGTCAGGCTGCGGAAGCGCGACTCGCTCTCGCGCAGCGCCGCCTCGGCGTGCTTGCGCTCGGTGACGTCGATCATCGCCACCAGCAGGCGCGCCGCCTTGCCGGTCGCATCGGCGAACACCTGCCGCCGCGCCAGCACCCACAGCATCTCGCCGTCGGTGCGGATGATGCGGTATTCCTGGCTGCCGGGCTGCAGCGTCGCCAGCGACGTCGCGCGCTCGGCGATGAAGCGCTGGCGATCCTCGGGGTGCACCTGGTCCTTGAACAGCGGGTAGTCGCCGTTCGCCGGCCGCGGACCGCGCAGCCACTCGGGCGAGTCGCTCCAGGAGAGTCGGTCGGCCTTGATGTCGTAGTCGAGGATGATCATGCGCGCCGCGGCCTGGCCGAGCTGCAGCAGCTCGGTCTTGTCGCGCAGCGCGGCGTCGAGCACTTTTCGCGAGGTGATGTCGTCGAACACCGCGATCTCGTATTCCGGCTCGCCGGCGGCGTCGTGCGCCACCGCGATCGCCAGGTCGACCCAGACCACGGCGCCGTTCTTGCGCAGGTAGCGCTTCTCGAAGTGCGCCGAGTTGATCCCGCCCGCGCGCACCCGGCCGCGCTCGGCGTCGGTGAGGTCGCGGTCATCGGGGTGCGAGACCTCCTTCACCGAGCGGCCGATCAGGTCGTCCCTGTCGTAGCCGAAGATCTGGCACAGGCTGCGGTTGACGCGCAGGAAGTGGCCGTCGAGCGTCACGTGGGCGATGCCGGAGGCGGCGATCTCGAAGGTCTGGCGGAAGCGCTCCTCGCTCTCGCGCAGCGCCGTCTCGGCGCGCTTGCGCGCGGTGACGTCGTCGAAGACGGCGATCTCGTAGAGCGGCTCGCCGGCGGCGTTGCGCTCGAGCACGATCGTGATCGCCACCCAGACCGTCTCTCCGCTCTTCTTCAGATAACGCTTCTCGACGTGCAGCGATTCGGCCTTGTCGCCGTAGAGCGCCGGCCGCGCCCGGTTGATCGTGTCGACGTCGTCCGGGTGCGAGATCTCGCGCCCGGTGAGGTGCTTCAGCTCGGCCTCGCTGTAGCCGAGGATCTCGGTGAGGCGGCGGTTGACGCGGATGAAGCGGCGGTCGAGGCCGATATGCGCCAGGCCCGAGGCGGCGCGCTCGAAAGTACGGCGGTAGAGGTCTTCTCCGGCCTCGTCGCCAGCCGCCTTCGTGATCTCCCGGGGCCTCGCCATTTCCCTGCGGATTTTACGGTAGCCGCTAGGCGGCAGGGCGGAAAAGTCCCTTCGCGGCGGCGCGGTAGGCGACAAGCGCGACCACCGCTTCCAGCGTCACCGCCGGCACTTTGGCCTGCCGCGCGAAGGCAAGCGGCATCAGCAGCAGGGAGGCGATCTCCATCGGCCGGCCGCGCTCGTAGTCCTGCAGCAGCGACGGCTTGTGGTGGGGCATGCCGGAAGACTGGCCGCCGTCGGGTCGCTGCGGCGCGAGAGCGAGATTTATCCCGTAAGCCTGTGCGATAGCGCGGCCTTCCTCGGCGATCTTTTTTGAGATATTTAACAAATCAGTATCGGCGCGCACCTGGGCCACCGTCGCCTCGGTGAGCGTGGAAAGCGGCGCGGTGGCGAGGTTCTGGATGAGCTTCGACCAGATCACGGCGCGGATGTCCGGCGCCGGCGGCGAAGACATGCCGGACTCCTCGAGGATCTTTCTCAGGGCGCCTATCCGGGGGGAGTCGCGGTCGTCCGCTTCGCCGACCACCAGCATGTTGTTGTTCGGCACGTGGTTCATGATCACGCCGGGCTCGATCACCTCGTTCGCCGAGTAGATCACTGCGCCGATGATCCGCTCGCGGCCAATGGCGCGCGCGAGCTTGCCGTTCGGGTCAAGCGAGGAAAGGTCAGGCGCCTTCGCGCCCATGCCATACCACCACGGGATGCCGTTCTGCGCGAACACCACCGCGGTCTCCGGACCGAGCAGCGGCGCGGCCGCGTCGGCGAAGGTGTCGAGCAGGTTCGCCTTCAACGCGACGATGACGAAGTCCTGGACGCCGGGATTCGAGGTGCGCACCCGGCCATGGATGGTTTCGTCGCCGTGCAACAGCTTAATGCCGTCACTTTGAATTTTTTGTAAATGAGCACCCCGAGCGATCACCGAGACGTCATGACCCTTTGCCGCGAGGCGCGCCGCGATGTGCCCGCCGACCGCGCCGGCGCCGAATACGCAGACTTTCATACCGATGGAGTCAGCCTAGATGAGAAAACGATTGAATAACAAGCACGACCTTATTGTTTCCGCATCTTTCCAGACCCAAACAACCATCTGAACTGCAGAGTGTCCCCAACCAGCTTAAGAGTGATGCCCATGCCGGCAGCGCTGCCCTTCAACTCATCGCCATTCGCTATGCCGGTGAATCGATGCGGGCCGTCTATTTTTCCGTCTTGCTCGTTTGTCCAAGTACCGGTGACCTTGTTTCCATCAGCTTGGAGTTTCAGCGTGATGTCATGAGAGAAGCCCATGATATTCCGCTGCTCACCAATCCAGGTACCGGCGTATGGAGAAGACTCCTGGTTAGGAGAGCTAGTGCTTTCCTGTTGTGGGCGAACGGCCGATACTTGCCTGCACACTTGGCACTTAATCTCTGAAAGTGTTTCCGCGGTGAATGGCTTTGTCCCGAAAACGCTATCCTCGTCAGTATTGCCCCGGCTCAGAATATTGAAGTAGGGAGTGCTGTCCACGTAGTACGAAACCTTCGAGCAGATAGGGGCGGTGGAGGTAATCCGTAGCTTGGCACCCTGGGATACGCCGCTGCCTGTCGGCTCCCACCGGATCGATGCCTCACAACTCCCCACGATCTGGGTGCAATCGCAATTCATCTGCTGAGCGACCGCGGGAACGCAGACTACGATTGCCGCAAGGAAGCCTGTGACACGTTTCATCTCACCCCCCCCTCCAACAAATCATCCCGGACAATAGAATAACCCGCCATGAAAATCTGCCGCTTCGACGACAACCGCCTGGGCCTGGTGCGCGACGACATGGTCTACGACGTCACGTATGTGTTGAAGAAACTCCCCCCGCTTCGCTATCCGTTGCCCGGGCATGACCCACTGATCGCGGCCCTGCCGAAGCTGAAAAGGCACCTCGTCGTAAAAGGCAAGGGCAAACCGGTTTCGAAAGTGAAGCTCCTCAGCCCGGTGGCGAACCCGGGCAAGATCATCGCCGCGCCGGTGAACTACAAGAAGCACCTGGAGGAGGCGCTCGCCGACAAGGGCATCCACCACGGCAACCTGGTGCAGGAAATCCACAAGGTCGGCATGTTCCTCAAGGCCACCAGCGCGCTGGTCGGCCCCGGCGAAGGCGTGAAGCTCATCCACACCGACCGGCGCAACGACCACGAGGTCGAGCTAGCGGTGATCATCGGCAAGAAGGCGAAGAATGTCAGCGCGGCAAAAGCGATGGACTGCGTCGCCGGCTACGCGATCGGCCTCGACATGACGATCCGCGGCCCCGAGGAGCGGAGCCTGAGGAAATCACCCGATTCGTACTGCGTGCTTGGCCCCTGGCTAGTCACGAGGGATGAGATCAAAGATCCCGGTTCTTTACAGATTTCTATTTCTGTTAACAACGAAAAACGACAGGACGCGCACACCAGCGACCTCATCCTCTCCGTCGCGCAGCTCATCGAATGGGGAAGCGCGTTCTACACGCTGCATCCCGGCGACGTGATTCTGACCGGCACGCCGCAAGGCGTGGCACCGGTCCGCCCGGGCGACATCATGGTCGCTTCGGTGCAGGGCATCGGCAGCATGCGCGTCGCGGTGAAATAAAAACGCCCCGGAGTCCGGGGCGTTGGGGCGCTGTAAAACTTCCTTACCGCAGTAACTACTTCGACTCGGACTTCGGCTGGTCTTGCGTGGCCGAGCTGGGGCTGCTGGCGCTCGGGCTCGCGCTCGAGCCGGACGCCGCGCTGCCGGATGTGCTGCCGGAGCTCGCGCCGCCGCTCGCCTGGTCCTTCTTCGATTCCGACGGGCTCGACATCGAACCCGAGGACGGCGAAGTGCTCGAGCCGGCCGACGAAGAGGGCGAGCCCGACGGCGATTTGGTCCCGCCGGGCGCAGCCGAGCGGTCACCGGTCTTGTCGCACGCGGTCACGAACGCGGTGCCGAGAGCGACGGAAATGGCAAGGGCAATAGGGGTGAGTCTCATGGAACCTCCGTGGTTAGGGTACGTAGGGGTAGGCAGCAAGGTTCAGGCCTGCCTTGTTAAAACATCTATCTGCTATTTGCTGGTTTGAAAGTCCTTGTTCTGGCCGGGTTCCTTTGGATCGACCTGGCCCTGCACCGGGGTGCGCTCGCTCTTGCCGGAGTTCGCGGACGAGGGAGTGGACTGGGACTGCGGCGCTGCGCTCGAGCCCGAGGCGCCCGAGGTCGCGGGACGCGGCTGGCCGCGGTCGCACCCGGCGAGAAAAGCGAGAGACAATGCGACTGCGGCGACTGTCGTGATCTTCACACAAGCCTCCATCAATTGAGATGGCAACAAACACTGCAAAGAAAGAGCCTGCCTTGAGCGACTTCCTGCCGACCACCGTCGTGGGCAGCTACCCCCAGCCCGGATGGCTCATTGACCGCGAGAAACTGGGCTCGAAGGTGCCGCGCGTGCGCGAGCCGGAGATCTGGCGCGTGCCGGCCGAGTTCCTCGCCGAGGCGCAGGACGACGCGACCCTGGTCGCGATCCGCGACATGGAGCGCGCCGGCATCGACATCGTCAGCGACGGCGAGATGCGGCGCGAGAGCTACTCCAACCGCTTCGCCACCGCGCTCGAGGGCGTCGACATCGAGAACCCGGGCAAGACGGTCAACCGTAGCGGCGGTTTCTCGGTCGTGCCGCGCATCGCGGGGCCGATCAGGCGAAGGGGTGCTGTCGAAGTTCGCGACGTGGAGTTCTTGCGAAAGCACACGCACAGAAAAATCAAGATCACGCTTCCCGGCCCGTTCACCATGACGCAGCAGGCGCAGGACGATCACTACAAGGACGAAGAGGCGCTGGCCATGGCATTCGCCGCCGCGGTCAACGAGGAAATGCAGGACCTGCGCAAGGCCGGCGCCGACGTGATCCAGCTCGACGAGCCGTGGCTGCAGGCGCGCCCGGACCGCGCGGCGCGCTACGGCGTGAAGGCGATCAACCGCGCCCTGCAGGGCATCCCGGGAACCACGGTCGTGCACCTCTGCTTCGGCTACGCCGCCGCGGTGTCGAGCAAGCCTTCGGGCTATTCGTTCCTGCCGCAGCTCGCCGACAGCAGCGCGGTGCAGATTTCAATCGAAGCCGCCCAGCCTCGCCTGGACCTGGCCGTGCTTCGCGACCTGAAGAACAAGACCGTGATGCTCGGCGTCATCGATCTCGGCACCGAGAAGGTCGAGACGCCGCAGATGGTCGCCGCACGGATCAGGGCGGGCCTGAAAGTCGTCGCTCCTGAAAACCTCGTGCTCGCCCCCGATTGCGGCATGAAGTACCTGACGCGCGAGGCGGCCTTCGGCAAGCTGCAGGCGCTCGTGGAGGGCGCAGCCATCGTCAGGCGCGAGTTGAAGGGATGACGCAAGCCTAAACCGCTATAGTTGGAGGGCTACTGGGAGGTCCCGCACCGTTGGACGAGAAACACGTTTACGCACTCACCGCCAAGGGATCGCGAGAGCTGAAGTCCGCTGCGACCTCGCTGACCGCGCTGGAGCTGAAGCTGCTGGTGCTGGTCGACGGCCAGTCCACGGTCGGGCGCATCGTCAAGGTGTTCTCCCCGCAGCCGAAGGCCGAGCTGATCGACGCACTGCACAAGCTGAAGCAGAACGGCTTCCTCGCCGACGCGGGCGGTGACGACGACGCCGGCGACGGCAGCATCGAGGCCACCGGCTTTTTCACCCGGCCGATCTTCCCCGAGTCCAAGGAGGCCGGCGCCGCGGCGGCATCGCAGTCCGACGAGACCCTGCAGCTGCTGCGCAAGAACGGCTACGTGGCGCGCATCGCGAAGCGCGCCGCGGAGGAACGCAAGCTCGCCAAGGGCGAGAAGATCCACGTGCTGGTGATCGAGGACGACGAGCACCTCGCCAAGCTGCTGCGCATGTTCCTGGTGATGCACGAGTTCGTGCCGCGCATGGCGGCGAACCGCGACGGCATCACCGCCGCGCTGCGCCTCGCGCCCAAGCCCGACGTCGCCCTGCTCGACGTGACGCTGCCCGACATCGACGGCTTCGAGGTGCTGCTGCGCATGAAGCAGCATCCGGTGCTGAAGTCGATGCCGGTGATCATCATGACCGCGAAGGCGACGCGCGAAGCGGTGCTGAAAGGTCTGGCGTGCGGCGCCGACGGCTACATCACCAAGCCCTTCGACGTGGACGTCATCTCGCACGCCGTGACGTCGGTGCTCGGCTTGAAATGAGTTGGCAGGACCTGGGCAAGGAGTTCCAGAAGCTGCGCCAGGAGTTCCGCGGCTCGCTGCCCGCCAAGCTGAAGCGCCTGCGCTCGCTCTGGGAGCGGATCGACTGCGAGGAGCCGGACGCCGACGCGCTCGAGATCCTCAAGCGCGAATTGCACACGATGGCGGGATCTGGCGGCAGCTTCGGCCTCCCCCAGATCAGCAAGGCCGCCGCCGCGGCGGAAGATGCCCTCGCCGGACTGAAGGAAGGTTCTCGCCCCGGCGCGAAACGCTCCGCGAAGTTCGGCGCCCTGCTCAATAGACTGGAAAAAGCATGAAGATCACCGCAATCGACACCTGCGTCCTGACCGTGCCGACGCCCAAGCCGATGGCGCTCATGTACCCGCACCACAAGCTGGTGGTGGCGGAGATCGCCACCGACGAGGGCGTCAAGGGCCTGGGCTACAGCCTGGTCTTCAACGGCGGCGGCGCGGAAACCGTGCACACCTATCTCGAGACGCGGCTCAAGCCGGCGCTGCTCGGCGAGGATCCGACCTTCGTCGAGCGGCTGTGGGAAAAGATGTTCCGCGTCGACATGGGCGTGAAGAAGCAGGGCATCGCCGGCTACGCGCTCTCGGCGCTGGACATCGGCCTGTGGGACATCGTCGGCAAGTGCGCCAAGCTGCCGCTCTACAAGCTCTGGGGCGCGCACTCGGACCGCATTGCCGCGTACGGCAGCGGCGGCTGGTCGAGCTACAGCATGAGCGATCTGCTTGGCGAGGCGGAGAAGTACGCCGCCATGGGCTGCCGCTACTACAAGATGAAGATCCACCATCCCGACCCGCGCGAGAACGCGAAGCGCGTCGCGGCCGTGCACCAGGCGATCGGCAAGAACGTGCGCCTGATGGTCGACGTCAACCAGCGCCTCGACGTGCTCGGCAACGTGCGCCAGGCGAAGCTGCTCGAGGAGTTCGACCTGCTCTGGTACGAAGAGCCCGTGCTCGCGGACGATTTCGATGCCTATGGAGAAATCGAGAAGAAGATCAATATTCCAATCGCGGCGGGCGAGAACCATTTCACGCGCTGGGAGTTCCGGCAGCTATTCGACCGCAAGGCGATCCGCTACGCGATGCCCGACGTCTGCCGCGCCAATGGCTTCTCGGAAACGCTGCGCATCGGCAAGATGGCCGCCGTCCACGGCGTGCAGCTCACGCCGCACCTGATCCACGAGATCTCGATCCACGTCGTCGGCGCGCTGGCCAACGGCTTCCTCGTCGAGTTCATGGACTGGGCGCCGCCCGACCTCTGGGAAGACCTGCCGCCGTGCAAGGACGGCCAGCTGAAGATCCCCGATCGCCCGGGGCACGGCATGGCGTTCGCGCGCGGCGCGATCGAGAAGTACCGCTCCCGCTAAGGGCAGCTGGGAAGGCGCAGCAGCGCTTTGGATTCGGGCTCGATGCCCGTCAGCTTCGCATTTTCGAGAAAGAAAATTCCTTCGCCGGAGGCCATCATCTCGACCGCCTCCTCCACGCTCATCGTCCAGCGCTCGCCCCGTGCGTCGACGCCGCCGAGCTCGGTGACCATCAGCGAGTCCTCGGTCGCGGCCTTGTTGATGCAGGTGATGCGGTACTCCATCGCATCAGTCTAGCTTTCTTGCAATTTCCTCGCCGAAGGCGCGCGTGCCGAGCTTGCCGCCAAGATCCTGCGTGCGGGTTTTCGGCTCCTCGATCAGCGCATCCACCGCGCGTTCGATGGCCTGTTCAGCTTTTTGAAAGGCAGGCTTGCCATGCCTGCGGCCCAGCCAGCCGAGCAGCATCCCCGCCGAGAGCACGAGCGAAGCCGGGTTCGCCTTGTCCTGCCCGGCGATGTCCGGCGCCGAGCCGTGCTGCGCCTGCGCCATGCAGTGGCGCTCGCCGGCATTGATCGAGGCCGCGAGGCCGAGGCTGCCGGAGAGCTCGGTCGCCTCGTCCGAGAGGATGTCGCCGTACATGTTGGTGGTCAGCACCACGTCGAAACGGGCGGCGTCGCGCACCAGCAGCGCCGCCATGGAGTCGATCAGCTGCTCGTCGTAGGCGACGTCCTTGAACTCCGCGGCAATTTTTCTGACCTCTTGCAGGAACAGGCCCTCGGTCACCTTCAGGACGTTGATCTTGTTCACCGCAGTCACTTTCTTTCGCCGTGCGCGCGCCATCTCGAAGGCGGCAAGGGCGATGCGCCGCGAGCCCTGCGCGGTGATCTTGCGCACCGAGAGCGCCACGTCGGGCGTCGGCATGAACTCGCCGATGCCGACGTGCATGTTGCGGTCGGCGTAGAAACCCTCGGTGTTCTCGCGCACGATGACGAGGTCCATCGGCGTGCGGCCCCAGTGCTGCAGCCCCTTGCGCGAGCGCGCGGGACGGATGTTGGCGTAAAGATCGAGCGCGATGCGCGTGTCGCCGGAAGGATTGGCGCCGCCCTGCGCGCGCGGCGGATAGTCGAGGTGCGAGACCGGGCCGAGGATGATGCCGTCGGCCGCTCGGCACGCTTCCAGCACCCGCACCGGGAATGTCGTGCCTTCGCGCTTCAGGCTCGCCAGCCCGACCTCGTGAGTTTCGAACGTCAGGTCGAGATTGAGTTTTTTCAGTGCGGAAACGGTTACCGCGCAAATCTCCGGCCCGATGCCATCCCCGGGAAGAACGACGAGCTTCATGCGACCCGATTCTCCTCGATCGGCGGCTTGCCGTTCAGCACGTCGACCGCCTGCTCCGCGACCTTGAGCGCGCTGCGGATCTGCGTTTCCTCGGTGCCGCCCGCAGCGTGCGGGGTGCAGACCACGTTCGGCAGCTCGAGGAGGCGGCTGTCGACGCGCGGCGTCTCCACTTCCCAGACGTCGATGCCGGCGCCGAACAGCTTCCCGGCCTTGAGCGCGTCGTAGAGCGCGCCTTCGTCGACCACGCCGCCGCGGCAGGTGTTGACCAGGATCGCGGTCGGCTTCATCAGCGCCAGCTCGCGCTTGCCGATGAGGTATTTCGTTTCTTCGTTCAGCGGGACGTGCAGCGACACGAGATCTGCTTTTTCCAGCAATTCCTCAAGGGTGGGAGCCTGTGGGATGCTGAGTTTCCGGTGCGGATCGTAGCCGACCACCTTGCATTCGAAAGCGCTGCGCCACTTGTGCGCGACGCGCGAGCCGATGTTGCCGACGCCGACGATGCCGACCGTCTTGCCCCACATCTCGACGCCGAGGATCTTCGTCCGGTCGAGCTTCTCCTGCGACCGCACCCGCCGGTCGAGCTCGACGATGCGGCGCCCGACCGCGATGGCGAGGCCGAGCGCCAGCTCCGCCACCGCCTCCTTGTTCACGCCCGGCGTGCGCACCACCGGGATGCCGTGCTGCTTCGCCGCGGCGACGTCGATGTTGTCGTAGCCGACGCCCTGCTTGGAGATGATCTTCACCTTCTTCGCGCGCGCCAGATCCTCGGCCCTGATCTTCGAGCCGCGCACCATCACGCCGTCGGCTTCCTCCGGCCAGTTCTTCACCCGCGGATCGTCCCAGCGGACGACCTCGAAGTGCTTGGCGGCGTATTCGACGCCGGCGGAATGGATCGAATCGAGAATGAAGATCTTCACAGGAGAAACGGCACTCCGCTCCGCTCGCATATTTCCCTTATTTTTTTCAACAACGTCTCCGGCAGCGGAATTCCCTCCTTGAGGCGCGCAGCACGCGTCGCACGCTCGGGATCGCCGGGCACCAGCACCGGCAGCGCCGGGTCAACGGGCGGCGCGGCGTGCAGCACGTCGATCGCCGCGTCGAGGTCGTCCTCGAACGCACCTTCGGGCCGGAACACCTTCGGGTCGATGGCGAGAAAGAAGTGGCCGAGGCGGTCGGGATCGGACGATTTTTGAGTTCTATTTCTGATTGGAGAGAAACTTCCCCCGGAGAGCGTGCCCCCGAGAATGTGCCCCATCATCGCCAGGCCGTAGCCCTTGTGGCTCGACATCTCGGCCGTGCCGCCCAGCGGCGTCTGCCCGCCGCCGCCCTGCTTGTCGTAGATGACCTGCATCGCCGCCTTCGGGTCGCGCACCGGCTGGCCCTTGCCGTCGAGCACCCAGCCCGCCGGCAGCGTCTTGCCGTTCAGCTCGTAGACCTTGATCTTGTTGTTGGCGACGCTGGAAGTCGCCATGTCGAGCAGGAACGGCGCGTTGCGCTTCGTCGGCGCGGCGAAGGCGATCGGGTTGGTGCCGAGCACCGGCACCGCGGCGCGCGTCGGCACGACCGCGATCGAGCGCGTGCAGCTCGTCACCATGCCGACCAGGCCCGCTCGCGACGCGAGCGCCGCGTAGTAGCCGGCGGCGCCGAAGTGATGCGAATTGAACACGGTCACCACGCCGACGCCCATCGCACGCGCCTTCCTGATCGCGAGCTCCATGCCCATCACCGCCGCCGGATGGCCGAGGCCGGCGCCGGCATCGACCATCCCCGTGACCGGCGTCTCCTTGACGACCTTCGGCCGCGCCTTGACGTTCAGCTTGCCGCGCGACTTGAACGCTTCGTAGTCCATCAGCATCGACACGCCGTGCGAATCGACGCCGGCGAGGTCGGTCTCGACCATCACCTCGGCGGTGGTCTTGACGATGTCCGCGTCCATGCCCCACGCCGTGAGCAGCGAGGCGATCTGCTCGCGGACCTTGTCTGCGGAGACCTTCATTCGCCCTTGATGCCGGCGGCCCTGATGATCTCGGCCCACTGCTGCGACTCGGCGCGCATCGCCGCGGCGAATTCCTCCGGCGTGTTACCGACCACGTCCGCGCCGAGATCGCCGATCCGTTTTCTGATTTCCGGGTCTTCGAGCACTTTCTTCACGTCAACGAAAACCTTTTGAACCGTTTCTCGTGGCGTCGCAGCGGGAGCCAGAAGTCCAAACCAATTCGTCAGCGAATACCCGGCGACACCCGCCTCCTGCATCGTCGGCACTTCGGGCAAGAGCGGGCTGCGCTTCGGCCCGAGCACCGCCAGCGCCTTGAGGCGGCCCGACTTGATGTGCGGCGCCGACTGCACCAGGCTGTCCATCGAGAGCATCACGCGGCCGCCGATCAGGTCGTTGATGCTCATCGAGCTGCCCTTGTAGGGGATGTGGATGAGGTCGATCCCGGCCTGGCGCTTGAAAAGCTCCATCGCGAGGTGCGGCGCGCCGCCGGGGCCCGAGGAGCTGTAGGCGAGCTCGCCGGGTTTCTGCTTCGCCAGCGCGATCACCTCGCGCACGTTCGCCGCCGGCAGGGTCGGGTTGGCCATGAAGACGAAGTGCACGTCGACCACCTTCGTGATCGGCGCGAAGGCGCGCAGCGGGTCGACGCCCATGCTGGTGTAGAGATGCTGGTTGGCGGTCATGTTGCCCATCGTCGCCATGAACAGCGTGTGGCCGTCGGGATCGGACTTCGCAGCGATCTCGGTGCCGATCGTGCCGCTCGCGCCGGCGCGGTTCTCGACTACGACGCCCTGCCCCCACGCTTCCTGGAGCTTAGCGCCGACCACCCTCGCGACGATGTCGGTACCGCCGCCCGGCGGGAAGGCGACGATGATCTTCACGGGCTTGGTGGGGAACGCCAGCGCTGCGTTCACCCAGAGGGCAAGAAGCAGGGAAAGGCATTTCATGTGGGGGCTACTCCGCCTGAATGCCGACGTCGCGCGCTACCTTGACCCACTTCGCGAGCTCGGCGGCGATGAAGCGGCCGAACTCCGGCGGCGTCATGCGCACCGTCTCCGCGCCCTCGGACTCCATGCGCTTGCCGGTCTCCTTCGATTGCAGCACTTCGCTCATCGCGCCATAGAGGCGGTCCAGCACCGGCGGCGGCGTGCCTGCCGGGGCGAGCACGCCCCACCAGTTCTGCGACTCGTAGCCGGGCAGCGTCTCGGCGATCGCCGGCACGCCGGGCAGCTGCGGGCTGCGTATCGGGCCGCTCGTGCCGAGCGCCTTCAGCCGGCCGCTCTTGATGTGCGGTACGACCTGGATCAACGAAGGCATGACGATCTGCGCCTGGCCGCCCATCACGTCGGCCATCGCCGGCCCGCCGCCCTTGTAGGGAACGTGGACGACGTCGATGCCGGCCTGGCTCATGAACAGCGCCGCGGAAAGATGCTGGAAGCTGCCGACGCCGGCGGAGGCGTAGTTGAGCTTGCCCGGGCTCTTCTTCGCGAGCGCGATCAGCTCCGCCACCGTGTTCGCGGGGACCGAGGGATGGACGGTGAGCGCCGAAGGCCCGCGCCCGACGATGGTGATCGGCGCGAACGCCGTCGCCGGGTCGTAGGGCAGCGTCTTGTAGAGCGCCGGCGCGAAGGCGTAGGCGACCGAGATGAGCAGCAACGAATAGCCGTCGGGCGTGGCCTTCGCCACGCTGTCGGTGCCGAGCACGCCGCCCGCCCCGCCCTTGTTCTCGATCACCACCGACTGGCCGAGCGGACCGGCGAGCTGCGTGGCGAGCATCCGCGCGACGATATCGTTGCTGCCGCCGGGCGGGAACGGCACGATCAGCCGGATGGGCTTGTTTGGGTAGGCTTGCGAGAACGCAAGACCCGACCAGAAAACCAGAACCCATAACCATTTGTTCATTCCGCTTTCATCCCCGCGTCCTTGACCAGTTTGGCAAAGCCATCCGCCTCGGAGCGGATGTAGGCGGTGAACTCCTCGGGCGACGCACTTGCCTTCATCTCGATGCCCCGCTCGGCGTAGCGTTTGACGAACTCCGGGTTCGCCATGATTTTTCTGATTTCGCCATTCAGCTTCGAAACGATTTCGCGCGGCACGGCCGCCGGCGCGACGATGCCGTTCCAGGTCACATCCTCGTAACCCTTGAGGCCCGACTCATCGAGCGTCGGCACCTCGGGGAAGAGCGGCGAGCGCTCTAGCGTGGTGACGGCAAGCGCACGCAGCTTGCCGCCGCGCACGTGGCCCGCCGAAGTGCTCACCTGGTCGAACATCATCGTGATCTGTCCGCCCATCACGTCGACGATCGCCTGCGCGTTGCCCTTGTACATGACGTGCAGCAGCTTGGTGCCGGTCATGCGCATGAACAGCTCGGTGGCGACATGGCCGGTCGAGCCATTACCCGAGCTGCCGTAGCTGACTTTTCCGGGGTTCGCCTTTGCGTACGCGATCAGCTCGCCGACGCGGCGCGCCTCGAAGGACGGATTGACGACGAGCAGCTGCGGGATGCGGCAGACGAGGCTCACGCCGGTGAAATCGGTGCGCGGGTCGTAACCGGCGCTGGTCAAGATTCCGGGGACGCGCGCGAAGGTCACGGCGACCGAGAGCAGCGTATAGCCGTCGGGCGGCGAATTCTTCACCGCCTGGGTGCCGACGATCGCGCCGATGCCCGGCCGGTTCTCGACAATCACCTGCTGGCCGAGAGCCTTGGCGATCTCCTCGCCCACCGCGCGGGCGACGATGTCCTGGTTGCCGCCGGGAACGAGCGGCACGACGACGCGGATCGGCTTGGAGGGATAGGACTGGGACAGGGCCAGCGAGCACCAGGCCGCTAGCAGAACGGAAAGAAGAAATCTCATCCTGGAAATATATCCCTTACCTGCTTCACCCGCCGCTGGCATTCGGCCATGAGGAAGCCAAGGTCGGTGCCGGTCGAGACGTAAAGCGCGCCCATCTTCACGAACTGCGCGACGAGATCGGGGCGCGACGAGAGGCCGCCGACGCCGACATGCTTGCCGCGCTTGCGGCACGCGGCGATCGTGCGCTCATAGGCCTCACGCAGCTTCGGATGATCGTACTCGCCCGGGCTGCCGAGATCGGCCAGGAGGTCGTTGCTGCCGATCATCACCATGTCGATGCCGTCGACGGCGACGATCTCGTCCACCGCGGCGAGCGAGGCCGCCGACTCGAATTGCACCATGACCGTGGTCGCTTCGTTCAGCGCCGGCAGCGCCTGCGCTGCGGGCACGCTGCGAAAGCCGAGCTGCGGCAAGCCGCCGGAAAGTCCGCGGCTGCCGAGCGGCGGATATCTGGCGGCGTCGACCACCGCGCGCGCCTCGGCCGCGGAGCGCACGCCGGGCGCGATCACGCCGAGCGCGCCGCCGTCGAGCACGCGCGAGACGTACTCCGGCGTATTCGCCGGCACGCGCACGAAGGCGGGCACGCCGGCCTCGAGCGCCATGATGCAAAGCTGGCTGGTGGTCTCCATCGAGAAGCTGGAATGCTCGAGGTCGATGTAGAGGCTGTCGAAGCCCGCGGTCTTGGCGATGCGCACGATCTCGACCGTCGGCACCAGCCGCACCGTGATCGAGGCGACGACTTCGCCGCGTTGTAGTTTTTCCTTGACGCTGTTGCGCACTGCGTCGGGCGCTTGCGACATCGGAGCCCCTGGAAGCGACACTTTCGGCCATTTTAGCCACGCATTCGGGGGTGGCACGTACTTTGCTGCAGGTGCCACCCGCTCGCTCTTGCGAGCACCCCTCACCTCAATCAGGAGATCGATGATGCACAAGCTTCTGCAACTCGCCATTTGCGGCCTCGCCGCGATTTCGTTCAGCGCCCTCGCGGCGGATGACAAGAAGAGCACGGATGCCGATGCCAAGGCCGGCGCGAGCGCCGACGTCAAGACCGACAAGATGGACAAGAAAAAGGCCGCGAAAGAGAGCGGCACCCCTGGCGCCGGCGGCACCAAGGCCGACACGAAGAGCGAAGCAGCGCCGGCCCCGACGCCTGCGCCGGTCGACACCGAGAAGAAGTAAGCGCTGTTTTCACCCGGGGGCAAGCAGGCCCCCGGGATTCACCTTCGCCGGGCGCTACTTGCCGCCGCTCATCTGGCGAAGCAGCAGCGCCGCAGGTGCGTAGCCGCCATCCGCGGACTTCGTCAGCCAGCCGATCGCCTGACGTTCGTCCTTAACGATGACGCCGCGACCCTGCGCGTACATGAGGCCGAGGTTGTACTGCGCGTAGGCGTCGCCCTGCGTCGCCGCCCGCTGGATCCACTTCACCGCCTCGGCGTCGTCCTGCGAAACGCCGCTGCCCCTCAGGTACATGACGCCGAGGTTGGACTGCGCGCCGGGCAGGCCCTGCTCGGCGGCGAGCCGGTACCACTTCACCGCCTCGGCCGGGTTGGCGATCGTGCCGCGCCCGCTCGCGAGCATGAAGCCGACGTTGTTCTGCGCCACCGCGTCGCCGGCGTCGGCTGCCTTGCGGTACCAGCGAAGCGCCGTGGTCGCATCTTCGGGCACGCCCCGCCCTTCCTTGTACAGGTGCCCCAGCGAGACCTGCGCCCGCGGGTGGCCCTGGTCGGCGGCGCGCAGCAGCCAGCTGGCCGCGACCGCGTCGTTGCGCCGCATGCCGAGCCCGTCCGCGTACTGCATCGCCATGCGGTATTGAGCTTCGGCGTTGCCGGCGTCGGCTAGCGGGCGGAGCTCGGCCGCCGCGGCGTTGTAGTCGCCCCGGCCGATGGCATCCCAGTAGCCGCGCAGCTCGGCCTGCGCCGCGGCAGCGAGCGGCGCGAGGAGGAGCAGGAACGCGAGGACGCGCGGGACGATGTCTACTGGTCCCGGCGCTGCTTGCCGCCGGCGTCGCCCGAGATCGCCTCGACCAGCTGCCACATGGTCTGGTCGGCCCAGAAGTCCGGGTCGGCCTCGATGCGGCGATCGCCCTCGGCCCGCACGTCGGGCTTGATGCGCTGGCGCTCACAGAAGCCGTGCCAGAACTGTTTGATCTCTTCGGCGCTCATCGGAATCATGGGGCAGATTCTACAAACAGAGCCCGCCAAAAAAAAGCGGGCCGAAGCCCGCCTTTCTCGACGCCGTGAGGCGCGCTACTTCTGCGTCGTGCCGCCGCTGGCCGACTTCTTGTCGGAGTCGGTGCTCTTGCTGACCTTCTCGGCCGTGGTGTGCGTGTCGATCTTGGCCATCACCTTGAGGTATTCCATGCGGCTGAGCTTGCCGTCCTTGTTGGTGTCGGCCTCGGCGAAGCGCTTGGCGAGGTCGGGGTTGGCGGCTGCCTCGGCCCTGGAGAGGTAGCCGTCGTTGTTCTTGTCCATCACGCGGAACGAGGTCTCGTTGTTCAGCGCGCCGCCTTTTTCCTGCTGCTTCTCGAGGGCGCCTTTTTCAGCGTAGGCCGTGCCTACCGCCAGGGCGAGCGCCGCGCCCATGATCGCTAGCTTCTTCATCTGCAGTCTCCGGTTAGAGAACCCATGGGATTCTCCACGCTGCAAGCTGCATGCCAGCGACCGCGCCCGTAGTCTAGACGGCCTCCATGCCGTGCTTTCTCAGCATGGCGGCGGAAGAAGCAATGAAGGCCAGCCACGCCCGGGCGGCGTCGGCCTGCCTGGCGGCGACATGCACCCCGCCGGAGAAAGTCGTGATGACCTGGATGTCGGCCGGAAGCGGACCGACGATGTCGATGCCCGCCGTGAACGGCAGCAACTCGCTCATCTGCTGGAAGCCGATTTCCGCCTCGCCGCGCGCGACCAGCGGGCCGACCGCCGTGCCGGGGGGTGTCTGCGTGCTCTTCGGCTTGAGCTCGTCGGCGATGCCCCATTTCCGGATCAGCTCCACCAGGTACACGCCGCTCGGGCCGCTCGAATAGGCGATCGATTTGGCAGCGCGCAGCGCGCGCTTCACCGCCTCGCCGGAGGAGATGTCGGGGCGCTGCGCGCCCTTCTTCACCGCCACCGCGGCGCCGGACTTGGCGAGATCGACCACCACCGCGACCTTGCCCAGGGATTTCAGCTCGCCGAGCGCCTTCTGCGAGGCGATGACCATGTCGGCGCTCTCGCCCGCCTTGACGCGCTTGATGATGTCGACCATGCCGAGCCACTCGGTGTCGACCTTGTGCTTCGTTTTCGCCTCGAAGGCGGGAACGAGCTCGAGATAGGCTTCCTTGATCGCGAGGGAGGACAGGACGCGCATGCGTCCCGCATTCTAGACGAGTGTTTCTTCCTCGAGATCGACGGTCTCTTCCTCGTCTTCCGCGTGAACCTGCTTCGGCGCGAACAGACCCAGGCGCATCTGGTCATCCTTCGTGGTCGGGTAGATGGGCGAGAGCCAGTGCAGGAATTCGGCGAGCAGCGCCAGCCGCTCGGGGTGCAGGCAGGTGGTGGCGCGCACATCGGCGAAAGCGGCGCCGAGCTGCGTGCGCCTGGTGCGATCGGGGATCAGGTCCAGCACGCGGTAAACCTTCGCTGCGTCCATGGCCACCTCCACTGGTGAGTGACGAGGCGAGCGTAGCCAGCGCGCGGCGCGATTCCTAGCGCGGATTCCCGCTTCGTGGTGGCGGCGAAACGCTACAGCGCTGTCGCCGGAAAACGGCCTGCTTCTTCTCTTCGCGAAGTCAATCGATCCTCGCGCCGGCAGCTTTGACGATGCGCTCCATGCGGGCGAAATCGCCCTCCAGGAGCTTCGCGAACGCTTGCGGCGAAAGCGCGCGCGGCTCGACACCCTGTTTCGCCAGGCGATCGAGGATCGCCGGGTCCTTGAGCAGCGCGGCCACGGCGGCGTTCATCTCGTCCACCGTTGCCTTCGGCATGCCGGCCGGGCCGAGCAGGCCGATCCAGGAATCGAACGCGTAGCCCGCGAGACCGCTCTCGGCGATGGTCGGCAAGTCCGGTGCGAACTTCGAGCGCGCCGCGCCGCTCACGCCGAGCATCTTGAAGCGCGAATCCTTGGCAAAGGGCAGCGCGCCGATGGTCGACGCCATCACCGCATGCGCCCGGCCGACCATGACCTCCTGGATGGCTTCGTTGGTCGCCTTGAAGGGAATGTGCACCATCTCGACCCCCGCGAGGCTCGAGAAGTAGGCCATCGACAGGTGCGTCGCGCTGCCCGTGCCGGCGGAGGCGAAGTTGTATTTGCCGGGTTCTTTTTTCAGGAAAGTAATCAATTCCTGCACGGATTTGACGGGCAGATCGCCGTTGATCATCAGCACGTAGTCGACGTTGCCGATATGCGCCACCGGCGTGAAGTCGCGCAGCGGGTGGTAGGGCAGCTTGGCGTAGACGTGGCCGGTGATGGTGTGGCTCGCCGCCGCGAGCAGCAGCGTGGCGCCGTCGGGCGCGCTCTTCGCCACCGAGGCGTTGCCGATGGTGCCGCCCGCGCCGGTGCGGTTCTCGACGATCACGGTGCGGCCGATCTTCGCGCCGAATTCGGTATTGATCGAGCGGGCGATGATGTCCTGCACGCCGCCGGCTGCGAAAGGCACGATGATTCGCACGGTCTGGCTGTTACAAGCCAACGGCATCAGCAGCGCCGCGAGTAGACTTGCCCGATTCCAAAAGGAGAGCTTCATGGCGAAAGCATACTGGATTACCTGCTACCGCTCGATCAAGAACCCCGACGCGCTCGCCGCGTACGCCAAGCTCGCTGGCCCCTCGATCCAGGCGGCGGGCGGCAAGTTCCTCGTGCGCGGCTCGCCGGCCAAGACGTACGAGGCAGGCATGAACCAGCGCACCGTAGTCACCGAGTGGGAGAGCGTTGCCGCGGCCGTCGCCGGCCACGACAGCCCGGGCTACAAGGAGGCGCTGCGCGTGCTCGGCGATGCCGCCGAGCGCGACATCCGGATCGTCGAGGGCGCGGCCTAGATTTCGGGTTACGCTGTATTCGATGACGCCACTCGCCGCCGCGTTCCCACGCCAGGTCGACCTGTCCCAGGCGAGGTATTCCGGCAGTTTCGTCGCGGAGCTGCCCGCCGACCCGGTGACGACCAACGTACCACGCCAGGTGGGCGCCGCCGCCTACACGCGCGTCGATCCGACCCCGGTGGCTGCACCGAAGCTGCTGGCGTGGTCGAGCGATCTCGCGGCAACGCTGGGCCTTGCTTCTCCTTCGCCGCTTGCCATCGAAGTTCTCGCAGGAAACAAGGTGCTGCCAGGAATGCAGCCCTTCGCCGCGCGCTACGGCGGGCATCAGTTCGGCAACTGGGCCGGCCAGCTCGGCGACGGCCGGGCGATCACGCTGGGCGAGATCGGCGGCCAGGAGCTGCAGCTCAAGGGCGCGGGCCTGACGCCCTACTCCCGCACCGCCGACGGTCGCGCGGTGCTGCGCTCGTCGCTGCGCGAATTCCTCTGCAGCGAGGCGATGCACTGGCTCGGCGTGCCGACCACCCGCGCGCTGTCGCTGGTCGCCACCGGCGAGCCGGTGATCCGCGACATGTTCTACGACGGCCATCCCGCGCCCGAACCCGGCGCGATCGTCTGCCGCGTCGCGCCGTCTTTCGTGCGCTTCGGCAACTTTCAGATCCTGGAAGAAGATCTCCGCAAGCAGCTCGCCGACTACGTGATCCGCCATCACTTCGCAGGGCTGTCGTACGAGAAGTGGTTTGCCGAGGTGTGCCGCCGCACGGCGCTGCTGATGGTCGACTGGATGCGCCTCGGCTTCGTGCACGGCGTGATGAACACCGACAACCTCTCGATCCTCGGCGTGACGATCGACTACGGCCCCTACGGCTGGCTCGAGGGCTACGACCCGCAGTGGACGCCGAACACCACCGACCTCCCGGGCCGGCGCTACTGCTACGGCAACCAGCCGCAGATCGCGCTATGGAACCTGACGCGCCTCGCTGAAGCTTTGGTGGGTTTTGTTGAAAAAGAAAAACTTGAAAAGGCGCTTGAGCTCTACGTCGAGACCTATCAGGAGCAGATGACGAAGGCGCTGGCGGACAAGCTCGGCCTCGACACAGTCGACGAGGCGGTGATGACGGGACTCTTCAGCGTCCTCGGCAGCACGGAGACCGACTTCACGCTCTTCTTCCGCAACCTGGCGAAGGTCGAGAAACCGTCGGACATCGAAGTGCTGCGGCCGGCTTTCTACGGCGAGCCCGACGCCGCCACGGTGAGCTCGTGGCTCGCGCTTTACCTCGCCCGCGCCAAGCCGGGACGCGGCGAGCGGATGAACGCGGTGAACCCGAAGTACATCTTCCGCAACTACCTCGCGGTGCAGGCGATCGAGGCGCTGGAGAAAGGCGACGCGTCGGTGCTCGAGCGGCTGATGCGGGTCCTGGCGCGGCCGTACGATGAACAATCGCAGGAAGAAGACCTGGCCGCTCGGCGGCCCGAATGGGCCCGGGAGCGGGCGGGATGTTCCGCTCTTAGCTGCAGTTCCTAGCGAATCCAGTCGTCGATCAGGGCTTCGTAGATCGCGACCGCCTCGCCGATGCGCTCCATGTTGCAGTACTCGTCGGTCTGGTGCGCCATCTGCGCCTCGCCGGGCCCGAGCACCACGGTCGGGGCGCCGGCGTAGACCTTCAGCAGGTTGGCCGCGTCGGTCATGTAGGTCGCGGTGCGCGCCTTGGGCCGCTTGCCGAGCACCGGCTTGCAGATCTCGAACACGCGCTGCATCCACTCGTCGTCGGGCGCGGTCCACACCGGCGGAAGATCCGAGAAGACTTCGACCTCGGCCTTGCCCATCAGTGTTTTCAAGCGGGAAATCAGTTTTCCATGGTCCACGCCGGGCACGGTGCGGATGTCGACACCGATCTTCGCCAGGTCCGGGACCAGGTTCACGCCGCTGCCGCCCTCGAAGGTGCCGACGTTCATCGTCGGCTCGCCCATGATCGGGTGCTTCTTCGCCTTGAAGTCGAACTCTTCGAGCTTCGCCACCGCGCGCGCCGCCTTGTAGACCGCGTTCTCGCCGAGGTGCGGCATCGAGCCGTGCGCCGAGACGCCGCGGAACGAGGCGTTGAACTTGAGCGAGCCCTTGTGGCCGACGAACGGGTAGTTCGAGGTCGGCTCGCCGACCACGATTGCGCCCGCCTTGCCGAGCAGCTGGGTCTCGGCGAGCTTCTTCGAGCCGATGCAGCCGCCTTCCTCGGCGGCGGTGAGGACGATCACCACGCCCGGCGTGCCGGAGAGTTTCTTCGCCATGGTGCGCGCCGCGATCAGGATCGCGGCGACGCCGGCTTTCATGTCCGAGCTGCCGCGGCCGTAGAGCTTGTCGCCGGCGGTCTCGCCCGAGAACGGGTCGTGCGCCCACTTGCGCGTGCCGAGCGAGACGACGTCGAGGTGCCCCGTCAGGCACAGCGGCTTCTTCGCGGACGAGTCCGCATCTCCTCCTCCTGCGCGCGCGATGACGCTGGTGCGGCTGTCGGCGTACTCG
>Ga0137410_10000764_pt1 | contig 22326 bp, 19 predicted proteins | sample CZODoug1_16funga_FD_108878 | JGI IMG/M metagenome (GOLD analysis project Ga0137410, IMG submission 108878) | Vadose zone soil fungal communities from Angelo Coast Range Reserve, California, USA - CZODoug1_16fungal (Illumina Assembly) | ecosystem: Environmental > Terrestrial > Soil > Vadose zone... | reverse complement strand
ATGATGATGTCGTACTTGCGGTTGCGGGTGGAAAAGAAGGTCTTCGCGTCGTCGAATACGATATGGCTGCGCGGGTCGGCAAAGGCGCTGGCATTGCGCGGCGCGAAGCGCCGCGACGCCTCCGCCATCGCCGGCTCGATCTCGATCGTCTCGACCGAGCGTAGCGTGCTCGAGCCGAGCAGCGAGTGCGTCGTCAATCCCGTCCCGATGCCGATGACGGCGGCACTGGTCGCGTCGGGCCGGTAGGCGAGCGGGATCGCGGCGGTAAGCGTCATCGTCACTTCGTCGGACACGCGTGCGCCGTTCGGGTCCATGTTGATCGCGCCGTCGGACTTGCCGTTGGTACGCAGGCTGCGGTCGGTCCCGAAATCCATCAGGCTCACGGTGGTCGTCTTGCCGTCGCAATGCATCAGCAGGGTGGCTTCGCTCGTCGTATACAGGTCTCCGTGACGGAAAACGCCGGAGGCCATCTTGTAGGGATCGAGCTGCACCCCGGCGAGAACCGCGACGAAGCAGGCGAGCGTCAGCGCGACGGCGCCCAGGCGCAGCGCTCCGCTTGCCCGCCACAGCAGCACCAGGCCGAGCCCGGCGTCGAGCGCAGCCCCGCAGGCGATCAAGCCCTTCAGGCCGAGGAAGGGCATGGCGACGTGGGCCGCAAAGAACACGCCGAGGATCGAGCCCAGCGTGTTGGCCGAGTACACGGCGCCGATCGCCTTCTCACCCTGGCCGCCGCGGAGCAGCGTATAGGTGATGAGGGGCAGCGTCATCCCTGCGCAGAAGGTCGCCGGGAACATGACGGCGAGAGCGATGCCGTGGCTCGATACCAGGAAGAGGGCATAGCCGGCGTCGGTTCTGGCGAGCGCCTGGATCACGGCCTGCATCAATCCGAACATCTGGCCGTACAGCGGCAGCGTGGCGAGCGCGAGCAGGCCCATGGTCGTCAGGACCCCACCCAGGAAATACCCCGGGTCGGCGATCGAGTCGATGCGCCGCCGCACCCAGTAGCCTCCGCAGGCGATGCCCAGGATGAACGCCGAGAGCATCAGCTCGAACGAGTGGGTGGAAGATCCGAGCACCAGCGACAGCATCCGGATCCAGCCTATCTCGAACACGAACGAGGCCGCGCCGGTGAGAAGTGCGACCGCAAGCAGAAGCCGGTAAGACAGCTCGCCGCGCGGATCGCCCCGGGCAGCCGCGGGAGCCGCGGGGGCCGTCTCTTTTCCGCCGGCAAGTATCCAGACCACAACGGCGAGCGCCAGGTTCATGACTCCGGCGAGCTGTACGGTACCCGGTAATCCGAGGGCTTCGATCAGGACGAACCCGCTCGCGAGCACCCCGATCGCGGCGCCGAAGCTGTTGGTGAAATAGAGCATCGCGAGCGATTCGCCGGGCGCCGCCGGATAGCGGCGAATGAGTCCCGCGCTCATCAGCGGGAAGGTCATGCCGAGCAGGACCGACTGCGGCAGGATCAGCAGCCCGGCGAGCGTCCATTTGAACAAGGCCGCCGACGTCTCGCCGCCGAGCGCCGGGAGAATGTTCGTATAGGCGGAATCGGTCGCCGCGACGAAGATCTGATGGAACAGCAAGGCGGCGAGCCCGATCAGGGCCTCGGCCAGCGCATAGCCACGCAGGAGATTTTTCCAGTTCTGGGACCCGCGGCTGCAAAGCCAGGAGCCGATCGCCATCCCACCCATGAAAAGGGCGAGCACCAGCGTCTGCGCGTACGCCGCGTGGCCGAGAAACAGCTTGAGATAGTGGCTCCAGATCGACTCGTAGATCAGGCCCGCGAACCCGGACACGGTGAAAAGCAGGAAAAACACGCTGCGCGGGATGCGGCTCATGCGAGACGGAGGACCTCGGCGCAAAAGGCGGCATTATACGGGCGGCGGGACTTGATTCCCGCTTCGCGGCGAGGAAGAATTGGATGATGAGACGCAATACGTGGCTTGTTGCTCTGGCGCTTGCGGCCCTGTGCGCGTGTGAAACGGTGCAAACGACCCAGGGCGGGGCGGTCGGCGTCGAGCGCAAGCAAAGCATGTCGGCCCTGGTCTCGTCCGCGCAGATGGATCGCAGCGCCGCCGAGGCCTACGCCCAGGTTCTGGCGGATGCGCGCAACAAGGGCCAGCTCAACCACGACCCCGCTCAGGTTGCCCGGGTGCGCGGGGTCGCGAACCGGCTGATTCCCGCCACCGGCGCGTTTCGCGGCGACGCGCCCGGCTGGAAATGGGAAGTGAACGTGATCACCACGCAGGAGGTCAACGCCTGGTGCATGCCCGGCGGCAAGATCGCGGTGTACACGGGGTTGATCACCCAGCTGAATCTCAACGACGACGAGCTCGCCGCGGTGATGGGACACGAGATCGGGCACGCGTTGCGCGAGCACGGCCGCGAGCGCGCGAGCGAGCAGATGGCCCAGCAGCTCGGTGTGAGCGTGCTGGGTGCAGCGCTGGGGCTCGGCGACGCTGGAGCGCAACTGACGCAGACCGTGCTCAATGTGACACTCTCGCTGCCGCATTCGCGCACTCAGGAGACCGAGGCCGATCGCATCGGCGTGGAACTCGCCGCGCGCTCGGGCTACGACCCGCGCGCAGCGGTTTCGCTGTGGCAGAAGATGGGCAGGCTGGGCGGGGACAAGCCGCCCGAGTGGCTTTCGACGCACCCGTCCGACCAAACCAGGACGCGTGACGTTCAGAGCTACGCCGAGCGGGTCATGCCCCTGTACGAGGCTGCTCGTACTCGCTGACTACGGCCCTTCGGGCAGGGGGGCGATCCGGTATAATTTTTCCCCTTTGCTGCTGTCGAACCGCAATGACCCCACGCACGCTCTACGACAAGCTCTGGGATGCGCACACCGTGCACGCCGAGGAGGACGGCACGACGCTGCTCTACATCGACCGGCACTTGGTGCACGAGGTGACCAGCCCCCAGGCTTTCGAGGGCATGAAGCTCGCTGGGCGCCCGCTGTGGCGCGTCTCGGCCAACCTCGCCGTGGCCGACCACAACGTTCCGACGACGGGGCGCGCCGGCGGGATCGCCGATCCGGTGTCGCGCCTCCAGGTCGAAACGCTCGACAAGAATTGCGCCGAGCACGGCATCGTCGAATTCAAGATGAACGACCTCCGCCAGGGCATCGTGCACGTCATCGGCCCTGAGCAGGGCGCGACGCTGCCGGGAATGACCGTGGTGTGCGGGGATTCGCACACCAGCACCCACGGCGCGTTCGCCTGCCTCGCTTACGGCATCGGGACTTCCGAGGTCGAGCACGTGCTCTCGACTCAATGCCTGCTCGCGAAAAAAATGAAGAACATGCTGGTACGCGTCGACGGACCGCTCCCGCGCGGTGTGACGGCCAAGGACGTGGTGCTCGCCGTCATCGGCAGGATCGGTATCGCAGGGGGGACGGGCTGCACCATCGAATACGCGGGCAGCACGGTCCGCTCGCTGACCATGGAAGGGCGCATGACCTTGTGCAACATGTCGATCGAAGCCGGCGCGCGCGCGGGGCTGATTGCGGTCGATGAGGCGACGATCGCCTACCTGAAGGGCAGGCCGTTTGCGCCGCGCGGCGAGCAGTGGGACCGCGCGGCCGCACTGTGGCAGACGCTGAAAAGCGATCCGGCCGCGAAGTTCGACCGGGAAGTGACGATCGACGCGCGCTCGCTCAAGCCCCAGGTGACCTGGGGCACGTCACCGGAGATGGTGGTCACTGTGGACGAGCGCGTTCCCGACCCGGATCGGGAGAAGGATTCGATCCGCCGGGAGGGCATGGAGAGAGCGCTCACCTACATGGGCCTGGAGCCCAATACGCCCATGACCGACATCCGCCTCGACAAGGTGTTCATCGGGTCGTGCACCAATTCGCGCATCGAAGACCTGCGGGCGGCGGCGGCGATCGTGCGGGGACGGCACATCGCGTCGAATATCAGGCTCGCGATGGTGGTGCCCGGATCGGGGCTCGTCAAGGCGCAGGCCGAGAAAGAAGGCCTGGACCGCGTGTTCAGGGACGCCGGTTTCGAGTGGCGCGAGCCGGGGTGCTCGATGTGCCTCGCCATGAACGCCGACCGCCTCGAGGCGGGCGAGCGCTGTGCTTCGACCTCGAACCGGAATTTCGAGGGCAGGCAGGGGACGGGCGGAAGGACGCATCTGGTGAGCCCGGAGATGGCCGCGGCGGCGGCGATCGAAGGGCACTTCGTCGACGTGCGCCAGTGGAGATGAAGGACTAGGCGCCGATGGAGAAATTCACCGTACTGAACGGATTGGTTGCGCCGATGGATCGGGCCAACGTCGACACCGACCAGATCATCCCCAAGCAGTTCCTGAAATCAATCCGGCGCACCGGATTCGGTCCGAACCTGTTCGACGCCTGGCGCTACCTCGACGAAGGATGGCCCGGGAAGCCCGGCCCCGAGCGCCGGCCCAATCCTGATTTCGTGCTCAATCAGCCGCGCTACAAGGGCGCGAGCATCCTGCTCGCGCGCAAGAATTTCGGCTGCGGCAGCTCGCGCGAGCACGCGGCGTGGGCGCTCGCCGAATACGGGTTTCGCGCCGTCATCGCGCCTTCCTACGCCGATATCTTCTTCGACAACTGCTGCAAGAACGGCTTGCTCCCGGTGGTTCTCAGCGAAGGGGACGTGGACCGGCTGCTGCACGAGGTGGCCGCTTTTCCCGGATTCCGGCTGATCGTCGATCTGGAGAAGCAGATCGTCGCGACGGCGGACCGCGCCAAGGCGATGCGCTTCGAAATCGACCCTTTCCGCAAGCATTGCCTCCTCAATGGCCTGGACGACATCGGGCTCACCTTGCGCCACGCGGACAAGATCCGCGCCTTCGAGGAACGGCGCCGCCTCGAGCAGCCCTGGCTGTTCGGCTAGCCGAACATGAAAATTGCGGTCCTGCCGGGCGATGGCGTCGGTCCGGAGGTCATCGCCGAGGCGATGAAGGTCCTGGATGTCCTCGGGAGAGAGGGTCTTAGGTTCGAAGCGGAACAGGCTCTTGTCGGAGGCGCCGCCTACGACGCGACGGGGGACCCGATTCCCGAGGCGACGCTCCAGGTGGCGAGGAAAGCGGACGCGGTCCTGTTTGGCGCGGTGGGCGGCCCGCGCTACGACACTCTGCCGCGCGAGAAGCGGCCCGAGCAGGCGATCCTGAGGCTGAGGAAAGACCTGGACCTTTTTGCCAACCTGCGGCCCGTCTCGGTTTTCCCCGAGCTCGCGGACGCTTCGACGCTGAAGCCCGAAATCGTGTCGGGCCTCGACATCCTGATCCTGCGCGAGCTGACAGGCGACATCTATTTCGGACAGCCGCGCGGAATCCGGACGATCGAGAACGGGGTCCGCGAAGGTTTCGATACCATGCGTTACTCGGAGCCGGAGATTCGGCGCATCGCACACGCCGGTTTTCGGGCCGCGTTGAAACGCAGGAAGAAGCTGTGCTCGGTCGACAAGGCCAACGTGCTCGAGACCTCGCAGCTCTGGAGGGAGATCGTCATCGAAGTGGGACGAGAACATGCCGGGGTAGAGCTGACACACATGTACGTGGACAATGCCGCGATGCAGCTCCTCAAGAATCCCAAGCAGTTCGACGTTATCGTTACGGGGAACATGTTCGGCGACATCCTCTCGGACGAGGCGTCCATGCTGACCGGTTCGATCGGCATGCTGCCTTCGGCCTCTCTGGACGACACAGGCAAGGGACTCTACGAGCCGATTCACGGGTCCGCACCCGACATCGCTGGGAGGAATATCGCCAATCCCCTGGCGACGATTCTCTCGGTTGCGATGATGCTTCGCTACAGCCTCAAACAGGACGCCGCCGCCGCGCGAGTCGAAGCGGCGGTGACAGGAGTCCTGTCCAAGGGGTATCGCACCGCCGACATTTTTAAGGCGGGAACCCGCAAGGTGGGAACGCGCGAGATGGGCGACGCCGTGGTCGCCGCTCTCAAGTCGACGTAGTAGGCTTTTCGCGCCCCGGTGCGTTAGCATACGTGGACGGTCAATTCAGGAAATACGATGAAACGAGTGGGATTCGTTGGCTGGCGCGGGATGGTCGGATCGGTGTTGATGCAACGCATGCACGCCGAGCGCGACTTCGCTTTGATCGAGCCGGCATTCTTCTCCACCTCCCGGGTGGGCCAGATGGGGCCCTTCATCGGGAAGGAAAGCGCGCCGCTCAAGGACGCGAAGAGCGTCAAGGAGCTCGGTGCGATGGATGTCGTCGTCTCCTGCCAGGGGGGCGATTATACGAACGCGATCTTCCCGCAATTGCGCGCCTCGGGATGGAAAGGCTATTGGATCGACGCGGCGTCCGCGCTGCGCATGCGGGACGACGCTGTGATCGTCCTGGATCCGGTCAATATGGACGTGATCAAAGACGCGCTGTCCCGGGGCGTGCGCAACTACATCGGGGGCAATTGCACCGTAACCCTGATGCTCATGGGCATGCACGGCCTGCTCAAGGCGGATCTGGTCGAGTGGGTGACCGCCATGACTTACCAGGCGGCCTCGGGCGCCGGTGCCGAGCACATGCGCGAGCTCGTGCGGCAGATGGGGTTCGCACACGAAGCCGCGAGATCGGCGCTCGACGATCCCGCCGGGGCCATTCTCGATGTCGACAGGGCCGTTACTTCCGCGCTTCGGGACGGTTCGCTCCCGAGCGCACAGTTCGGGTTTCCCATCGCCGGAAGTCTGCTTCCGTGGATCGACAAGGATCTCGGTAACGGCCAGAGCCGGGAGGAATGGAAGGGGCAGGCCGAAGGCAACAAGATCCTCGGGCGCGAAAATCGCCCGATTCCGATCGATGGGGTTTGCGTCCGCGTCGGCGCAATGCGCTGCCACAGCCAGGCGCTCACCGTGAAGCTCAGGCGGGATGTGCCGATAGATGAAATCGAACAGAGGCTTGCAGAGGCGAACGACTGGGTGCGCGTCGTCCCGAACGAGCGCGAGGCGACCCTCCGCGAGCTCACCCCGGCTACGGTGAGCGGCACTCTCCAAGTGCCGATCGGACGCATCCGCAAGCTCGCCCTGGACCAGGACGCTTCATACCTTACCGCCTTCACTGTCGGGGATCAGTTGCTCTGGGGCGCCGCCGAGCCGCTCAGGAGAATGCTGCGCATTCTCCTCGACGCAACGCCCTAGCCGAGTCACTTTCCGGGCTCAGACCTGTTTTCGGAGGGGAAACAGGTCAAATTCTTTGAAAAATAGGGACTTGAGGCAGGTTCCGACGTGAAAGTTGAGCTTGCAAGGCTAAGGCCATGATGGTATTTTAGTTTGTTTCCACTTAGGTTTAGGGTGGCAAGTGGGGAGCTTCGCCTCTAAAACTTCTTTGGCGGCAGTTGCGGGTCTGGCTTTGCCTTCGCTCGCGCTCGCTGCCGGCCTGGGCAAATTGTCGGTGCTGTCCACGCTCGGGCAGCCGCTCAAGGCGGAGATCGAGATCGTTTCGTTGCAGCGCGGTGAAGGCGACACGCTGGGCGCGCGGCTCGCGCCGTCGGAAGTTTTCCGCCAGGCCAGCGTGGAACTGAATCCGGCGCTGCTGTCGGTCAAGTTCGCCGTCCAGCGGCGGACCGGCGGGCAGTACGTCATGAGTCTCACCTCTACCCAGCCCATAAACGAGCCCTTCGTGGACATGCTGGTAGAGCTGAACTGGGTAAACGGACGTCTGGTTCGCGAATACACTTTCCTGCTCGATCCGCCCGAATACGCGGGCCCCAAGAAGCTGGAATCCGTCCAAGCTGTGGCACCCGCGGTTGCAGCGCCGGCCGAGCAAGCGGCGGCACCCTCGGAACCAGCCCCGCCGGTACAGGGAGCGGAACCGGCGCCGGTCATAGCCCTTGTGCCGCTCGGGCCGAATGTTCCTGGACAGTCCGCCCCGGCTGAGCCTGGTCCAGCCGTGGTAGCCGTTGTACCGAGCTCATCCAGCGCGGAACCGACTCCCTCTTCGGGGCAAGTCGAGGTCCTGCCGTTGGAACCCAGACGGGCCGAACCCGAAGGCGCTCAAGTGGATGCTGCCCCCGGGCCCGCGGGGCCGGGCGAGCTGGCTCAGGAGCCCGGCGTGAAGGGCACCTATGAGGTAGTGCGCGGAGACACATTGTCGAAAATTGCGATCCGTAATCAAGTCGAAGGCGTGACGCTGCAGCAGATGCTCGTCGCGTTGTTCCGCGCAAATCCGGACGCGTTCGTCGCCGACAACATGAACCGTCTGCGCGCTGGGAAGATCATCAGCATTCCGGAAAGTGATGCTGCCGAGGGCGTGGCACCCGTGGACGCGCGGCGCATCGTTTCCGCGCAGTACGCGGATTTCAATGACTACCGGCGCAGTCTCGGCGTTGCAGTTGCGTCGGCGTCGGCTCCCCAGGGGGCACCCCGTCAGGTGTCGGGCCAGATCAGCCCGCCGAAGGACGAAAAACCGGCCGTACCCAAGGAGCCACCGAAGGACGAGTTGCGCCTCTCGCGTGGAGACGACGCGAAGCGCGGCGCGAAGGGGGCGGGCGCCGCGGCCGCGGACGATCTCGCGGCGAAGGACAATGCGCTGAAGGAGGCAAACGAGCGTATTGCAATCCTCCAGAAGAATCTCCAGGACTTGCAGAACCTGGTGGAAGTGAAGAACAAGGCCGCGGCGCAGGTGCAGCAGCAGGCGGAAGCGGCAAAGGCTGCGTCGGCTCAGAAGGCGGAACTCGCAAAAGCGGCGCCCGCCGCAAAGGTTGAGCCGGCCAAGGCCCCAGAGCCGGCCAAGGCCGCCCCCAAGGCGCCCGAAGCTGCGAAGGCGCCTGAACCCGCAAAGGCGGCACCCGCCGCGAAGGCACCCGAGGCCGCCAAGGCGCCGGAGGCGGCGAAAGCTCCGGAACCCGCGAAGGCGCCGGCGGTGGCCAAGGCCCCGGAAGCCCCAGCGGTTGCCAAGGCGCCCGAGGCGGCAAAGGCTCCTGAAGCCGCCAGGGCCCCGGAGCCGGTGGCCAAGGCGCCCGAGCCTGCCAAGACCGAGGCGGCGAAGGCTGCACCCAAGAAACCTGCAGCTGCAGCCCCGTCGGTTGAGGCGAGTTTCATCGACGACTTGATGGGTGACCCCATGGTCCTGAGCGGCGCCGGTGGCGCCGTCGTTCTGCTCGTGGGCTATGCGGCATACGCGTGGCGCAGGAAGCGCAGCGCCCAGTTCGAAAACAGCATCATGAGCGTCGTGCCTTCGGATGCGGACTCGGTACTGGGAAGCGTCGGGGGCCGCAATGTCGACACGAGCTCGAGCTCGATCCAGAGCGATTTCGGCCAAGGCGGAGGCAAGGCCAGCGCCGAGGAGATCGATCCGATAGCCGAAGCCGACGTCTATATGGCTTATGGACGCGACGCTCAGGCGGAGGAGATCCTCAAAGACGCGCTCTCCAAGGATTCCAGCCGTCAGGCGATCCGGGTCAAGCTGCTCGAGATTTACGCCAACCGGAAGGACACGAGGGCGTTCGAGGCAGCGGCGAACGATCTGCACTCCGCTACGGGGGGACGAGGCGCGGAATGGGAAAAAGTCGCGGCCCTGGGATTGTCTATCGATGCGGGGAACGCTCTCTACGGAGGCAAGCCCGGCAACCCGGCTTCGGGAGCCGTGTCTCAGCTCCCGCCGGGGTTCAACGAAACGGCTCAGATGCCGGCGTTCAACCCCCCCACGACCTCGGCACCTGCGGCAAGCGACCTTCCACTCAACATTGACTTCGACGTCGGCACCGCAACCTCGGCCTCCGCGCCCCTGCCTGACCTTGATCTGGGCGTGACCTCGACGGGGTCGGCCGAGCCCGCGGCGGGGCTGGATTTCGATCTTGGAATCGGTGGTGATAAGAGCGCCGGCGCTGCGGCGTCGGCAGGTCATGCGGCGGCGGAACCTGCGCTGAGTATCGACTTCGACCTGCCGATGGGCGATGGGCCGGCGGGTGCCGCCCCGGCGACCGAGTTGGGTTCGATCGATTTCGATCTGGCCGAGTCGAAGACCGAAGCACCGCAGGCGGCGGCGTTGGATCTGGCCAGCATCAGCCTCGATCTGGGCACACCCGGCGGAGGGAGCGGAAACGGATCGGGCGCCGCTCCGGACGCCCGATGGCAGGAAGTCGCGACGAAGCTCGATCTTGCGAAGGCGTATGAGGAGATGGGAGACAAGGACGGTGCCCGCGAGCTGCTGAAGGAAGTGGTCAAGGAAGGCGACACCACGCAGCAGCAGCAGGCCCAGACGATGCTCCAGGCGCTCGGCTGATTTCCACCGGAATTCTCGGCAAGCAATCGGCGCCTCGTGCGCCGATTGCTATTTTTGGGAATGAAGAATATGAAATGGGCCATCGGAGTGAGCTACTGCGGCGCGGGTCTCGAAGGCTGGCAGTCGCAACCCTCCGGCAATACCGTGCAGGACCATGTCGAGCGTGCACTGGCGGGGATCGGCGGAGAGCAAATCGCTCTGACCGCCGCCGGCCGCACCGATGCGGGTGTGCATGCGATCGCTCAAGTGGCGCATTTCGAAACGAGCGTGGATCGACCCGAGTCGGCGTGGGTGCGCGGCGCAAACTCGCAACTGCCCGCCGGGATCGCCGTGCAATGGGCGACGCCCGTGCCGGAGGACTTTCACGCACGCTACTCGGCGGCGTCGCGAACCTACCGCTATGTGCTCTACAACCATGCGGTGCGGCCGGCGCTGCTCGCGGGTCGCGTGGGGTGGTTCTATCTGCCGCTGGACCTTGAAAAAATGCAGGAAGGCGCAAACTACCTCATCGGTGAACACGATTTTTCGAGCTTCCGCTCGGCAGAGTGTCAAGCGAAGAGCCCGATGAGAGTCATGGAGAGGGCGGCGATTGGCGCCAGCGGCGCGTATTTTCTTCTCGATTTCACTGCGAACGCTTTCCTGCATCACATGATTCGCAACATCGTCGGTTGCCTCGTCTACGTCGGCAAAGGCAACCACTCTCCGCAATGGATTTCGGAAATCCTGGCCGCCCGCGACCGCCGGCACGCGGCGCCGACCTTTGCGGCGGACGGGCTGTACCTCTTCAGGGTCCGGTATGACGCGCGCTGGAACCTCCCGGCCTTCTCCGACATGATGCCGTTCGACCTGGGACTCGCGAGATGAGAACGAGAGTCAAGATCTGCGGCATTACACGAGCGGAGGATGCCGAGGCCGCGGCGGCGCACGGCGCCGATGCGATCGGGCTGGTGTTCTATCGCCCCAGTCCGCGCTGCGTGACGCTCGAGCGAGCGCGGCACATCGTCGCAGCCACACCAGCTTTCGTCTCGACGGTGGCGGTGTTCGTGAATCCCTCGCACGAGGAGGTCGAAACCGTCATCCGCGAGTGCGGAGTCACGCTGCTGCAGTTCCACGGCGACGAGCCACCGGATTTTTGCTCGGGTTTTTCGCGGCCATACATCAAGGCGGCACGGATTCGTCCGGAACTGGATTTGCTAAAATACCTGTCGCCTCATACGGCTGCACGGGCATGGATGCTCGATGCTTTTCACGAGGATCTGTGGGGCGGCACGGGAGGCGCGTTCGACTGGGGTCTGGTGCCGCGGGGTGCGGCCAAGCCGGTAATCCTTTCAGGGGGTCTGACGGCAGACAATGTTGCGGACGCCCTCAGGCGCGTCAGACCCTATGCCGTGGATGTGTCGACCGGTGTCGAGGTTTCTAAGGGGATCAAGGACGCTGCGAAAATCGCGGCATTTATCGGAGCGGTGAGACGTGAAGATAGCTGATCTTCCGGACGAGCGCGGGCACTTCGGCCCTTACGGCGGCGTCTTCGTCGCCGAGACTCTGGTGCACGCACTCGACGAGCTCAAGCGCGCATACGAGCGCTGCCGCAAGGACCCGAACTTCATCGCCGAGTTCGAATACGAGCTGAAGCATTACGTAGGCCGGCCCAGCCCCATCTATCACGCGAAGCGCTGGTCGGGGATGCTCGGCGGCGCGCAGATATATATCAAGCGGGAGGATCTCAACCACACCGGCGCGCACAAGATCAACAACACCATCGGACAGGCACTGGTGGCGCGAAGCATGGGCAAGCCGCGCGTGATCGCCGAGACCGGAGCAGGGATGCACGGCGTGGCGGCGGCCACCGTGGCGGCGCGCTACGGCATGGAGTGTGTGGTGTACATGGGCACCGAGGACGTGAAGCGCCAGGCACAGAACGTCTATCGCATGAAGCTGCTGGGCGCGACGGTGGTGCCGGTCGACTCGGGTTCGAAAACCCTGAAAGACGCCCTGAACGAGGCGATGCGCGACTGGGTCACCAACGTGAACAACACGTTCTATATCATCGGAACCGTCGCCGGCCCGCATCCCTACCCGATGATGGTGCGCGACTTCCAGTCGGTCATCGGCCGCGAGTGTCTGACACAGATGCCGGAGCTATGCGGCCGCCAGCCGGACGCGGTGATCGCCTGCGTCGGCGGCGGCTCGAACGCAATGGGCATTTTCCATCCATACATTCCGCACAAGGAGGTCAGGCTGATCGGCGTCGAGGCGGGCGGCTTCGGCATCGCGAGCGGCAAGCACGCGGCGTCACTTTCGGCGGGCAAGCCCGGCGTGCTGCACGGCAACCGCACCTACCTTCTCCAGGACGAGCACGGCCAAATCCTCGAAACTCACTCGATCTCGGCGGGTCTCGACTATCCGGGCGTCGGCCCCGAGCACGCCTGGCTGAAGGATACCGGCCGCGCCGAGTACGTGACCATCGACGACAAGGAGGCGCTCGCAGCGTTCCATGACCTGTGCCACTACGAGGGCATCATTCCCGCTCTCGAGTCCGCTCACGCCGTCGCCTACGCGGCGAAGCTCGCGCCGAGCCTGCCGAAAGACAGGATTCTTCTCGTCAACCTCTCTGGGCGCGGCGACAAGGATATGCACACCGTCGCCGAAAAGTCGGGAATCAAGCTTTGAGCGACGCTCGCGCGATCCTGCTCAACCTGGATTTCTTCGAGGGCATAGCCCGCGTGCACGACGCGAGCGTCGATCTCGTCATTGCCGATCCGCCCTACGGGCTGGGTAAAGACTACGGCAACGATTCGGACCGCCTGAACGGGGAGGCCTATCTCGAATTCAGCCGACGCTGGATCGACGCCATTCTTCCCAAGCTCAAGCCGACCGGGAGCCTCTACGTTTTTCTCACTTGGCAGCACAGTCCCGAGGTCTTCAGCTACCTGAAAACCCACTTGCTCATGGTGAACGAGATCATCTGGGACCGGAAAGTGCCGAGCATGGGCGGGAGCACGCGGAAGTTCTCTTCGGTGCACGACACCATCGGTTTTTTCGCGAAATCCCGCGACTACTATTTCGACGTGGACAGCGTACGCATCCCGTACGACCCCGAGACCAAGCGCGCGCGTACGCGCTCGATTTTCGTCGGCAAGAAATGGCTCGAAGTCGGCTACAACCCCAAAGACTTGTGGAGCGTGACGCGCCTGCACCGCCAGGACCCGGAGCGCGCGGATCATCCGACGCAAAAACCGCTCGAGATCATCGAACGGATGGTGCTCGCCAGCGCGCCGCCGGACGGAACGGTGCTCGACCCGTTCATGGGCAGCGGAACTACCGCCGTGGCCGCCGTGAAACACCGTCGCCGCTTTACGGGCTTCGAGATCAATCCTGGGTACTTCGCCACGGCGAGGCTGCGGCTAAAGGGCCTCGACGAAGAACCGGCGCGAACCGGCGGCGGAGCCAAGCTCGCGGTGGTGCGCTAGAGCATGTCCAGAATCCAGGCAACCTTCGAGCGGCTCGCCCGCGAGCGGAAGAAAGCGCTGATCCCGTACATCACCGCCGGCGATCCCCGGCCCGGTATCACGGTACCGCTGATGCACGCGCTCACCGAGGCGGGTGCTGATGTGATCGAGGTGGGCGTGCCCTTTTCCGATCCCATGGCCGACGGGCCGGTGATCCAGCGCTCGGGCGAACGCGCGTTGAAGCACCACGTCGGACTGGATCAAGTGGTCGGCTTCGTCGCGGAGTTTCGCAAGACCAACGCGGAGACGCCGGTGGTCCTGATGGGGTATGCGAACCCGATCGAAGCCATGGGGCTCAAACCCTTCGTCGAAGGCGCACAGCGGGCGGGGGTGGACGGAGTACTGGTCGTCGACTATCCCCCGGAGGAGAGCAAGGACTTGGCGGGGATGCTTCGCGCGCATGGCATGGACATGATTTTTCTGCTTGCTCCGACCTCGACTGACGCGCGCGTCGAGCAGGTGGCCCGGCTCGCCAGTGGTTACGTCTATTATGTATCCTTGCGTGGGGTGACCGGGGCGAAGCACCTCGATCTGGACGACGTTTCGGCCAGGCTGCATCTCATCCGAGGCAAGACCCGGTTGCCGATAGGAGTAGGCTTTGGCATCCGGGACGGTGCAACGGCACGCGCCGTAGCCCAGGTGGCCGACGCGGTCGTGATCGGCAGCCGGATCATCCAGGAAATGGAGCAGGCCACGCCGGAAACCTGCGTGGAGAAAGGCGCCGCCTTTCTCAGGGAGATTCGCGGAGCGATGGACGCATGAGCTGGCTCCAAAAACTGCTGCCACCGAAGATCAACCGCACCGGAACGGGAGCGAAGAAAAACGTCCCGGAGGGTCTGTGGAGCAAATGTCCGTCGTGTGCAGCGGTGCTCTACGCGACCGATCTCGAGAAGAACGCCAACGTGTGCCCGAAGTGCGGCTATCACAATCGCATTTCGGCGCGCGAGAGGCTCGATTTGCTTCTCGATCCCGAGGGCCGCTTCGAGATCGGTGTTGAAGTCACGCCGGTGGACAGCCTCAAGTTCAAGGACGACAAGCGGTATCCCGATCGGCTCGAGGAGGCCGAAAAGACGACCGGCGAGACGGATGCGCTGATCGTGATGCAGGGCGCCATCAAGAACGTCGCGGCCGTTGTTGCCGCCTTCGAGTTCGAGTTCATGGGCGGGTCGATGGGCTCGGCGGTGGGGGAGCGTTTCGTGCGCGGGGTGCACGCGTGCCTCGACCAGAATTTGCCGCTCGTCTGCGTGACCGCAACCGGCGGCGCGCGCATGCAGGAGGGCTTGTTTTCCCTCATGCAGATGGCCAAGACGACAGCCGCACTGACGCAGCTCGCTGCGCACAAGCTGCCGTTCATCTCCGTGCTCACCGACCCGACCATGGGCGGAGTCTCGGCCAGTTTCGCCATGATCGGGGATGTGGTCATCGCGGAGCCGCGAGCTCTCATCGGCTTTGCCGGGCCGCGGGTCATCGAGCAGACCGTGCGGGAGAAGCTCCCGGAAGGCTTCCAGCGCGCCGAGTTTCTGCTCGAAAAAGGCGCAGTCGACATGATCGTCGACCGACGCCAGATGCGCGACAAGCTCGCCAATCTCCTTACCCTTCTGCAGCGGCAGGCTCCTTCACCTGTCTGATCCGGGTCTTTCGCCTCATGCCCGGCAGGAGCCTCGCCGATTGGCTCGAATACATCGAGCGCATCCATCCGAAGTCCATCCAGCTCGGACTGGAGCGAGTGGCGAAGGTGCGCGACGCCCTGGGAAAATCCACCTCTGCCGTCCTGCTGACCGTCGCCGGGACCAACGGCAAGGGCTCGACCTGCGCGATGCTCGAATCCATTCTGCTCGCCGCCGGGTACAAGGTCGGCCTGTATACCTCTCCGCATCTGCTCCGATACAACGAGCGCGTGCGCGTTGACGGGGCGCCAGTCGGCGACGAGCGCCTGTGCGCAGCGTTCGAATCAGTCGAACGCGCCCGGGGAGACGTTACGCTCACGTACTTCGAATTCGGCACGCTCGCGGCGTGGGAGATTTTCACCTCTCGTCCCCTGGATGCCGTGATACTCGAGGTGGGGCTCGGCGGGCGGCTCGACGCCGTGAACGCCTTCGACGCCGATTGCGCCGTGCTGACTTCAGTCGACCTCGATCACATGGACTACCTGGGCGATACACGCGAGCGGATCGGCTCGGAGAAGGCGGGGATATTTCGTGCGGGCAAGCCTGCGGTGGTCGCGGATTCCGACCCGCCGCGAAGCGTGATCGAGCGCGCCGGTTTGCTAGGTGCAGAGCTGCGGTTGATCGGTCGCGATTTCGGCTTCCTGCAGCAGGGGCAGCAGTGGATGTACTGGGGGCGGAACGGGCGTCGCGGCGGTCTTGCGGCTCCGGCGCTGAGAGGAGAGCGCCAGCTGGCCAACGCCGCCGCCGCACTCGCCGCGCTGGACGAGCTTCGCAAGCGGCTTCCTGTGGGCATGCAGGACGTACGCAACGGCCTCGCCCGCGTGGAGCTCCCGGGACGGTTCCAGGTGCTTCCCGGCCGCCCGACCGTAGTCTTGGACGTGGCGCACAATCCGCGGGCAGCGGCCGTGCTCGCCGGCAACCTCGGCAGCATGGGCTTTCATCCAGAGACCTACGCCGTATTCGGCATGCTGAAGGACAAGGATATCGACGGTGTCTGCAAGGCGCTCAAGGACAGAGTCTCCGTCTGGTTTGCTGCCGATCTTGCCGTGCCGCGAGGCGCGACTGCCAACAGGCTGGCCGATGCCCTGAGGGATGCGGGAGCAAGCGGCGAAATCGTTTGCTTCGCGAACCCGGGCGACGCCTACGCGGCAGCGCGGAAACGGGCAGGCGAAAATGATAGAATTGTCGTCTTTGGGTCGTTCCATACCGTAGCCGAAGTCATGCGGGGATTCGAGGCAGCCCGAATCTGAGTTGGAGCACTTCGATGCGGCCGGTCGTTCAAGGCGATTCGCAGCTTACTTGGAGCGGTTTCGATTGTCAGACGACGCCAACCTGCTGAAGCGCCGCGCGCGCCGGCGCTTGGTCGGTGCGATTGCCCTGGTAGTGCTTGTGGTCGTGGTTCTGCCCATCATCCTGGACCAGAAGCCCAGGCCCGGTTCGCAGGAACTGACGGTGCAGATTCCGAGCCAGGATGGCGGTGCGTTCAAGACCCGGGTTCTTCCGCCGCTGCAGCCTGCGCCGACGGCGCCCCGGAAGAGCGAAGCTCCACAGGCCGCGAAGGAACCTCCGCCGGCGCCGGCGGAGCCAGCGGCGCGGTCCGCGCCCGCGAAGAAGGAGAACGCGAAGACTCCGGAGAAACCGCGCGCGAAGGCGAAGACAGCCGAGGCGTTCGTTTTTCAGCTGGGCGTATTCGCGAATCCTGACAATGCGAAGCAGACCCGGGACCGGGCAGCCTCCGCGGGCATCAAGAGCTACACTGAGCAGATGAAAGGCCAGCAAGGCGAGCAGACCCGGGTTCGCGCCGGTCCCTTTTCGAGCCGCGGCGCCGCGGAAAAGGCTCGGGACAAGCTCAAGGCTCTGGGAATGGATGTGGGACAGGTGGCGCAAAGATGACTTTGTTTGACTTCGGCGTGCTGGGTATTCTGGTCGTGTCTCTGGCGATCAGCCTCCTTCGCGGGCTTTCGCGCGAGATGGTCTCGCTCGGGGTCTGGGTGGGGGGATTTATCCTTGCAACGTATTTCGGAAGTTATGTGGCGGGCTACCTCCCGCAGAGCCTCCAGCCTCTGTGGAGCGCGTTGATAGGTTTCCTGATCGTTTTCGGCGTGGTGCTGGTGGTCGGCTGGATCGCGGGCATGGTCCTGTCCTCCGCCGTCCGGGCTTCGGGTCTCGCACCCGCGGACCGGGCTCTGGGAACGGTGTTCGGGTTGGTGAGAGGACTGCTCATCGTGCTTGTCGTCGTGCTGCTGGGGGGACTGACCCCGCTTCCGCGCGAGTCCTTCTGGCGTGATGCGTTTTTCTCCGGGCCTTTCGAGACCGCGGCTCTGGCGATACGACCTCACCTTCCCGCACGCCTTGGGCAACACCTGAAATATCGCTGAGCAAAGAGGAACAGAGCAAATGTGCGGCATTCTCGGAGTGGTGGCGAAGACGCCGGTCAACCAGCTGCTGTACGACGGCCTCCTGCTGCTGCAGCATCGTGGGCAGGACGCGGCCGGAATCGTCACCTCTGAGCACAAGACGTTTCACATGCACAAGGGGCCGGGGATGGTCCGCGACGTGTTCCGCACGCGGAACATGCGCTCGCTGCCCGGCGCAGCCGGTATCGCGCACTGTCGCTATCCCACGGCCGGGTCGGCGTTCAACGCCGGCGAGGCTCAGCCTTTCTACGTCAATTCTCCGTTTGGAATCGTTCTCGGCCACAACGGGAATCTCACGAATTCGGAAGCCCTCAAGCAGGAAATGTTTCGGCAGGACCTGCGCCACATCAACACCAACTCCGACTCGGAGGTACTCCTCAATATTCTCGCGCACGAGCTCGAGCTCGCCGCCAAGGGCCAAAAGCTCGACGCGGAAACCATATTCACGGCGGTAGCGAACGTGCATCGGCGCTGTCGTGGCGCGTACGCAGTGGTGGCTCTGATCGCGGGCTATGGCCTGCTTGCGTTCCGCGATCCGTTCGGAATCCGGCCCCTGGTGATCGGCCGCAGTCAGACCGACGAAGGCACCGAGTATCTGATCGCCTCCGAGAGCGTTGCCCTTACCCCGTTCGGGTTCGAACTGATGCGCGATGTCCTGCCGGGCGAAGCGATTTTCATCGACGAGGGCGGAAAATTCAACAGCCGACAGTGCGCGGCCAAGTCGGTGCTCGCTCCCTGCATCTTCGAGTACGTGTATCTTGCCCGGCCGGACTCGGTCATCGACGGGGTCTCGGTCTACGAGAGCAGGCTGCACATGGGGCGCTCTCTCGCCGACAAGATCAAGCGCACGATGCCCTCGCTAGATGTCGACGTCGTGATCCCGGTCCCGGACACTAGCCGGCCGAGCGCGCTCGAGCTCGCCCACGGTCTCGATGTCTCTTATCGCGAAGGCTTTATCCGCAATCGCTATATCGGCCGCACCTTCATCATGCCCGGGCAGACGATCCGTAAGAAATCGGTGCGCAGGAAGCTGAGCGTGGTCGGCCTCGAATTCAAGGGCAAGAATGTCCTCATCGTCGACGACTCGATCGTGAGGGGAACGACCAGCCGGGAAATCGTTCAGATGGCGCGCGAAGCGGGCGCCAACAAGGTGTTCTTCGCCTCCGCGGCGCCGCCGGTGCGATTCCCCAATGTCTACGGCATCGACATGCCGACGCGCGCCGAACTCATCGCGACAGGCCGGAACGACGAGCAGGTCGCACGCGAGATCGGAGCCGACGCTGTCGTCTACCAGGATTTGGACGCGCTCAAGGCCGCCGTGCGCGCCGTCAATCCGAAGCTCACCCAGTTCGAGACTTCCTGCTTCGACGGTGTATACATAACCGGAGACGTGACCAGCGAGTATCTGGCAATGGTCGAACGGCAACGCGATGCGGGGCGGCAGGACGGTGAAGAGGAGAGCGAGAGCAACCAGCTGGACCTCAACGCCGCCTGAACGCCGCGAGCTGATTTGACATCCCCGGCGTGGAATAGTAAGGTGCGGCTTGCGCCGATTTGATCGACAGCTTGCGGGCGCCGCCGGCGAGAGCCGGGCGTAAAAACAAATACGGCTAAAGCGTGGCAAAGACCCGTCTTAGCGAAAGCTGGACGGGTTTTTTATTTCGGGACGACGAATGCACAACTACGACATCGAGACGCTTGCGGTTCGCGCTGGAATCGCTCGCAGCCAGTTCAACGAGCACTCCGAGGCACTGTATCTCACCTCGAGCTTCGTGTTCGAGAACGCCGCCCAGGCGGCCGCCCGATTCCAGGGCGACGCGCCCGGCAATATCTACTCGCGTTTCACCAATCCCACCGTGACGGCGTTCCAGGAGAGGCTGGCGGCGATGGAGGGCGCGGAATCGTGCGTGGCAACGGCGTCGGGAATGTCCGCCATCCTCGCGACCGCCATGGCTTTGCTCAAGTCTGGCGATCACCTCGTGTCGTCCTCCGGAGTATTCGGTGCGACCGTGCAGCTGTTCAGCACCGTGCTCTCCAAGTTCGGCGTAGAAACCACCTACGTCGACGGCACTGCCCCGGCAGATTGGAAGGCTGCTCTGCGGCCGAACACGCGGTTTCTGTATGTTGAAACTCCTTCCAATCCCCTTACCGAGGTTTACGATATCCGCGCGCTCGCGGATATCGCGCACGCGGCGGGGGCCGTGCTGGTCGTCGACAACTGTTTTTGCAGTCCCGCCCTGCAGCGTCCGATCGATCTGGGGGCCGACCTCGTCGTTCATTCCGCCACGAAGTACCTGGACGGCCAGGGCAGAGTCCTCGGCGGTGCGATACTCGGCAGGCGCGAGCTGGTGATGGACGGTATCTACGCTTTTCTGCGGACGGCGGGCCCCAGTCTGTCACCGTTCAATGCCTGGGTGCTGCTGAAAGGACTCGAGACCCTGAGGATTCGGATGGAAGCGCAGTCGCGAAGCGCCCTGGAGCTCGCGCGATGGCTGGAGGCGCATCCCCGTATCAAGAAAGTGCATTACCCCGGGCTGCCTTCGCACCCGCAGCACGAGCTGGCCGCGAGGCAGCAGCGCTCGGGAGGCGCGGTGGTCTCTTTCGAAGTGAAAGGGGCACGCGAAGACGCATGGAGGGTCGTCGATGCGACGAGCATGATCTCGATTACCGCCAATCTTGGCGACACGAAGACCACCATCACGCATCCCGCTACCACCACCCACGGCAGGATTTCCCCCGAGGCGCGGGCACGTGCCGGTATCACCGAAGGCCTACTCCGTATCGCGGTCGGCCTGGAATCGGTGAGGGATCTCCGCGCGGACCTTGAGCGCGGCCTGGACCGCTAGCGACATCAGCCCAGCTGCACCGGCGTGCAACCGCGCTCGTCGCAGCGCAGATAGCTTCCGCTGCGGTACCAATCGGCGAGAACCCAGCGCTCGCAGGCCTGTCCGTCCACTTGGTGAACGTGCCGGGCGGGCCGATGGGTGTGGCCGTGAATGAGGCGGGGATACGCATGCTCCCGCAACACGGCCTCCACCGCACCTTGGTTAACGTCCATGATCTCCGGTGCCTTGCGCGTTTTTTCCGATTCGCTAGTCTGACGCACCGCCTCGATCTGCTTCTTGCGCTGCTCGAGGGGTAGCGCTAGGAAACCTTTCTGCCAGCTCGGATTACGCACCTGAACACGAAACTTCTGATAGTCCAGATCGTCCGTGCACAGGGTGTCGCCGTGCATCAGTAGCGTAGGTGTTCCGAAGAGATCCAAGGTATGAGGGTCGTCGAGTAGGCGGCCCCGGCAGGCTTTCGCGAACTCTCCGTTCAGCAGGAAATCCCGGTTCCCGTGCATGAACCGCAGGACCGGTCCGGACCGAGAATACTCGGCCAGGGCCGCCGCGATGGAATGGTTGAACGGGTCGCCGAGATCGTCGTCACCGGCCCAATACTCGAACAAGTCGCCCAGGATATAGAGGGACTGCGCCTCGCGCGCGGGTCCGCGAAGAAACTCGAAGAACGCCTGGTTGATCTCCGGTCTCGACTCGCTCAGGTGGAGGTCGGAGATGAAGTAGACCGCCATGTTGCGGACTCGTGGACTCCTGCTCTACACCATCTCAGCCCGCTCGATGAGCACATCCTCCACGGGCACATCCGAGTGAGATCCGCGCTTACCTGTCTTGACGCCCTTGATCTTGTCGACGATGCCTTGGCCTTCCGCCACCTTGCCGAATACGCAGTAGCCCCAGCCGTCCGCGCTGGGCGCGGTGTGATCGAGGAAACCATTGTCGGAGACGTTGATGAAGAACTGGCTTGAGGCGGAGTGCGGATCGGAGGTCCTGGCCATGGCGATCGTATAGCGGCCGTTTTTCAGGCCGTTGCCCGCTTCGTTCTTGATCGGACTCCGCGTCGCTTTCTGCCGCATTCCCGGCTCGAATCCGCCGGCCTGAATCATGAATCCGTCGATGACGCGGTGAAACACGGTGTTGGAGTAGAACCCGGATTCGACATAGGCGAGAAAATTCAAGGCGGTCTCGGGGGCGCGTTCCGGGTCGAGCTCGAGCTCGATGACGCCGAAGTTGGTGTGCAGTCTGACCATGGCTTACGCTATTTCCCCGGTTTGACGGTTACCGATTCGATCACGACTGGCAGCCTCGGGACGTTCTGGTTCCCTCCGGCCGTCGCGGTCTCCACCCTGGAAATACGGAGTACGACGTTCATTCCCTCGACCACCCGGCCGAATACCGCGTAACCGACTCCTTGCGGGGAAGGCTCGCGGTAATCCAGGAAGCCATTGTCCTTGACGTTGATGAAGAACTGGGCGGTGGCCGAGTTGGGGTCCGGGGTGCGCGCCATGGCGATCGTTCCCGACTCGTTCTTCAGGCCGCCCTTGATCGCGATTCCGGCCTCGTTCTCGATCGGCCCGCGAGTCGCCTTCTGCTTCATGTCGCGATCGAAACCCCCGCCCTGGATCATGAATCCGTCGATCACCCGGTGAAAGACCGTGCCCTTGTAGAAGCCGCT
>Ga0137410_10000762_pt1 | contig 22363 bp, 22 predicted proteins | sample CZODoug1_16funga_FD_108878 | JGI IMG/M metagenome (GOLD analysis project Ga0137410, IMG submission 108878) | Vadose zone soil fungal communities from Angelo Coast Range Reserve, California, USA - CZODoug1_16fungal (Illumina Assembly) | ecosystem: Environmental > Terrestrial > Soil > Vadose zone... | reverse complement strand
TGTGTGCCAACGGCGAGGATAGACTTGCTGATTTTGGCTACTCCGACCGCCGCGTTCTCTGAACTGCACGCCAAATTGAGACTCAATGTTCCACGTGGAACATTCTGATGACGGTTATGTACTTACAGTTATATACGTATATCGGCCATTAAATGAAACAATGGGAACGGGTTACGCGTCAGCGGAGGAGTATCGGTCCCGGGTCGGGATGGTCAGGCGGAGAATAAACCACTTGCGCGGGTCTGGAAAGGCCCACACGTTCACAAAGAACTCGAATATGTGTGTGGCACCCGGCTCTTGAGACCCTGATCTCTACCTCTGCAAATACACATCGTCGTGCTCAAGCATCAGGTTCCAGTACCCGGTATAACCTGCTGTGATTAACACGCGTCTGCATCTAGGCGTTGAACTGGCTTCGCTCACGAACACGTCGTAGACTCCGGGCGGGAGTGCGGCTTCATATCGTCCCGCGTTCACCATTTTGAAAACGAAAGACTTCTCCAAAACGCCATTAACAGCGAAGCCGTGCGCTTCTATGTATAGACCGTGGGCCGGCGTCCTGTCGACGTCGTCCCAAGTCACCTTTACGACGAGCGTCCCATCCTTCTCCGAGGGCCGACCTGCATCGTCGGCTCGGCCAAGGCCCAAGAACGCAAGTAGGAGTACGAAGGCACTCCAATATCTGAGGCTCAGAATATTCATCATGATCTTCACTCTCCATGTCACTTGCCGACGGATGTTGCACAATGTTGCATCACTTTCTGGGTGTTGTCGTCAGAAGTACGCGTATCCCCCAATTTTTCAGCATCTATCAAGTTCACCTTGTGGGCAAGCTCGTGAAGAAGGATAATCATCCGAGCGCCATGGGAACCGGGTTGGTAGCCTCCGGTACAGCCTCCGAAAGAATAGTTGCAGACAGCTCCTACGGGATTCGCGTTCGTGCTATTGGGGTAGAAACGTCCGTTAGGGAACACCGTAATGGGACCTGCGGGACCTTGGGGAGTGTCGGCATCCGAACCCGCACGCGGCCCCGGGGTTGGATCGCCCAGTTTGATCGGTACATGACTCATAGTATCCGCGGCCGATCCCTTCCCTGTATTGAACCAAGCCGAACAGTCGTTCTTGTCTCTGAGCAATGAAACCACGCTAAACCGCATTTCCCATGGCTTGAAGTCGCTTGCGTCGTTGAGAGACAAAAGGCTCAATATCGGTGTACCCAGGTGGAAGGTATCACGGTAGGCGTTGTAGACATGAAATATCCCGTCACCAAAGTCAACCGTCATACCGCCTTGAAACTCTGCTGTCCAGTTCTGAGGGATGGTAAGGCTGTACTGCAATAGGCCCTCCTGCATCGGACTGAACGCAATCGCCCATCCCTGAGTTTGAGCATAGAACCAAGCACCGCCGGGGTCGCGCAGACCATCCAAGAAGCCCCATCTTCCCGTTCCGGCCACATCACTCCAATGCGACAATAGACCAAGTTCATCTGTCGCAACCAGCGGCATATTTCCGACATACGCGTACCGGTTCCAACTCTGCGGGTTCGTCATGCTCACCGATCCAATTCCTGCCGGGTCGGGCCAGGGCCAACGCCCCTGATTAGTGTTGTATTCGCGGAACATGAAATCGTACAGCCCCGAAACAGTGTCTTGATTTTGCCCCGTGAAATCCAAGTCCGCTGTACCAGATACGGCGTAACCCTCCCCATATGGCCCGTATGCCGTGTCCGAATACACCGTCCGAGTCGGCGTCGTCGCCAAACGGCTGCTCCCGAGCCAGTCCGCGTGACGATAGTAGGCCAGCCCCGACGCGGTATACACGGCGGCCGCACCGCCAGGCAGAGAAACAAACGCCTTGCTCAGGGGCTGGCCCGTCATCAGTGCCAGCTTGCCACCGCCGGGAGCGTACACAATCTGGGTGAAGGTTGTCCCCCTCGCTTGCTCGACCATTCTTCCCAGAGCGTCATACGTCAAATTGACGCTGTCAATGGACAGTGGATTCCCAGCAGAATCCCAACTATAGGTGTGGGAGCAGTCGTTGGTGGCGAATCCGTTGGCGTCGTAGGAGGGTGCGCAGCCAGGAACGGAGGAATAGCGATTCGTGCTTTGACTATAAGTCGGCAAAAAGGAAGTTCCAGCCGTTGCAGTCTTGCTGATATTGCCAAACGGATCGAAGCCGAAGGCCTGGTTCCAGACTGTCCCACAATTCGCGCTGGCGATGCGGCCCAAATCGTCGTGACTATAGTTGCAGGTCTGGGTATTGCTACTGTTGAGCTGGTCGGTGATCGCGAGACTGCCCAGGGAGCCGTTCGCATTCCAGTTCAGGGTGCTGGTTACGGTTTGCGGTGTTGCCCCGACGTAGAACTTGTACTGATTCAACCGGCCAGGTCAAATGGGGCACCCCGAGTGTTTATGGTGGAGAAGTGGACCAACCGCGGTCAACCCGAACGTTTCAGGAACAGGATCAAAGCTCCCGAGGCATGGGGATTCAGTCTCCCTTGAGGCATGGTTGCTAGCTCATCTCCAGACACCTTCAGAGTGCTACAGTCCAAGGAACTGAGCGCTTGGGGGCCGGGGCTAACAACAACTGTCCACTGCTGATCGGACTCAACACAGAACGCGTGGCCCCAGGCATCCGCCTTCTGTGCGGGAGCGATCCAAGTCGCTGCTGCACTGCTTTCCCATTGCCCCAGCTTATGCTCACCCTTGCGGCCAACATCGGCGATAGCCAGTGCGGAGTGCCAGGTCTCGAAGTATTTCTTGTCACGCTGCAGCGCTTCTGGGTTCTTCTGGTAAAAAGCGAGCGCGCCTTGGCCCGTTGCTTCCCCAGGCTGCAATCGAACATCGCCACGAGCCAAACTGCTACCTGCGGATGCCTCTAATACATCAGCCAGTTGTCGAAGCCCGCCACCCTCCTTCATCGCAGGCTGAAATGCTCGGTTTAGGCTCCATTCGACGAAGTACCGACCCGCGATCCCCAACACCGCCATCGACGCAAGAACCACCAGGGAGATACGGACGTATTTTTTCATTCTTTGCCCCCTCCGAACACATTCTGGCAACTAACATTACTGCTCACGAGTGAAGCGACACCGGTTAGGAGATTTCCGAAATTCTGCGCCTGTGAAGCCGTGCTTGAATTGCCGTTCAGGAACGACTGCAACAAGGAAGAGTTGCCACTGGAACTTCCTAAAGGAATGCCCAATGGAGCATACGCTCCTTGTACCGACGTGAAGCTCCCGCCCGAGAAAGTAGCACTCTGGAAGTATGCCTGCGAAAAACCGGAGCCGACGTTCACAGGATTACTGAAGCCGAACTGAACTGTTCCCGGCGAGAGCTGAGTAGCCCCCACAAAGGTGTTTGCTGGGATACTTAGGCCAGAACCTTGGTACCCATTCATTCCTGTTAGCTGCAATCCGAATCCGATCAGGTTCCCTTGGCCATCAAACTGAAATCTTACCTCGCCAGACGGGGAGTTCACCGGGATGGTTTTACCATTTGCACTACTGCAAATAGACTTCCCGTTGTTTGCGGGATTTGAATCAACGGTACATCCCATCAATGTTCTTGTTGCAATGGGCGCAGGTATCTGACTTGCCGAAGCGTTTCGGCAAGCCGAAAATACGCCCTCTGAAGTACTCTCCGCACGAAGGGCACCTCCAGAAGACGAGGCGCACGGACACAACGGCAAACATCAGGCACCACAAGCCCCCCGCGACGAACGCGGGGAGAAAGGTTCCCAGCCACTTCATTGAGATCAGGGCTAGCAAGAACACTAATAGAGGGAATATTGTGAACTGCGCCAGGTAGAGCTGTTTCCAATGTTTGTAGGTCATCGGTGACTCCGTAGCAGGTTTCAAAATGACTCTATCTGCGATGCATCTAATCTTTGCACCCGGTCCCAACGGCTTTCGTATTACTTGTGAAGCCGGATACATCGAAGCCGAGACCATCCGCCAACGGGGCCGGCCCTCCATTGATAGTTAGGATCATGGTCCCGTTCTTATCGGCAGCAAGTTGTATGGAGGCCTTACCTATTCCAATTCCGATGTCAACGTTCAGAACTGCGAAAGGACCGCCTAGCTGGGCAGGAGAACCGGCATTTGTGATGAATATGCCGGGCCCATAACCAGCGTACGCGCCGCCCACCCATGGAGCTTGCAGTGACTGAGCAGGAAAGCCCCCCGTGGAGCCTCCCCAACGTCCCGCTAATGCTCCCGACGCATATCCTCCAACCGAAGGGCCCGACGAGTTCACGAACAGGCCACCACCTAGCTGGCCTGTAAGAACGCCTCCCGATTTAAGACCAGCCGCTGCAGTACCACCTGCTTGAACACCTATGCCAAGTCCGTGAGAGCAATTCGTCTTGTTGTTTGCGGGAGGGCCGCCTAAGCTGCCGCTACCCGATCCGACGAAGCCAAAAAAACCAGTCTGCTCATGGTCGTGACCATAAGTGATGATTGGAAAGAACTCGAAGCGGCTGAAAAAGCCTGCCGTTCTGGCCATTGCACGCAAGTACTGAACCGCGTCACTCATCAGCCCCAACTGGTCCACACTGGTGAGTGGCATGTTCCCAACATACGCATAGCGGTTCCATGACTGCGGATTTTCGATGCTCACTGCTCCCATGCCTGCCGGATCCGGCCACGGCCAGCGACCTTGGTTTGCATTGTACTCGCGGAACAGAAAGTCGTGGAGGCCGGAAACTGTGTCCTGGGTCTGACCCGTAAAATCCAAATCGACGCTTCCAGATGGGGCATAGCCCTCGCCACAAGGTCCATAAGCCACATCGAAGTACATGGTTCGCGTCACGGGGGTTGTGGCTAGCCGTCCGCTGCCCAGCCAGTCCGCATGGCGATAGTAGTTGAGACCGCTTGAAGTGTAGACTGCCGCTCCACCGCCCGGCAGCGGTACGAGGGCTTTGCCCAAAGTGGCCCCGTTCATCAAGGCCAGCTTACCACCATCTGGGCCGTACACGATTTGAGTGTAGGTTGTGCCTCGCGCTTGTTCCACCATGCGTCCCAGAGCATCGTAAGTCAGAGTGACGCTATCAATCGTGAGGGGGTTGCCTGCCGAGTTCAAGCTGCGCATGCAGGGCATCGCCTCGACGTCCGACATCTCGCGGCAATCCATGCAGTCCGCCGGCTTCGGACGGTAAGTCTCTTTCTTTTCATGGGGCACGCTGCGGCGCGCCCTTTTTCTTGCGCGAAGGGGAGAGGTCCTGCAAATTGGCGATATGTTCCACGTGGAACATTTTGATGACGCTTGTGTACTTACATTTATATACGTATAGTGACCATTAAATGAAGCAATTGGAACGGGTTACAAGCGTTTTGTAGGGTCAGGTGGGATGCGGGCCATGCACTGGAAAGGCCCCACTTCTCGCAAAGAACGCGAGAAGTGGCGCGCCCTAAGTTATTTTACCTACGTTAGAAGTGGGAAGACCCGCGAACCGCAATTAAAAATTAAGATGATCTAGCAAGTTTATCGTAGACGCGTGCCTCTTCACGGTCCCCCAATTTTCCACAAGTAGCAGCAAGCAGCCGGTACACATACGACTGAGGGGGGCCGGATGCTCCAGATTGAAGGCAGAGAATAAGTTCTCTTCTAGCGGCGGCAAAGTCCTTCAATTCATAGAGGGTATAGCCAAAGTAGTAGTGATAGGTAGATTGCCACTCGTCGTTAACGCCAAGCGCCCGACACTGCTCAAATTGCTCTTTCGCTTCACGGTAAAGACCGAGTTCGTGATCACATCGCCCCAAGTGACAGTGAAGATCGCTGATTACCTTATCCGAAAATCCGAAAGACACTGATTCTTGCAAGATTGGACGCGCATTCTCGTAGCGTGCAAGATACATGAGCGAGATTCCGCGCTGCATCTGAATCTCCTGATATAGCTCTCGACCCTCTCCCTCTTCAAGCTGGTCCGAGTACTCTGACAGTATGCTCGTCAATTTTTTCAGCCCGTGCTCGTGCTTGTCCTGCTCGATAAGCACCGTTGCTGCGACAAACTCTACTTGCGCATACGACAAAGCATCAGCAACAGCAAACGTCTTCGCAGTCGCTAGACAGTCCATCGCCTCTTCAAGTCTTCCTAATCGGCGATAGCAATCCGCTACCTCCAGCAGGTAGCTGACTTTTTCCAACGGGTCTGCGCTTTGAGCCGCCAGCAAGCTAAAGCACTCAGAAGCCTCTTGAAATTTGGCTTGATTCAGTAAATCCCGCGCTTGCTCGCAGTTGGTATTCATTACCATTAGTATCGCTTCTTAGAAAGTTCGATCACCATACTTACAACCGGCGGAATACGGGTTCGTAATGCATGGACTGGGCATAAACAAGGGCAACAAATCAAAAGAAGTTCCCCCACCCGCGAGGTTTTTTATGGCCTCCATGAGAGCTTCCGCCCCGTCGGCGATTTTTTCAGCCTTTTCCCTCATCTTTTCAAGCATTTCTTGGATCGGGTCTTTCTCAGGCGGCTGTCGGAAATCCTTATTGAGTGGCCCGCTGTCGATGGGTTTATGCTTCATTTTGAATCCGACTATCCCTGAAAACTTTGTGAACGTCCAAGCCCAACTATCGTTCCAACTGCTGTCGCTTACAGATCCGACGACACCCCATCCGCCAGTGGTAATTGCGAAATGATACATGTCGTCCGGTGAAGTCCAATAGGTTCCTCCGGTTGGGGGAAAGTACCCGTATATCTTATTGTCTGCCCCCACCGTCATTCCAGGCCCACACTGCGGACAATTTACAGCCGCTCCCGAAAAGAGCAGGTCAGCTATCAAAGAGCCTGGAGTCCAAAAGCCGTCAACAGTCCCCCCCAGCCCCTGCATCGCCTCCTGCGCCTCCCCCGCAGAAGTCGATGTCCACCACGTAGGGACACACCGCCAGGCCCAATGGGTCAGTGAGGCTAACCGGGTTGTTCAGAGTATAGGTATAGCGATTTAAAGACTGCGGGGCGGAAATCGAACCAGCCAACAAATCTGGGGTCATGAATCTTCCCAGACGGCTGGAGTCGTACCGGAACATGGCGTAGTCCAACCCCGATTCGGTATCGCGCTCATAGCTTGTGAATTTCCACTTGATGGCAGTCCCAGTTTCGTACCAGGTCTCGCCGAACGGAAGATGGCCGAAAGTGCGGGTTACAGTGCCAGTGGCGTTTGTCTCCAGACGCGCGGAGAGCTGGTCGGGATAGTGGTAGGTGACACTGCCTGCGACGGTCGCCAGCAACTGCCTACCAGCATACACGTATTTTGCAGCCAGCGTTCCATTTGTGTACTCTGCAATTACTTTGGGGCCTGAAAATATGTAAGCAGTTGTCGTCGTACCGACAACCTTCTTCACGCGCAGACCCTTTCCGTCGTAAGCGTAGGTCGCTGCACTGGAATCAACTGACTTCGCCCGATTTTCGGCGTCGTACACGTAATTGTGGACTCCACCGTCCGCGGTGAGATTCCCGGCGGCATCGTACTGATAGCCGCCGGTAGTGATTCGGTTGGACGCGGGATCAATGCTAAGTTGAGGCTGAGTCACGGAGATCGTCCCACCGAGCAGATTCTGCTGGCTGCGATTACCATAGCGATCGTACACCCACCCCAGTTTCCAGGTATTAGCGGCGGTCAAGTCGAGAGTCTGACCTTGCGAGAGGCGCCCCAGAGCATCGTAGGTGTAGCTGGTGCTGAACGCATTGCCCCGCGTGTCCGTAACGCCCTGAATCTGCCCGTTATTCACGGTGTTCCCGCCCACTGTTTGGTTGTAATTGTAGGTCAAGTTCAGCAGATCCGTAGCACCGAGCTTGTAGTCGAGCGCACCCAACTGGAAGCGCGCGTTGTAGCCGATGGTGGCCTGCACTCCGCTCCCGTATGTAAGAGTCGTGGGCAGGCTGGCAGCGTTATAGCTGCCGGAAGGTACGGTCAGGTAGTTAGCGCCGGTGCTCGAGATTTGCGCCAGCCGCCCGACGGCATCGTAGGACTGATTTACGACGCTATTGTCAGGGTAGGTGAGCGACTTGAGGTCGCCGATGTAGTCGTATGCGTATCCGAGATTGTAGGTGGTTCCGCTGATCACCTTGGCCACTGTCCGAATCCGGCCGAACTGGTCGTAGGTATAGGTTTCGGAGCCGGTACCGTCGGTCATGCTGGTCAAACGACCCAGGGCGTATGCAGGTGCCCCTCCGGCATCGTAAGAATATGTCACAGAGGGTGTGCCATCGCTGTAGCTCAATCCGGTCAGCCGATTGAGCGTGTCGTAGGAATAGGTGGTGACGATGCTACGGGCGTCGGTGCGCTGGCAGACGTTCTGTGGATTGGAACTGCAGGCTGCGCCGCCGTTCTGGTAAGAGTAGGTAACGGTGCCACTTTCCGGCGCCTGGGCTGAAGTCAAGCGCCAGAGGCCGTTGTAGGCATAGTTGCGCTGCTGGGAGCCCTGATTGACCTGGATGAGGCTGTTCATTACGTCGTAGGTGTAGAACGTAGCGAAGGGATGAGCCAGCGAGACAGGCGTTCCGTTGTCGGAACCGCCGGAGAGTGAACCGGAAGCAGGACTCCCGCTGAAGGAAGGCCCTCCAAAATCTGTGGGGTCAAGAGTCAGAGATGAAACCGTGAACGAGTAATTTGCCGCGTTGCCGCTAAGCACCGAAGTGAAAGTTACGGTCGCGCCTGTGCCAGACACGGTCACCGGTGAGTTGGGGTCGCCGTTGAACGCTGACCTAATCGATGTGGCAACGGAGGAGGCCGTGCTGGTTCTTGCATAGCTTACGGTCTTCCCTACCCCATTAACGGTTACAGTCACCCGCCCAATATCGTAGAGTTTGACGCACTGTGGCGGAGGAGGACCGTTGGGATCGCAAATCGAGTTTTCAGTCCCCGTGATCGTGATGGAACCGGTACCTACGGAACCGCCGGGTTCATCCACCCGAACAAGGCGGCCCATCGCGTCGGTGTAGTTCTTGCGCTGCTTGCTGGCTGGGTCGGTGATGGTTGTGGTATTGCCACTGTAGGAGTATTGCATGTTGTTGGAAGCGCTCGCTCCATCGGGTGGTATGACTTTTGTGACCCGGCTGAGAGCGTCGTAGGAGAACTGAGTATAGACCGGAGTGCCGGTGATGTAAGGATTGCTGACGGAAGTGCGCCTACCCAACGCGTCGTACGCGGTATCCACGATGCTGACCACGGTCGAGTTGATGTCTTCGACGGTCTGTTTTTTCACGCGACCGGCGCCGTCGAGCTCAATAACAGACTTGGCGGTGATTCCACTGTCGACCGGACTTGTGTTCGTTATCTCTTCAAGGGCTAGGGTGTCGTTGTAGCCGGTGTCGTAATTCACCAGGTCGGGACGTTGCACTCTCGTCAGGCGGAACATCGTGTCGTATAAGTAGGTAGTCTGTTGGCCGTTCTCGTCTGAAAATGTATGCAGCAGTCCGCTGTCGGAGTAGTACGTCATATTGGTTGTGAGTTGAGGAGACGCCCCGGAAACGATTTGCGTCGGATAAGCAAGATCGGTGGTGGAATCGTACTTCCAGGTCTTGGAGGTGCAGCAGTCCAAATCCGCCTGGATGAGGTTGCCGGCCACATCATACTGGAAATGCCGGTCAATTTCGCCGGATAGACCAATTGGATCCTCGTACCTTTTGATAGTGGTCACATTTCCACGATAGGCTGTAACAGCGCTGTCCCACTGCGTCGATGGGATTCCGTAGGGTGATGTGGTCGGGTTCTCGTCATAGGCCACGTCTGTACGTTGTTTTAGTGTCTCCGTGCCAGATTCGTCGTACACGTACACGCTCGTGGGTCGATTGAGGACATGCGCGGTTACGTAGTTCGTGTCCGCCAGGTAGTCGGTATGGGTGCGGCGCTTGTAGACGAGCCCGAAGTCGTATTCCTTGATTTCGGTGACGTTCTTGTAGGTGTCGTATGAAAAGGTCGTTTGGGATTGCTGGCTGGTGTCACCAAGGGTCATGGTGGTACTGGCAATCGTAGGATTCGATCCCGAGTTCCAGGTGTTGGTAATTGTGCGTAAAGTAGTGGTGCCGCTGGTGATAACAATCGACTTCGAAAACCCCGTGTTGAAGTCGAAGTTCGTGGTCGTCTTGGTGCCGTAGGGGTCAGTGATCGCGCTTGACGTGGAAGTCATCGAGTACTGCCAGATGTTCGTGTTGACGCCGTCGAACACTGTCTGCTGGCTAAACCACGGACCTCCGCCCTGAGCAGTTGTTCCGGGCGGATAGTTATAGCTGACCGAATTGCGAATGACGCTGCCACTGGACGGTCCGAACTGGATTGTCTTGATGATTCCCCAGTCACCGTACGTGAACAAGTAGCCGGCACTGTTACCGGCGTAGGTCACGCCCGTCAGTACCTTCTGAATGCTATTGTTCGCCGGGCTATTCTGCACGAGCCATCCGGAGAAGTTGTACTTGAGAGTGTAGTTGTTGTTCCAGGCTAAGCTGACGTATTGCTGGGCACCCTGCGCGATGCCGATGAGTTCGTGAGTGGTCGGATCGTAGCTGAATACGATTTGGCGGCCGAGCGTGTCGGTGATCGTGTCGATCTCCTGACCCTGCACCCAGGTGTCGGTTCGATATGAAATCGAAATGAAGTTGCCGTTCGTATCCTCGATCTGGGTCGGGCGGTACAGCGTTGTTTGATTGTTGGGAAACTGTTGATAAAAAACACGCGTGCCATTCTTGTACGTGAGAATGTTCGTTGTCGAGACGAATTGAATGAACGAAGTGTCGGTGCTTGAGTATGTGGAGTTCGTGCCACCGGTAAGCTTACGCTTTGTTCCGTCACCCTCTGCAAGAGTGAACGAACTGTGCGCAGAATTCGATTCGATGAAGCCGTATCCTAAGTGGAAGCCGTAGCCGGGGAAGTCTCGGTCTGCATTGAACGTCATCACTCCGCTATCGGAGTTTGCATTCCAAATGCGGCTGTTGTAGTAGAGGGTGAGGTTCAGGTCTAACCCGTTTCGACCGGGAAGGTTCAATATCGGGATGGAATAGCTGTAGCTCGAGCTCCCGGCAACGATCTTGCCTTGCGCCTGGTTTGTACCGATGCCGGTTGCGTGATAGGTCACTGCGCTGCCAGCCGTCTCGGGCGCATAAATAGTCTGGGTGCCACGCATGTTTTGGACCTTTGTCAGGGCGTCGACAGTAGTGTCGTACCCAGAGCCCCCTGGATCGGGCGCGCAGGTCACGTCACAGACCGGAGCTTGTGGGAAGGCGAAAGGGCTGAACGCAAGGAGAGCGAGAACAAAGCTGAGGCGCAGGGTCTTCATATCCGTCCTTCCCAAGTTTGGGCGTAACCTCTCTCGCTGCTGTGCACAAGCGCACAACAGGGACAGAGCGCTCAATATCCTCGGGGAAGAACCCGGCGAGAAGTCTCAGAGAGACGAAATGAAGCTAATTTTCCCGTTTCGGGACTGGAGGCAGAGAGTAGGACACACGACGGTCGAGTGTCAAGAGAAAGTTCTGTGTAAATCCGTCGTTCGATTACTGCGCGCCGAAGCTGGCAAGTTCATTGGTGAGACTAAAGCAGGTCCTTCGGCCGCAAAGAGCGCGGCCTCAGGATGACAGATTTGAACCGACCTTCAGACTTCTACAGGTTGCTTCGATCCCACTGGCACGGGGGTTAGCCAGTTATGGCGGTCGGGTTTCTCGCCTCTAACTACGCCGTAGAATTCCTGTTGCAGTGATTTGGTGATGGGGCCGATTACGCCTTGGCCTATGGTGATTTTGTCTACGGAGCGGATGGGCGTGACTTCGGCGGCGGTGCCGGTGAAGAAGACCTCGTCGGCGATGTAGAGAGATTCGCGGGGGATTTGTTGTTCGACGATCTTGATGCCGAGGTCGCGGGCGATCTGCATGACGGAGTCTCGGGTGATGCCGGGTAACACGGAGTTTCCCAGCGGCGCGGTTTGCAGGACTCCGTTGCGGACTACGAACAGGTTTTCTCCGGAGCCTTCGCTTACATAACCGTTGACGTCGAGGGCGATACCCTCCGAGTAGCCGTTGATGATGGCTTCCATCTTGATGAGCTGCGAGTTCATGTAATTCGCTCCGGACTTCGCCATGGCGGGCAGGGTGTTGGGAGCGATGCGGGTCCAGGATGAGATACAGACGTCGACGCCCTGGTTAGCGTCGCTGCCCAGATATTTTCCCCAGGGGTAGTTACAGATGTAGACCTCAGTAGGCGAGTTGAAGGGGTTGACGCCGGCTTCGCCGTATCCGCGGAGGACGATGGGGCGGATGTAGCAGGGCCACACGCCGTTGTTCTTGACCAGATCGACCAGGCCGCTGAGGAGTTCTTCACGTGTGAAGTCCACGTCGATGCGGTAGATGCGCGCGGAGTCGAGCAGGCGCTGCATGTGTTCGGTCGCGCGAAAGATGGCGGGGCCGGAGGGCAGCGCGTAGCAGCGAATCCCTTCGAAGACAGAAGAGCCGTAGTGGACCACGTGAGACATCACGTGGATGGTGGCGTCGTTCCAGGGGATGAACTTGCCGTTGTGCCAGATTTTGTCGGTCTTCTGAATGGCCATGAAGGCTCCTTCGATTGCTCGATGCTGTGATTACTTAACTAAGGATACGCGGAAGCGGGCTGAGTTTCCGAAGCATCCGGTAAAACTTTCGCGGGCGTCGTGGCCAACGAGATCGAGCGCGTCCCGTAATGAAATTATAGCTTGCGGTGAGGCGGGGAGAAGCGGCGTGCGGCACAAAAAATCGCGGGCTGCTGGAGGAGGTCTTCCGCAGCCCGAGTTTTCTTGCTGGAGAGTGTGCGAGTAATTAACGAGTGGCGAAGAAATTGTTGGCGACTACAGCGCTCTGAACTCCGATCATCAAGCGCATCGCGATGCGTTCCACTTTGTGATGGTTTGTCTTGTGCAGAATATAGACGGTGCCGAGAGCGGCGCCGAAGCCCAGGGCCGAACCGGCAGCCTGTCCGGCGGTGCCGCGAGTGACAAAGGGACGCATGATGGGATTCGCTTCGCGGTAGCCATGATCCAGGCCGCGCTGAGTGGTGATAGCGTCGGCGGCGACCAGGCCGGCGAGGATTCCGGTATTTACCTTGGTTTCGAGGGTCCAAAAATGATGCTGGCTGGGAGCGTCGGGGAGCGAGGAACTCGGCGCTACAAAATTTTGCGCCGACGCGGCGGCGGTGAGTAACAAGAGAGCGAGAAGGGCTTTCATTATGTCTCCGGGCCCCGATGGGGGAACTGAATCCAGATTAGGGGAGCGGTACGCGGTCGTACATGGCCCGATTCCGTAGGGGTCGTGGCCTGTTGGTAAGGGGAGGCCAGCCCTCTGGTAATGGTGACCTCAGTCTTGGCGGGGCTTGGGAGGGGCGGGGGGTATTGATGAGCGGAGACTTAGAAGGAAGCGGCTCGCCCTGGCGGCTGCTATCTGCGGCTGAAGAGGACTGCGGAAGAAGTAATCGAAGACGCAAGAAGCTCACCTCGGGCGCTGAAGCGGCGAGCAAATCTAAACGTCTTAACGGCACGAGTGAACTCGTGCCCTCCCAAAACGAGTTCCAAATCAGCATTTTTCGCAAACTGTGAGAGTCGCGTCCCTTCAAGAACAAAGTCAAAATCCGCCACCTGCCGGTACCAGTCCGTCATTCGCCGAAAAGGGCAGGACAGCCCGCCCGGGGTCGTCTAACTTGGCTCCAGAGCGGAAGAAGCTCTGGCAGGAGATTAGCGATGGCAAGCAAAAATCAACCGGATCGTTGGGAAGCGACGTGGCTGGCGGCGGCGATGGCGGTAGCGGGTGCGCCTTTCCTCTTTGATAAACTTGGTTCCCTCGTGCAGACCAGTCTTCTATCCATGCCGGCGGTTCTACATTCGGCGCCCGTGTTGCTGGTGGCAGTGGGCGCGATCCTGCTGCTGGCGGAGCAGGGTGCTTTGACAACAGAATCCGGGCGGCCTGAGAAAGAGGGAGGCCAACATGAGCTGTAAGAACGATTCGATCAATTCGGCGGTGTTGAGCGGGGTGGCGCTGGTCGTGGTCGGAGTGCTGTTGCTGCTCAGCCAGATGGGGATCATCCACGACTGGTTCAATTTTTGGGCAGCCGTTTTCGTTTTTGTTGGGCTGATCAACGTCCTTCAGTCGCAAAAGGCGCGGCCGTGGGGCTTCATGCTGATGGGGATCGGCGTACTGTTCGAACTGGACCAACTGGGTTATGTACGTTTTCGCTTTGAGACCTTTTGGCCGCTGCTGGTCATCGCGGCGGGCGTGATTATGGTTTGGCGGGCGTATCAGCCGCCGCCAGAAAGCGGCGGCCTGCTGTCGCCACACCTTAATGTAGTCGCGATTTGGGGAGGCGGGGAATATCGCATCCGGGCCAAGAATTTTCGGGGAGGCGATCTGGTCGCGTTCATGGGTGGATTCGATGTGGACTTGCGGGAAGCGGATATCGAAGGAGATCAGGCCCTCATCACCATCACTGCTTTCATGGGCGGCGGCGTACTTCGAGTTCCGGAAAACTGGGCGGTATCGATGCAGGTCGGCGCGTTTATGGGCGGCCACAGCCTGAAAACGCGCGAGACATCGGCGGCAAATAAAACGCTGGTCGTAAAGGGCCTCGCCGTCATGGGCGGCGTTGAAGTCAGGAACTGAGGGCGGGATGCATCCCATACTTTCCCGGTTTCGCCAATTAGGACTGTACCTGCTGGCGTGGGTTCCACTGGCTGGAATCCTGGTGTACCTGCTGGCGCGGGCGGGCGAGAGTTGGATGGTGGCAGCGGCACTCACGGTGCCGCTTTGCTTTGTTTACGCCTTTCTTTGTTTGGCGGCCTGGTACCCGTGCCGTGCAACGCCGCTGGAGTCGTCCGGATTTTCCAAGCTGCTGCTCACGCACTTTACGGCGGCAGTCCTGCTCAGCACGATATGGGTTCAACTGGCGAAGGGACTGGCAAGCGGCCTGGCGCGGTGGGATGCTTTCGAGGGAGTGGGACCCCGCTCGGCAAAATATATCCCTCTGCTGTTTGTAACCGGGGTGTTGTTGTACGTGTTGTCGGTAACTTTTCACTACGTGCTGCTGGCGGAACAAGCTTCGCGCGAAGCGCAGGAGCGTGCGCTGGAGGCGCGGGTGCTGGCGCGGGATGCGGAGTTGAAGGCGCTGCGCTCACAGGTGAATCCACATTTTCTTTTTAATTGTCTTCATTCCATCAGCGCGTTGACCACTGTGGACGCCAGCAAGGCACGAGAGATGTGCATTCTGCTGGCCGATTTCCTGCGGACAACGTTGCGCGTGGGTGGGCAGGAAGCAATCACGCTGGAAGAGGAGTTGGCGCTGATACGCGGTTACCTGGCAATTGAGAAAGTTCGCTTTGGAGCGCGCGTCCAGATGGAAGAGCAGGTAGAGAACGACGCGCTGGGCGTGCTGCTGCCTCCGCTTTTGCTGCAACCGTTGGTGGAAAATGCGATCCGGCATGGCATTGCGAATTTGCCAGAGGGGGGCGTGATCGGATTGAACGTCCGGCGCGGCCCTGATTCAGTTTCGATTGTGGTGGAGAACAACTTCGATCCAGATACGCCGTCAAAACTGAAGACGGGAATGGGACTGGATAATGTGCGGCGACGACTGTATGCACGCTATGGAGACGACGCGAGCGTTTCGTATGGCGCGGAGGGCAATCTCTTTTCGGTGAAGGTGCGTTTGCCGGCGCAGCAAAATGGGGACCGGACATGAGCGCCACGAAGATCAAAACTATCATCGTGGACGATGAGGAGCTGGCGCGGAAGATGCTGTTGGAGTTTCTCGCGAGCCATCCTGAGATTGAAGTGGTGGCGGAGTGTGCGAACGGATTCGAGGCTGTCAAAGCCGTCTCCGATCTGAAGCCCGATCTAATTTTCCTCGATATTCAAATGCCGAAGCTGGATGGATTTGAAGTGCTGGAGTTAATTGGTACGGATCGGGCCGTCGTTTTTGTGACGGCTTATGACGAGTACGCGCTGCGCGCATTTGAGATCCACGCAGTGGACTATCTTTTGAAACCGTTTGCGGCTGAGCGTTTTGAAACGGCTTTGCAACGTGTGAAACAGCGTCTGGGAGGAAAGCTGCCAGCCCCCGCCGAGTTAGCGGCCAGTGCGCGACCGGCTACGCAATTTCTGGAACGGCTGGTGGTGAAGGACGGAACGCGCGTGTACGTAATCCCAGTCGCGAAGTTGGACTACGCGGAAGCGCAGGATGACTATGTCGCTCTGAGCACCGAGGGGAAGAAACACCTCAAGCAGCAGACGATTTCAAGTCTGGAGGCTGCGCTTGATCCGCAGCGCTTTCTTCGGATTCATCGTTCGTACATCGTGAATCTGGAGAAGGTCACGAAAATCGAGCCCTATAGTAAGGATCAGTATGTCGTCGTGTTGGCGACCGGACAACAGCTTCCGGTGAGTCGCAGTGGATATGCGCGGTTGCGAACTTTTTTGGATCAGAAGAAGTAGGATACCGAAATTGTGTTGGAATGACTTCCGCTGGCGATCTCTCTGAGCCGCGCCATTGGGTTGTGAGTGAGATGGCGATGTTTCGCCAACGACGCGCATGCGCTCCTTATCTGACTGGATCATTCCTCGTCCAGATTAAGAACATCGCTGCCAAAAATGCGATAAATAGGATTACGATTACGGCGCGTGGAGGCTGAAGGTACTCGCCGATCACATATACGACCATTGCAACGAGTCCGATTTGAGCCCCTTTTTTCCGGATCATTTTCACAGAATACCGACAGGGTCAGGCGTTTGCATTAGCCAATTGAGTTGTTGGTGAAATGGCGATGTTACGCCAAATTGAGTGGTGGCCCTTGCCTGTCAACGTCTGAAATCAGCCCGCAGCAGCCTTGAATCACTGAGCAGCATATCGTTAAGGCAATAACTGCCGCCCTCTTCCACCAAAGTCAGGGATGCTCAAGATGAAATGCACCGTCACTCCACTCTTCGGGAGCGACATCGGTGATGGTTTCGGTGAAGTCCCAGCGGTGGCCGTAAACGTCCTGAGCATTGTATTGGCGCTCGCCATAGGGTTGATCTTGAGGTTCAGTCAGGACGATGGCTCCGTTCTGCCGCGCGCGTTCGCAGTGACCATTGGCATCCTCGATGCGAACCTGAACGATGTGCGAATTGTTGGGCGACACATTTCCTTCGGCGATGGTGAAGCAGCCCTCGCCGGCTTTCATCTGGATGCGGTGATTGGCGATGCGGAGACGGATGGTGAAGCCAAAAGCCTTTCCCAGCCAATCGGCGGCAGCGCTGGGATCGGGGTAAATGAGCACAGGTATCACGACGCAAGGCAGCACAGATCGGTTGAATCGCATCTTGAAACTCTATCACTCAACACGCGCAAATCTTGTGCGCAACCGGCGGCGGTCCGACGGCTAAATTGACCCACGCAATTTACCACACTGACGAAAACAGGCCTTTACGCTCAACTTCCCTTGGGGCAGGGCTCTGAGTGTAATGGCGATGTTACAACAGTTATCGGCACATTCAATTGCGACCGAATGGTTTCTTGACGCCTGAGGCCATGAACATGCAGCCAAAGAAGTATTCCTGCACATGAACCTCAACCAGCCAGTGCTCAAGTACAGACCAAGGTTCATGATTCAATGCCGGAGTGGAAGAGAACGAAAGCTTCATGAGGGACTGGAAGAGCAAATTGAACGCTCCCGCCAAACGGCGCCGGGAGAGTTTGGCTCCGAAGGCGACAACAAGCGCATTGTCTTTCAAGTGTGGAAGGAGATTAGCGAGTGCTTGCGGAGAAGCATAAACATCAGGGGCCGCGAACAAAACCAGGCCGTCAAACTCGCCGTTCAGTGTGACGGTTCTGGCGTCACCCTGAACAACCTGCACGTTGCTCCACCGTCTTACCTCAATTCGCTTTTTGGCGTTGATCGCTACTTCGGGACTGATTTCAATACCGACCACCTCACCGTACTCCCCAACTGCTTCGACCAGATATGGGAACGTGCCTCCGGGGCCGCAACCCACATCCAGTACGCGATTTCCCTGTTGGAGTCGAAGCGCATCAACCGCGGCTTCGCGCAATGATTTGATAAAAAAGAAATCAAAGTTGGGGAACGGTCTGATGAGTCGAGCCAGATAGTGAACGTAAGGCGGCGTTTGCTCGTTATAGTCCACCTTGAGCCCCTCTCGAAGGTCCATCATACGCCGTCACGGGCGGAGATTTTCCGCTTGCCTGTCGTAACCAGGCGATTACACCAACTACCCGGCGAAGAGCGCGATTGCGATTTTTCTACACATGGGCGCGGAATATGGTCAAAAGCACTTCTTCGCAGTAATAGCCGAACCGATTGCGAACCCAAGGAAGAGCACGCTTAGCCACGCTCCTTGGTTATAGGCAAGGAAGGTCGCAACGAAGAAAAACACTGTTTCAAGATATAGAAAGACTTTCCACATCAGTTGTGGATGCCAGGCAAGTGTACGCTCCCTCGCTTTCCAGTTTCGTTGAATGTCATCGCCGATCGCCGTAGCTAATGCAAGGAAGAAGAAGAATCCGCCGAAGATCAATGCAAACTCTACTCCTACGCGATTGATCGCCCATCGCCCATTCCTGAGTCCTGTCCAAAGCGAGCTCAGCAGAGCAACTGCAAAAGGAGCCGTCGAGAACGCCGCGAAATATGAGAACGAAACCTTCAGGTAGGTAGGCAGAGCTGTCTTCCAATAGCGCTTTTGTTGCATCCTGTTGTTTCTACAATAAAGCCGTGGGGCAGTCCAGATTCTTTAATAACTGTTGTAATCAGGCGATTACACCAACTACGGTTCGCTGCTTGCGACCTTCCAGACTTCGGTACCTGCCGGAATGTCCGCCTTGGTAAGGGGCTTGTTTTACACAAAGGCCAATTTTCTCGCGGCTAGGCACGAGAAAGTCAAAGCAGTGGAGCCTAGTCCTAACCGAGGTCCCATCGGGGCGTCGTAATTCGAGTTGGTCACCCTGTTTCAAGTGCGCCTTCTCAGCCACCGCGAAGGGCACCGCTGGAGCGAAGTGAAGCGTTCCGTCTTGGAACTCGAATGTCTCGGCGACAACGATGAGCAGGCTCACGGCGATGTGATTCTAAAGCATTGTTGGTGTAATCAGGCGATTACACCAACTGAGAATTGCGTGGGCGACAGGGTTTCTCCTACGCGAGAGCGCGAATCAACCTAGCAATGAAGAAGGGATACTTCGAGGGGTGTACAATGCGCACCCCAATTTCGGCTTGACACGCACAGCCGCGGAACCCTAGCATAGTGACGCTGACCGACCGGTCGGTTTTTATTCGAAGCCGTATTTTGGGTTCATACTGGATGCGGCACACACAGCGCACAAACGCACCCTAAGGAGTCTAAACCGTGGCCACTGTTTTCTATCAGAACGATGCTAACCCCTCCGCCCTCAAGGGCAAAACCATCGCAGTCTTCGGCTACGGCTCCCAGGGACACGCCCAGACTCAGAACCTGCGCGATAGCGGATACGACGTCATCATCGGCCTCGATCCGGAGCGCGGCTCGGCCCAGCAGGCTCGAGCCGACGGGATGACGGTCGTCGCTCCCGCTGAGGCGGCCAAACGCGCCGACTATATTCAGATTCTTACGCCGGACGAGACTCAGGCCGACTTCTATGAGTCCGCGATCAAGCCGCATCTGACCAAGGGCAAGATTCTTGGCTTCTCGCATGGCTTCAGCATTCATTTCAAGGCGATTGAGCCTCCGAAAGACGTTGACGTGGTGATGATCGCACCCAAGGGCCCCGGCCATCTGGTGCGCCGCGTGTATTCGCAGGGCGGAGGCGTGCCCGCGCTGCTGGCGATTCATCAGGACGCGAGCGGACGCGCTCACGAATACGCGCTCTGCTACGGACACGGCATCGGCTCGACCCGCGCCGGCGTGCTCCAGACGACTTTCAAGGAAGAAACCGAGAGCGACCTGTTCGGCGAGCAAGCCGTGCTCTGCGGCGGATTGACTTCGCTGATCAAGAAGGGCTTTGAGACGCTGGTGGAAGCGGGCTACGCTCCCGAGATTGCGTACTTTGAGTGCTGCCACGAGATGAAGCTGATCGTCGACCTGATTTATGAAGGCGGACTCAGCCGCATGCGCTACTCGATTTCGAATACCGCTGAGTATGGCGACCTGACGCGTGGTGGCGTTGTCGTGAATGACGAGGCGAAGGTGGAAATGAAGAAGATACTCGCCCGCATCCAGGACGGCAGCTTCGCCAAAGAATGGATTGCAGAGAACAAAGCCGGCGGCAAGAAGTTTGCCGCGTTGCGCGAGAAAGAAAAGCAGCACCCTATCGAAAAAGTCGGCGAGCAGCTGCGCGCCATGATGTCCTGGCTGCCGGCCGAAAAGAAGAAAGGTGACACTGCCAAGAAAGAAGAGCCGAAGGCGGTAAACGCGTAGTAAAGTTCTCAGTTCCCGGTTCTCAGTTCTCAGTAAGGACTTGGCTTTTCTGAGAACCGGAAACTGAGAACGCCCCATGGACCTCAAACACATCAGCCGCAACATCACCGATGGACGCGACCGGGCTGGCGCGCGTGCTATGTACAAAGCGGTCGGCTTCACCGACTCCGACCTCGCCAAGCCTCTTATCGCCGTTGCCAATACCTGGATCGAAACCATGCCGTGCAACTTCCACCTGCGCCGTTTGTCGGCCAAGGTGAAGGAAGGCATCCGCGCGGCGGGCGGCACTCCGATGGAATTTAATACCATCGCGATTTCCGACGGCGAAACCATGGGCACGGAAGGGATGCGCGCGTCTCTTGTGAGCCGCGAAGTGATTGCCGATTCGATCGAACTGGTATGTCGAGGACAGATGTTCGACGCAGCTGTTTGCATTGTCGGTTGTGACAAGACAATTCCTGCCGCGGCCATGGCACTGGCTCGCATGAATCTGCCCGGCTTGGTGCTCTATGGCGGGACGATCGCTCCGGGCAAGTATCGCGGCAAGGACGTTACGATTCAGGACGTGTTCGAAGCGGTGGGCGCGAATGCGGCGGGAAAAATGTCTGATGCCGATTTGCGTGAATTGGAAGGCGTGGCTTGTCCCGGAGCAGGCGCCTGTGGAGGCCAGTACACCGCCAACACCATGAGCACGGTCATGGAATTTATCGGACTCTCGCCGATGGGTTTCAACGGCATTCCCGCGATGGATCCGCGCAAAGACGATGTCTCAGTCCGATGTGGCGAAGTTGTCATGAATCTTCTCAAGAGTGGAATCCGTCCGAGCGACATCCTCACAAAGAAAGCGTTTGAGAATGCGATTGTGGGCGTGGCCACCACCGGCGGATCGACCAACGCTGTGCTGCACCTGCTGGCGATCGCGCGAGAAATCGGAGTGCCGCTGCATATTGAAGACTTTCAACGTGTGAGTGAGCGCACGCCGCTGCTCGCAGACCTAAAGCCTGCGGGAAAATATGTTGCCGCGGACGTGGACTATGCAGGGGGAATCCCGGTTATCGCTAAACGCATGCTGGAAGGCAAATTCGCCGATGGTTCCGCCATTACCGTGACCGGCAAAACGTTTGCCGAAGAAGCGAATGCAGCGCGCGAAACTCTGGGGCAGCAGGTGATTGCTCCGCTGAGCAAGCCGCTCAAGACAACAGGCGGCCTGGTAATCGTGAAGGGCAATCTCGCGCCCGAGGGCGGCGTCGTCAAGATGAGCGGGCACGAGAGAGCTTCGCACACCGGCCCGGCTCGCGTCTTCGATTCCGAAGAAGCGGCTATGCAGGCGGTGACCGGCAAACAGATCAAACCGGGCGACGTGGTAGTGATCCGCTACGAAGGACCGAAGGGCGGTCCGGGGATGCGCGAGATGCTGGGCGTGACTGCCGCGATTGTCGGAGAAGGCCTGGGCGAAACTGTCGCCCTGATCACCGATGGCCGCTTCAGCGGCGCAACCCGCGGCCTGATGGTTGGCCACGTCGCGCCGGAAGCCGCGCTGGGTGGGCCAATTGCGGCTATCCACGAAGGTGACCGGATTACCATCGATACCAACAATCGAAAATTGGAAGTGGGGATTTCCGATACTGAGATCTCCCGCCGCTTGGCGGCGTGGAAGTCTCCAGCTCCGCGTTACGCAACCGGAGTGTTTGCCAAGTACGCTGCGTTGGTGACGTCCGCAGCGGAAGGTGCGATTACAACTCCGGCACAACTCCGTCGTCACTGAGCTCGTGTGGGGCGGACACTCCTGTCCGCCTGCCGACATCACCAAAAACCGCAGAAACATTTTCCACCCACACAGTTAGCGGACAAGAGTGTCCGCTCCACACGCAATCTGTCCCAGAGGAGTCTGTGTCATAGCTGACATCTTCTCAAGGCCAGTCGCGTCGTGAATTTACTTCCACGAAGCGACGCGCGCCATGCGTGTCAAGTTGTAGGCGAT
>Ga0137410_10000760_pt1 | contig 22370 bp, 17 predicted proteins | sample CZODoug1_16funga_FD_108878 | JGI IMG/M metagenome (GOLD analysis project Ga0137410, IMG submission 108878) | Vadose zone soil fungal communities from Angelo Coast Range Reserve, California, USA - CZODoug1_16fungal (Illumina Assembly) | ecosystem: Environmental > Terrestrial > Soil > Vadose zone... | reverse complement strand
TGGACGCTCAAATTGCCATCGGTGGTTTTGAGCAGCCGCTTTAGGTCGTTGAAAGTCAGCGAAGAATTGGCGGCAAGTGCGCTTACAATGCCCAGGCGCATGCGCTCATGAATCAGCCGGTCAAGATCAGGCGATACAGCCTCACGCGCATTTCCGCGCACAGTGCCCAGCGATGCGGTTTTCTCCCGCTGCGCCTGTTCCTGTTTCGCTGCTGAAGTTCTTCCCATAAAATTTGTCAGCCGCCGTATCTCTTCGCGATCCAAAGACCAAATCCAATTTGGACGCCGCCAAAGCCTGACGCCATCAACACGTCACCCCATTGTGCCGGCGCAAAGAGCGCTCCCGCGCCCAGCAGCATAAGGCAAAGTCCCATTACCGGCACCACCCGCACGGAAAACGCACCTCCGGTAGCAATGGCCGTTCCGTAAAGCAGCAGCCACATTCCCGGTAGCGCGGAGAACAACCCAGCGTGCGCTAGTGCATATGTGAGCAGTCCGCCCGAAACAATCGCCGGAGCAAAGCTTCGCAAAAATTTCCGTCCCGGACCGGAAAACAACTTCGCATTTGCGCGATGCGCCTTGGTAGCTGCCGCCGGCGCCGCAATGGCAAAGGCGACGCCTGCTTCCAGCAACCAGACGAGAAGCCACCGCAATTGGGTCGTTTGAATGGAAGCGAAATACGCAGCGGCAAGGGCTGTAATCCCCATAGCCACGCCACCCCAACCTGGCACGGCGGTAAATTCCCCCGCGCTTTCCATTGTCTCGCGAATGTAACGAAGGTGGTCGACCGCCCGTGCATCGATCGGAATCGGCTCGGAACGCGGGATACGCGATGGACTGGTCAAACTCATACCCACAAGCCTACCGTTTAGTCGGTACTTTGTCAAGTACTTTATAATATAAAGTATTCAAACCCTTTGCTTACTTTCTCTTCCGATACCGCCCCCACAGCGCATTCCACCGGATCGTGAATACATCCAAAAACATCTGGATGCTGTCCCGCATCATATTTATTTTCGTTGCCGGGGAATGTGCCCACCGCACAGGGATCTCCACTGACTTCAGCCCATGATGCCGTGCAAGATAGAGCAACTCAGGGTCAAATCCAAACCGTTCGATTCTCTGCTGTTCAAAAATGATTTTGCATCGTTCTCGTCGAAACGCCTTGAAGCCGCATTGCGTGTCCACAAACGGCAGCCACAAGACAATTCTCACGATCTTGTTGAATATGATTCCCGCAAACTCCCGAAACCGCGATTCATGGACTGAAATCAGCTTTCTATCCAGCGCCCGCGATCCAATCGCCACGTCATATTCATCCAGCGCCGCGATCAATTTGTCCGCTTCTTCAATCGGTGCGGACAGATCGGCGTCTGTAAACAAAACAATGTCGCCGCGAGCTTCAATCATTCCGTGGCGCACGCTGTATCCTTTACCGCGATTTTCTCCGTTGGAAACCACCCGCAGGTTTGGAATCCGCCCTCGAAAAGTCTCCGACACCGCGGCAGTTTGGTCATTGGATCCGTCATCCACCACGATTACTTCCGTCTCCAGCCCGGTTTTTTCGATGTAGTCGGCAATCAGACGCAGCGAAGGTGGCAGGCGCAATTCCTCGTTATAGGAGGGAACGATGATCGAAAGCGCGGGAACAGTTTCCATCGAATCTAAGCTGGCGCCATCGCGGGCGCATGCTTCTCCCAGGCGCCGGTTTTCAAAATCTCTTCAATTTGTGCCAGCGCAAAATCACATTCGTCCTGCGTGTTGTAAAAGTGGGGCGAAAGCCGAATCCCCGCTTTCGGCCGGTAGTCCACCAAAATCTCCCGCGCCAGAAGTTCGCGGCATACTTCCGCCGCATGGGGACACTCCACGGAAACAGTGCCCGCACGCTCCGCGAAATTCCCTGGAGTATTCACGCGCCATCCGCACGCCTTCGCTCCTTCCAGCAGACGCGTCGTCATGGCAATCGACTTTTCGCGAATCGCGCCAATTCCGACCTGGTTCAGAATATCCAGTCCGGGCTGGCAAGCGAACAGAGCCGGAATGTGCGGCGTTCCGTTCAAATAGCGAAATGAATCTTCTCGGGCATCAATTGCGCCGGTCTCGAATGCAAATGGCCGTTGGTGCGCAATCCAGCCTGTCAAAGCCGGCTTTAGCTGCGCTCGCAGATCTTCTCGCACATAGAGATACGCCACGCCCGGCCCTCCGCAAAGCCACTTCAAAACTCCGCCCACGGCAAAATCTGCTCCGAGCCCGCGCACATCAATTGGAATCGCGCCGGTACCTTGAAACACATCCAGAATCACATGCGCTCCGACGCGATGCGCTTTCTCTACAATCGCCTTTGCGTTAACAATGAACGAGCTTCGAAATAGCACCAGCGAAATCGGCACGAGCAGGGTCGTCTCATCAATTGCGGCCAGAAATTTGTCCAAATCAAATCGCACCGGGTCTGAGGTGGGTACAAGCTCCACGCGTGCCCCAAACCGTCTTTGCTCGTGGAAGAAATACTGAATCGAAGGAAACTCCAGCTCGGTCATCACCACTTTGTTCCGCGGCCCGCGAAAGTCAAAACAGGAAGTGATCACCGCCTGCGTTTGCGTCACGTTTTGATGAAGAGAAATCTCTCCCGTGCCGGCCCCGATCAGCGGAGCGACCTGGTCGCCCACACCGACCGCCATTTCCCACCAGCCTTCTTCCCAAGCCCGCACTCCGCGCTGGGCCCACGAATCCGCGTACCCCTGCAAACTCGCATAAACGCCTCGCGGCATCGCTCCCAGCGAATTGCTGATCATATAGGTCGAGCGTTTGAGTATCGGGAACTCGCTCCGCCATTTGAGCAGTTCATTCATGCTTTGTGATTCCATCCGCTTTTTTGACCCGCTGGTATATGCGCCAGATAAAGTAGCACAGCGTCAAGAACGCAAGCCACGGTGGGCCGGCAAGAAGCGTCACGTGAAAATCCTTCACCCACCAGGTCGAGACCAGTACTCCAAGCAGCCCAGACAGTCCAAACACGGAACTCCAATACCCTGTTGGCGCGAATCGCGCGTAACTCTTCTTTTCCAGCTTCATTTTGCGCCGAAAAGCAATGTGCGTCACGAGCGTCATCAACCAGATGAACGGCCCTCCGAAAAACGCCACGCCGATTAAATAGAGAAACGCAGAGTTCTTGAAACGCAGGTTCAAAAGCATCGCCGCGGCCATTCCCAGGCTGGAGGCAAGTACGGCCGCAACGGGCATTCCACGTTTGCTCAGCTTTCCCAACACTGCTGGAGCGTAGCTTCCCCGCGAAAGCGAAAACAGGAGCCGCGCCGTGAAGTACAAATTGCAAAGCGCGCTGGAAAGCGCGGCAGTCAACACTACAAAATTCATCACGTGACTTGCCGCTGGAATTCCTACCTTTTCAAACACGGTCACGAAGGGACTCTTATCCAGTCCAATCTGTTCCCATGGCACGATGGCAACCACCAGCGCGAGTCCCCCCAAATAAAATAGCGCGAGAAACGCCAGCGTTCTTCGGAACGCTCGCGGCACGGCTGTTTTCGGGTCCGCCGCTTCTCCGGCTGTTACTCCGATAATCTCCAGGCCAAGAAAACTGAAAATTGCCGCAATCACACCCAACCCGACTCCCTTCCACCCGTTCGGGAAAAATCCTCCATGCCCCGTGAAATTGCCCGTGCCGATTCGGGGAAATCCAAATCCCAGAACGAGCGCCGTCCCCAAGATCAAGAAGGCCGCAATAGTCACGACCTTGATCATCGCGAACCAGAACTCGATCGTTCCGAAGTTCTTGATGCTCAGTGTATTCACATAGACCAGCGCAATCGAAAATCCGCAGATCCAGAGCCACGAGGGAATGTTGGGAAACCAGAATTGGCAATAAATTCCCGAGGCCGCGACTTCGCTCCCGACAACGATCACCAGGCATAGCCAATACGTGTATCGAGTCGCAAATCCCGCCCACGGATGCAAATACATCTCTGCATAGAGCCCGAATGAGCCCGCGGCGGGATGCTCCACCGCCATTTCCGCTAGCGCCCACATCACAGTCAATGTGATCAGTGCGCCCGCGCCAAAGCTCAGAACCACGGCTGGCCCAGCTAATTTCACGGAAATCGCGCTGGTTAGAAAAAGCCCTGTTCCGATCGTGCTGCCCAGCGCAATCATCGCCACCTGCGCCGGCCTCAACTGTTGCTGCAGCCCGGCTTCCCGCTGGACGAGCTGTTCCTCGTTCTTCTTGTTCAAGAGACTTTCTTCGCGAGCCTCTTCCATCATGGCGTCGCATCCTAGCAGACTCGTTCGGCTTCCCCCAACTTCAACTCCACCTGTCCGGCCGTACAGTCACCGAGCGGACACTCCTGCCCCTTGACATTGCGGATTCTCGCTTCGGCGCTTTCTAAAATGACTCTCGTGGCGGCCGTGCAAGCGCCGCCGGTAGAAAAGGAAAGCAAGTCATGAAAGCCGTATTCGCACTCATCATCATCTATGTCGGAACATTTCTTGTGGCAATCCAGGGCGCTTCCAATGCCCCCGTTAAAGCCGCCGAACAGGAAGTCACCGCGCCGGCAAAGTCCGCCCCCCCAAAGTCCGTTGACCCCCAGAAAGATGCCGACATCCGCTCCTTGCTCGAACTGATGGGTGCACGCGACCTGATTCAGGAAGCCGCGACCAATTCCACCGAGCAATATCGCCAGCGCCTGATTTCTCTTGCTCCCAACAACGACAAGGCGCAGGAATCCACTAATTCCTATCTCTCCGTCTTCCAGAAAAAATTTGATGCAGACGCGCTCGCCGACCAGCTCGTCACCATTTACGACAAGCACTACTCTGAAGACGAAATCAGAGGCCTCCTCCAGTTCTATGGCTCGCCCCTAGGACAGAAGGTCGCTGGAGAAATGCCCAAGATCACCAAAGAAATTCAGCTAGCCGATCGCACGCTGACTAATCAAGCAGCCAAAGAAGCCTGGCAGGAATTTCACGCACAGAATTCCGATGCAAACGGTAAGCAGCGGCCTTTTGCAGCGCGCCGCCGTAGGCAGCAAAGTCAGCAGAACAATTCCAACCAACAGGCAGCGCAGGCCGATTCGCAACAACCATAATTAGGCGCCCACTCTGCTGACAGAAATTTTGTTTTTAGGGAAATCGCTTCTTGATCTTGAAGTCGATACCGAACGTCCCGTTCTGATCCCGCAACGCCACAATCGAGATATTCCGATTCACGTTGTATTCCACTTGGATTACTTGCTGCTGCGTCGAACTCACGTTCGAAACATAGGTAATCGTTAAATTCCGCTTCACCTGTTGTTCCACAGTCACTCGCGCCGCTGCGCTCTGTTCCGATCCTGTCGAACCCACGCCCGCAAGCCCCGGATCCACGCGCAGTTTGGTAATCCCAAACAGCCTTTCCAACCTTCCGCCGAGCTGACTCGAAATCGCTTCAGATAGCAGCGCAGACGCGCCAGACCCGGGGCTCTGCGCCGCACCCGTTCCGCCCGCTCTCAATTCCGCCTCCGAACTCGTCTGCCCAAGCGTCAGCAGTGTCACGATGTCATTTCCCGGCAAAGGTGGATCGGATCGGTATGACAGATTCAATTTGCTCGCCGGACCGCTGAAATTCAGCGTGATCTCATACTGTTGAATCGTGGTTGTTGCCTCAATGTTGATGTCCGGGTCTATGTTCAGCGGCCGTGCAAAATTCAAATCGCCGCGTGCCACGCGGTACCGGTTCCCATGGAAATACAGATCCCCCGAAAGCACGTGGATATGCCCCAGTAAAATCGGATGTTCCCATGTGCCGCGCACCCGCAGATTCGCATCGGCTTCAAGTTCCGCGTTCGGCCATTCCATGCGCGCGTCTGGCGTCGAAAGTGCCTCAATGTCGAATTGCAGATTTTGCAGAAAAGTCGAAGTCGTTCCGCCGTTGTCGCGCGACGCCATCAATGCACCCGCCGCTTCTAGCCCGCCGGACAGATTCACCCGTTCAATCGTTACGCGCCCGGAAAGCAATCCTGTGTCCGGCGTCCCGGACAATCGCAGATTCCCCGCAACTTGCCAGCTCATCCCTTCCGGGTAGCGAATTCTCGTCCGATCGGTCCGTGCCGTAATGTCGTAATGAATCGGCGAGTCTGCGTAGTTCACGCTTCCCGTCAACGTCAGCGTCCCGCCTCCCGCTTCCGCCGTCACGTTGTCGAACGAAAGCCGCGTCGCGTCAAACACCAGATCGCCTTTGATTGCGCTCAATCCAGTCGGAAAATCCGCCATACGCGCCGACGCATTTTCAATGTGCACCCGCCCCGTGATCCTCGGCCGGTCCAGCGTCCCTTCAAACGATGTGTTTACCTGCGCCGGTCCTCGCGCATCCAGGTTTGGAACGAATCCGCTAATCAAGCGTAAATCGAGCGCACCGTTCAATTTCATTGCCAGCGCTCGTCGCCCCGTAAATCGTGCACTCCCTTCCAGCCTGAAATTCGTGTCCTTTCCCTGAAACGTCACCGGATCGATGTTGAGTTCCTCCGTTGACGCTCGGAAATGCACTGGTCCCGCGTTCTCCAGTTGCACGTTCGAATAGTTGAAAGCCAGTCGCGAGAACTTTGCGTCCATCACGATTGCGCCCGGCTGGCTCAGATTTCCTTCCAGCCCAATCTCGCCCTCTGCGCTTCCATGGCCGCTGAAATGCCCAAGATGCAGGTAAGTCACCAGGAATGGATCGAGGTTAATGTTGCGGATGTTCGCCTTCCCTTGAACCGGATACGGCGGCATCAATCCAATCGTGTATCCACCCGAGATGCTTCCGTCCGTCATCGCGGAACTCAACGCTACCTTTGCCTCGCGGCCGTCCGAGGTCAGCGTTCCATCAAAACTCCCGATGGTCTCTTGGCCAATTCGCAAATCCACAATGCGAATTGATCCCTCGCCCTGAGGCGTTTTCGCCGGCCCCGATGCTTTCACGTGGAACGTTATCTGTCCGCCGACCGGCATCCGCGGACTCTGCAACTTTTCAAAATTCTCCAGCGGCAGTCCCGCGCCTACCAAATCAACTGAAATATCGCCATCGGAGAATCGGTAACCCGCACTGCCGGTTACAATTCCCGCTCCGGCTTTCTCTTTTCCCGGAGCGAACAATCGCAATTCCGCATTCGAAATGTGAACCTCCTCCGGCGTCACATTCAGTTGTCCGCGCAGCCGATTAAACGAAACTCCGTACGCATCCCCCTCCCCCAGGTCAAACAATCCGCTCACACTGGGATTTGTGCGCGTCCCATGCCCGTGAAATTGCCCTGTAAGCGTTCCCCCCACCGGGTATCTGTCTTTCACGAACTCCTGAAAGCTCTCGAGCGGCACCTTTTCGAAATTCACGTCCGCCGTCCACTCGTTCTCCGGCCGAAAAACCCATTCATCCAAATCCATCGAGCCTTCCACGTCCGCCTGCATGGATCCCAATCTCGCTCTGCCTTGCGAGATCGAAAGCTCCGACGGCGAATACGTTACGTCCGCTTCCAGCGAATCCACCTGCAAATCGCCGTAAACAACTTTTTCTCCGCGAGCATGCCCCGCAAGCGTTGGTCCTCCGAGCGGACCCGACAGTTTTCCCTCCCATTTCGCGCTTCCACTCACTACTGTCTTCGACCCATCCTGATTTGGCCCTCGAATCGCATCAATAAAATCCTCGTACGCCTCAAGGGCGCCCGTTTCGAATTCAATCTCCAGCGTCGAATTGCGTTTATCCAACGAACCCGCTGCATGAATCCGGCTCGTCGGCGTATCGAATTGCGCGGTGTCCAGCTTCAGGTTCTGGGAATCGTAGCGGTAGCTGAAACTCGCTCCGCCGATTACCGGCACGTGCTGTGCCGCAAGTTCGCCCGGCGCATTCAGGTCCATCGTCCCGGAAATCTGAAAGTGCGCAAAAGGCCCGTTCCACGTCTCAATCGTGTCTGCCGTAATCACGGAGTCCCAGTGCAGCTCATTTACTGGGAAGCTGGCGCGCTCCAGCGCCGGTAAAACCTGTGCCATCCGAATGTTCTGTATGTGCGTCTTCGCAACGAATTCCAGCCCGGCAAACTTCATATTCACTGGCCCGCTCACCGTCCCACCAAACGCGCTCGCCACAAAATCCGGCACTTGCAATCCATTCTTGTCGAATTTGTAGCTCCCACGGGCTGCCACTCCCGAATCCCGAAAGCCTTCATAATTCAGATTGATTTCAGACCCCGCAAAACTTCCGCTGCCCCGCGCAATTCCCGCACTCAGCGTTCCTTCGCCGCGTACATCTACTTTCCCCGTTGGGGTCAACGGCGCTCGAAACGTCTTCCGGAAATCTCCAATCTCCATCCACGCGCGATACTTGAACGCAATTTCCGGCTCGTTGTAGTTGGTCAACCTTCCTTGCAAATCCATCCGCGACCGCCCCGCTCCAATCCGCGCCTGCTCCAGCTCAAATCCGTCCGGCAGCACCGAAAACTTCGCTGAAAGACTTACCGGCACCGGAACAAATCGCTTCGCCGCAACTTGCACTTCCTTCCAATCCATTGTCCCGACGTAAATCGGTTTTTCCGCATTCCCTCCCGCATTCATCACTAGCCGCAATCCATTTCCCTCGACGACAAATGGCGTTTTCGCATCGTTATACAAAATCCACCCATCCAGCAGTTCAACCTGCTTCACGTTCAAATCAAAAAGCGTCTTGCTCACTGGGGTGGAGGATTTCTGTTTCGGGCCAGGCGGTGCCGGAACGTTCGTCGTCCCGTTCTTTTCCGCACGAAAGTGAACGCGCGGCTGCGTCACTTTAAAATCATTCAGCGAAACCTTGCGCCCCCAGAACGAGTCGATCCGCAATCCCGCCTCAATCTCTTCCGCGCTGAAGAGCGGCTCCGTTCCTTGCGGCTCTTTCCCGTGAATCACGACTCCCTTGAGCTTTGCCCGCAACGCCAGCCATTCGATCGAAAGCGATTGCACCTCCGCCGATCCTCCCGTCGCCGCGTTCAATTTCCGAAGAAGCACTCTTTTGAGAAATGGGTTCCCCGCGCCACTCCCGAAGAAAATAATCAGCCCCGCCGTAATCAACGTAAGCTTGATCCCCAGCACCCACACCGTGTGCCGCAGCCATCTCCATTTTCGGCTTCGCGTTGCTTCCGTCATCGGTCGCCTTCATTCAAGAACTTCGAAACATGCAGCCTCGCGCGGCTTTCCTCCAGCCATTTATCCGCCTGCTCGTTGATGCCGCGCTGAATCAGCACTTCCTGAATCACGTCGCGCGCATTGTCGAACGACGGCGGCTCCTGTCCTCGCGCTTTCGCCCGCGGAATCAGCACGTTGTCGTAGAAATCCCGAATCGCCTTCTCGTCCACCTGCACAACCGGCCGGAATCGCGAATCCAGATAATTCGATAGGAACGCTTGCGCCGTCACGATCTGCTTTACATCAGCCTCCGTCAGCCCCGCCTTCTCCCTCTGCGCGTCAAAATCTTCATTCTTCGCAAATGACCTTCGCAATCGCTGCAATCCTCGCTCTACGTCCGCGTCACTCGCTGTCGGAAATCTCGATGCCTCCGCTTCCTTGCGCACAATCCATTGATCGATTAGGCGCTCCAGAATTTTCTCCCGGCTTTCCGGTTTTCCATCTACCAAAGTCTGATATCGCTCCAGCTGTTCAACGTCGCTTTGCAGGATAATCTCTTCATCCACCCGCGCCACGATGCGATCCACCGCCTGCTGCGCTCGCACTATATTTCCCAAACCGTAGCTCGCTACAATCGCCACGGCAAACCATTCGAATTGCCGCATCCACCGCATTAGAAAGACGCTCCCAAATTAAACGAAATCTGGAACCGCGGCAGTTGCCCCGAGCGAAATCCAAGCGATTCTGGCGGACAAGTTGTTGAGGTCGATCCACTCGGACACGGAATCGGCACCACAAAAAATGGCCGGTTAAGCTGATAACCCAGATCAACCCGAATCGGCCCCACCGGCGTTGCGTACCGCAACCCGAGTCCCACCGTATGCGAAAAATAGTTCAATTCGTTCGAACAGTTCGTCAGGCACTGCGGCGTCGCCGAATTGTCGAACGTCGGCTTTGGCAGAGAGTATCGAAAGGAAATTCTGGTCGCTCGGCTGTAGACGTTGCCTCCGTCATAAAAAAGCGCACCGCCCAGACTCGTTCCGAAATACGGCAACCGCATCGGGAAACGGAATTCCTGGTTGAGGACCAGCATCGCTTGCCCTCCCACGGGGAATCCTGTGTTCGAGTCCCGCGGCCCCGCTTGATTCAGCGCAAAGCCGCGCAACGAAGTTCCGCCTCCCGCAAAAAATCTCTCTGGCAAAGGAATAACCTGTGGCAAGTTGCTTCCCGTCGGTGCAGGAAATGTCAGCGAAATCGTGTCTCGATAAGGATTCAACACTCCAAATCGAATGGACCGTGCAAAACTGAACCGCCGCTTGATCGGATAATAAGAGGAGTTTTGGTACAGGAAACGCGTAAAACTTGCGCTCGACCCCAATCCCGTGTCTGCAACTCCAAAGTCCGCGCTGTTCAACGTTCCCTTCGATGCATCCGCCGGGTTGTCCCGCGTATCCCGCACCCACGAGATTCCAAATTGCGAAACCAGCGTCGGCTGCTGAAACAGTGGCACTTCCTCCGGCTGGATTTTCAGATCTGAAACCAGCACCTTTCGAAAGCTGTACCGGTACAAAATCGTCGTCCTCGGCGAAGCTTGCTGCGTTAATTGCACCGACCCTTCATAGCGCGTCTCGTTGAACGTGCTGATGTCCCGTGTTTTTTCCGCGTACGCCGTCGCCTGAAAACTGAAATTCGGGCTCGCAAACGTATTCGGCGACGAATAACCCAGCAACGCGCGCCCCTGCAACGTGCTCCCCCGCAATTTCAACGAAAGGGAATCGGCGCGCCCCGTCAAATTCAGCTTTGAAATTTCAAAAATTCCCCGCGGCGCAGCTTGCACCGCACTCTCCGTCGGATTGTTCGAACTCGCCAGCCGCTGCACTTCGAATCCCCCGCCATACGCGATCGTGTACCGCTTCGCTTCTTCCACTAGCGCCACCACGTCCTTGTCCGGATCCGACCCGTTCGGATTTTGCGGCGCAATCGTCGCTCGATTGAAAACTCCCAGGTTGTAAAGCCTCCGCTGCGTATCCACGACTTCGCCCTGCCTCAGCGGCGCATTCTCTTTCACCTGAATTTGCCGCCGCAGCACTCCCGGGCGCGTGTGGTTGTATCCACTCACAAAAACCTTCCGCACCCGCGTCTGCGGTCCTTCTTCAATGCGATACGTCACCTTCACTTCCTTAAAATCCATCGGCTTCTTGCTTTTGTTTTTCTCCGCCGCTGCCTGGGCCACCGCATTGTCTTTGGAAGCATCCACGTCCTCGGAGCTCGCTCTCAGGGTCGCTTCCGGATATCCCTCGTTGAAGTACAACGCCAAAATATTGGCACGGTCGCTTCCCACGCTCGCTTCAGAAAATGGCTGCCCCGGCAGCGATCCAACCACTCCCTGCAGCTCGTCTTCGGAAAATGCGCGATTCCCCTCGATTTTCAACGAAGCTACCCGCGTCTGAATTCCTTCGCTGATCGCGAACTTCACGTACAAATCGCCCTTTTTCCCTCGATAGTCGTCCTGGATATCCGCTTCCACTTTCGCGTCCAGAAAACCGTTCGTCTTGTACAGTCCCTCCATCGAAACCCGATCCGCTTCCAACAACCGCCGGCTGAACTTTCCGCGCGAACCGAGCGCTCCCTGATACACAATAAGCCGGCTTCGCAACAGCTCTTCGTCGAAATATTTATTCCCGGTAAGCTCAATCGCGATTAACTTGTGCCGGTCTCCGCGCTTGACCGTGTACGTAATCAATTCTTCAGTCCCCTGCCATCCGTTTCCTTTTTCTTTCACGTCCCGCATCGCCGTCGCGTAGTCCGCCGTCGCGTCAAAATATCCTTGCCGTTCCAGCCGCTCTCGAATGTTCTTCCTGCCCTCTTCCAGCAAGTCCGCGTCAACTGCCCCTTCCTGATAAATCGGCAGGATTCTCTTTAGTTCTCCTCCTGAAATTTTGGCTCCGGCCACTTCCACCTTCACGCGCGGCCCTTCCGTCACATCCAGTGTCAGCGGCACCGTATTTTTCGCCGCATCACACTCTCCGCGCCGCACCGCCGCTCTCCCGCTCAAATGGCCTTTCTTGGTCAGGAACTTCCGGATGCTCGCCGTTCCTTTTTGTACGCGCACATTCGTAATCGCTGTACCCGCCTTCATCTTCAGCCGCGAAGCGATCTGTTCATTCGGATACTCCGTGTTGTTGGTCAGTTTCACCGCCGAAACACGCGCACGCGCCCCAGGCGTGACCTTCACAATCACGTCCACCTGATGTGTGCTTTCGTTCGCCTGAATTTCTGTCGACACCTTTGCCTGATACAGGCCCTCTTCTTGCAATATCCCTTTCAGCCGCTCAATCGCTGTATCCAGTTTTTCCTGGCGATACACGTCGCCCAGTTGAATCTGCATCGCTGCCGCGGCCGAGGCTTCGCTCGGCGGCTCCACTAGACCTCGCAGAATCACTTGATTGAAGTAGAGATTTTCTTCCGCGACAAAATCCAGTCGCACGCCCCCTTCGATGGGCGTTGTCACCGCGCGGAGATTCGCGTAGTTCCCGGTCCTATAAAGAACCCGCAGACTTGCCGCCACTTGTCTTCGGTCCAGCGGCTTGCCCGTCTCCACCTGCAGTCCAGCGGGCGCATCCTTTAATAGGGACCCATCTCCGTGGACAATCCTCACGCTCACGACGACCGGGGCCGCCTCCTGGGCCATGCAAATCTGCATGGCTCCTCCCGTGAGGAGCGCTGCAAGCACCAATCCTCTGAATGACTTCGCCCAAGTCACTTTCATCCGCTCAATTCGCTCAGACGAAGCGTAGCACAGCGGCGTTGCCTGTCTCTCGCCCTTTGGCGCTATCATAAATACGAAATCGCATCTCCTTGGACAGGACCGTTAGTAACTTGAACCAGCCCTCAAAATCCGCCGACTCCTTTGACCGCTATTCGCGCCAGATTCTCTTTGAAGGCATCGGAGAAGCCGGCCAGGCCCGCCTCGCCGCCTCAAGCGCCGTCGTCGTGGGCTGCGGCGCCATCGGCGCGTCCACCGTCGCACTTCTCGCCCGCGCTGGGGTCGGTCGCCTTCGCATCCTCGATCGCGACTTTGTCGAGCCTTCCAACCTTCAGCGCCAGTCCCTCTTCGACGAATCCGACGCGCGCGAATCTCTCCCCAAAGCTATCGCCGCCGAACAAAAACTTCGCGCCATTAACTCTACGATTTCCGTCGAAGGCATCGTCGCCGACGTCACATCAAAAAACGCCGGCGAACTTCTTTCCGGCCACGATCTGCTTCTTGATGGCACTGACAATTTTGAAACCCGCTTCCTCATCAACGATTTCGCGGTAAAACACAATTTGCCCTGGATCTACGCCGCTGCCGTCGGCAGCTACGGCCTTACCATGACCATCCGCCCGGGCATCACCGCCTGCCTTGCCTGCTTGCTCGAAAGAGATCGCTCTTCGGCAGGCATGGAGGAGACTTGCGACACAATCGGCGTCCTCGGTCCCATCGTTCAACTCATCTCTTCGCTCGAGTCTGCTGAAGCCCTAAAGCTTCTCGCAGGAAAGGAAAACGCCCTGCACGGTCGCCTCATCTCCAGCGACATCTGGTCAGGGCGCTTCCAATCCGTAGAAATCTTACGCTCCCAGAGCTGCCGCGCCTGTGCCCGCCGCGAATTTTCCTACCTCGAAGGCGAAGCCCAGCCCCACATCACCATGTGTGGCCGCGATTCCGTCCAGATTCATGAACGTTCCCGCTCGCTCGACCTTGCCGCTCTCGGCGCCCGCCTCGGCCCATCCGTCGAATCCGTCCGCCACAACGAATTCCTTCTGCGCTTTCGCGTCCCGCCCTACGAAATGACCGTCTTCGCAGACGGCCGCGCCATCCTGAAAGGCTCACAAGACCCCGCGATCGCAAGATCCCTCTACGCTCGCTTTATCGGAGCTTGAACCAAATTGATTGTCAGGAAGAAATAAGGCCAGGAAGAACGCCAAAAGAACCGAATCTACAGCCCGCCGCGGTACGCCCCGCCGCCACGTCCCACCGAACTCCTCATCGAAGCGCGGTCCAGGTTCTCGCGCAAATTCATCAGCGTCAGGAATGTGCTCAGAATCCGCGCTTTCAAATCATCTGTCAGTGGCATTCCACTCGTTGCCACGCGAGCCAGCCGTTCGCCGCTCTCGGTTAGAAAAGTCATGATCTCTTTCAATCGCTCGTGCGGCGCATTTCCCATTGCCGTTTCACGACGCATCTCCGCACAGCTTCCTTCAATCGAAAGCGTGTAGTGCAACACGCAGAGTTGCTTCTCGGCAAGCGCCGCGGGTGTCGTGCTCTTGCATCCCGTGATTTGGCAGGCGGTGGGCATACCCTGTGCGCTTCTCGTAACGCGGCGCAACACTCCTAGCTAACATCACCCGTCCCTGAAAATCCAGCCCCCTCATTCGCCTTGTTTCGAATCCTGCACGCTCCCTCACCCTCAAAAATGTTTTGACGCCGTCCTTTTTGTGCTGTATTTTTATACATGCCGATGTATAATCTTACTATCATGAGCGCAGGCAAAACATTCCGTCACGGCCAGATCCTCCGGCTCGTCTCCGACGAACGCATCGCCAGCCAGGATGATCTGCGTCGCCGTCTCGCCCAGCAGCGCCTGCGCGTCACCCAGGCCACGCTCTCCCGCGACATGCACGAGCTGAAGCTCGTCAAGACCACCGAAGGCTACAAACAAGGGACCGCGATTACAGAAGAGGCTGCCCCGTTGCCGCCCCTCGCCCGCGCACTGCGTGAATTTCTACTCGACCTCCGCCCTGCGGAAAACATGCTCGTCTTGAAAACGCCTCCCAGCGGAGCGCAGCCCCTTGCCGCCGCCGTGGATGCGTCTAAATTTCCGGAAATTGCAGGCACCATCGCTGGAGACGATACGGTTCTCATCATTACCTCAAACAAAAAAACTCGTTTGACCCTCCAGCAAAAGATCGAAGCCCTGCTGAAATGAACTCACCTGAACCCATCGCCGTCGTAGGTGTCTCCGGTTACACTGGCTTTGAGCTGGCAAAGCTCTTGCTCCGCCATCCTGCCGGCTCTGCCGTCACCTTCTTTATGCGCGACACGCAGGGCGCGCACTGCCTTTCCGAACTGTTTCCCCAATTGCGCGGAACGAACCGTGCTCCCGTGCACCAGCTTTCTGTTGAAAATATTCTTGCCACAAGCGCCACGACCGCTTTCCTTGCGACGCCGCACGATGCCTCTGCCGAGCTTGCTCCGCAGCTTCTTGAAGAGGGCCTTAAGGTCATTGATTTGAGCGGCGCATTCCGCTTCCACGACCCCGCAGTCTTCCAATCCTGGTACAAACTCCCGGCGCCGCACGCCGCATGGCTTGACTCTGCCGTCTACGGCTTGCCGGAGTTCTACTCCGCAGAACTCGCAAACGCGCAACTCGTCGCCAATCCCGGTTGCTACGCCACCAGCGTCATTCTTGCCGTCCGCCCCCTCGTTCAGGCCGGTTTGCTCGACCCGTCCGCCACCGTCGTTGCCGATTGCAAATCTGGCGCCACTGGCGCAGGCAAAGAGCTTCGCCGCGATCTCCATTTCTCCGAGCTGGACGAAAACTTCAAAGCATACAATCTCTTTTCGCACCGTCACACGCCGGAAATCTTGGAACAAACAGGCCTTGCGGAATCGCATCTCACCTTTACCACGCACCTGCTGCCTATCGCTCGCGGCATTCTTTCCACGATCTATGTCACGTTCTCCGAGCCGCAAACGCCCGAAGCCATCGAAGCGCTCTATCGCAAAACCTACGCTGGCCGTTCCATGGTTCGCGTCTGGAAAGCCGGCACGCTCCCGGAAATCCAGCATGTCGCTCACACCAATTTTGCCGATATCGGCTTCGCGCTCGATCGTTCCGGTCGCAAGCTCATCGTCATCTCTTGTCTCGACAATCTTGGCAAAGGTGCCGCGGGCCAGGCTGTACAAAATTTCAATCATCTGCTGAAACTTGAGGAGCACACGGGACTGCAATGAAACTCGTCATTAAATTCGCTGGTGCGTTACTTGAAAGCGATGCTGTTGTGCGAGAACTGTCCGCCCAGGTCGCTTCTCTTGCGAAACAAGGGCACGAAATTCTCGTCGTTCACGGGGGCGGTCGCACCTTCACATCCACCCTCAAGCGCCTCGGCATCGAAAGCAAATTCGTCAACGGCCTCCGTGTCACCGACCGCGAAACGCGCGACGTTGCCGTCATGGTTTTTGCCGGGCTGCTGAACAAACAACTTTCCGCTGCAATCTCCGCCGCCGGTCAGCCTGCCGTCGGAATCTCCGCCGCGGATGCGCAAGCCTTCCAGGCTGAACCTCTCGTTCACAACGAAGTAGCTGGAGGGCTCGGTTTCGTCGGCTATCTCACCGGCGTGAACACCTCGCTCATCGAATCGCTCTGGCGCAACAATCTCGTTCCCGTCGCAGCCTGCCTCGGCATCGGTTCCGACAACGAACTCTACAACATCAATGCCGATCACATGGCGGCAGCTTGCGCCGAATATCTCGGCGCCGATCAACTCATTTATCTCACGGATGTTGCAGGGGTCCTCGACGGCGAAAAAGTCATCTCCGCCATTGCGGAACAGGAAATCGAAGCCCTCGTACACAATCGCACTGTCTCCGGCGGCATGATTCTCAAACTCGAAGCTGCGAAACGCGCTCTCGAAGGCGGCGTTAAAGGCGTTCACATTGTCGGCGGCACCGAACCTGGCGCGCTTCTCGCTGCAATGCGCGCCGCCGAATCAAACTCCACTTCGTACAACGCCATCCCAGGCACCCGAATCCTGCGCGAACCTGCCGCGCTTTCCGCCGCATAACCAAATGAAACGCCCCGTCACAATTCGTAAGAAAGCCACGCCCGCTGCGTTAGCCGACGCGGAGAAGTTCCTTCTCCCCACGTACAAACGTCAGCCGCTCGTATTCACCCGCGGTCGCGGCCCTTATGTTTTCGACTTTAACGGCAAACGCTATCTCGATTTTCTCGGCGGCATCGCCGTCAATGGTCTCGGCCACGCCCATCCCGACATCGTCAAAGTGATTCGCCGCGAATCCGCCCGTGCAATCCATCTCTCCAATCTTTTTCACAATGAGTTTCAAGGCCCGCTCGCCAAAAAACTTGCCGAAATCTCAGGCATGGATCGCGTTTTCTTCTCCAACAGCGGCACCGAAGCCATCGAAGGCGCCCTGAAACTCGCCCGTCTCTACTCGCGCCCCGCAGATGCGCCCATCACATTCGCGAATCCCAAGCACCGCATCCTCGCGCTCGAACATTCCTTTCACGGACGCACTTTCGGCGCGGTCAGCATCACTGCCACGGAAAAATACCGGCTCCCGTTCGCTCCTCTTCTTCCTGGCGTCGAATTCGTCAAATTTAACAACATCGCCGACCTCGAATCTAAATTCGACAAAAACGTCTGTGCCATCATCCTTGAAACAATCCAGGGCGAAGGCGGCATCCATCCTGTTAGCGAAGCTTTTTGGAATCGAGCCCGCTCCCTTACCAAGCAACAAGACGCCTTGCTCATCGCCGACGAAATTCAGTGCGGCCTCGGTCGTACCGGCCGCTACTTCGCCTACCAAAAATTTTCCTCGAAACCCGACCTTGTCGCGGTAGCAAAACCGCTCGCAGCCGGCCTTCCGCTCGGCGCCATTCTTACTTCCGAAGCCGTCGCCGCTCGTGTCAGCCCCGGCGTTCACGGCACAACCTTCGGTGGCGGCCCCATGATTTGCGCCGTCGCTCTTGAATTCTTGAAAGTTCTCGACAAAACAAAAGTTCTCGCCAACGCCGCCGCCCGTGGAGCCGAACTTCGCTCCGGGATCGAAAAACTCGCTGCCCAATTTCCCTTCATCAAGGAAGTACGCGGCGAAGGCCTCATGATTGGCGTCGAACTCACCGTGGACGGCACTCCGTTCGTCGCCGAAGCCATGAATCGAGGCCTGCTCATCAACTGCACGCACGAATACACGCTGCGTCTCCTCCCCGCATTCATCATCACCGCAAAACAAGTTCGCGAATTTCTCGGAATCTTCGAGGAAGTCCTGGGTCACGTTTCTAAATCTATAGCTGCGACGGATACGGCGCGGCTCGCGGCTCACACCGCAGCGAGGTAATACAAGGAAATGGCAACAACCACTCTGGCAGCGCCTGTCCTGGTTTCGAACGATCTGCTCACGGGAGCGGAATGGAGCCCGGCGCACACGCGAGAACTCCTCGCGATCACCGCGGACATTAAAGCCAGTCCCGCGAACTACGCCGACACCCTTCGCGGCAAATTCATCGCGCTCATCTTCGAAAAACCCTCGCTCCGCACCCGTGTCACCTTCGAAGTCGGTATTCAAAGCATGGGCGGACACGTCGTGTTTCTCGATCACACGCAAGCCCGCCTCGGCGAACGCGAGTCCATCGCCGATGTCGCGCGCAACCTCGAACGCTGGGTCCAGGGCATCGTCGCCCGCGTTTACGAACAGCGCGTGCTCGACGAAATGGCTGCCACCACGGAGATTCCCGTCGTCAACGCTCTCTCGGATAAATTTCACCCGTGCCAGGCTCTCGCCGATTTCTTCACCCTCGAAGAAAAATTCGGCAACCTCAAGGGTCTTAAGCTCGCCTACGTTGGCGATGGCAACAACGTTTGCCACTCGCTCATGTACTTAGCCGCGCGTCTCGGCGTAAATATGCGCATCGCCACTCCGGAAAATTACGCGCCAGATGCCGACGTCACCGCCGACTCCAAACGCGTTGCAAAAGAGACCAAAGCCAAAATCGAACTCTTCACCGACCCGCGCGAAGCCGTAGAAGACGTTCAAGCCGTCTACACCGACTCCTGGACCAGCATGGGTTTTGAAGCCGAAGAAAAAGTCCGCAAGGAAGTTTTCAAGCCCTACCAGGTCAATCGCAAACTCATGGCCCTCGCCGGACGCGATTCCGTCTTCATGCACTGCTTGCCAGCGCATCGTGGTTACGAAGTCACCAACGAAATTCTCGACGGCTCGCGCTCCGTCGTCCTCGATCAATCTGAAAATCGCATGTATGTGCAAAAAGCGATTCTGCACACGCTCTATCGCTAGATTTTCATCGCTTTGAAATTTTGTTGTCCTAAACTACGCATATCTCAAATCACGAAAGAGGAATTGTGAACAGAACTGCTCCAAAACCGAAAAAAGTCGTGCTCGCCTACTCCGGCGGCCTCGATACCAGCATCATCATTCCCTGGCTCAAGGAAACTTACGGCTGTGAAGTCATCGCCATGATCGGCGACGTCGGCCAGCAAGAGGATCTCCAGGCCGCTTACAAAAAAGCCCTCGCCACCGGCGCATCCTCCGCCTCAATCGAAGATCTCCGCGAAGAATTCGTTTGCGACTTTATCTGGCCGACTCTCCGCGCCGGCGCCGTCTACGAACACACCTATTTGCTCGGCACCTCGATGGCGCGTCCCGTAATTGCAAAACGCCAGGCCGAAATCGCGCTCAAACTCGGCGCCGACGGTCTTTCCCACGGCTGCACCGGCAAAGGCAACGATCAGGTCCGCTTCGAACTCGCCTACAAAGCCATCGCACCCAACGTACAGATCATCGCGCCGTGGCGCGAATGGGACATCGACTCGCGCGAAGACGCCATCGCCTACGCCGAAAAGCACGACGTCCCCATCGAGCAAAGCAAAAAGAACATCTACAGCCGCGACCGCAACATCTGGCACCTCAGCCATGAAGGTGGCGAGCTTGAAGATCCGGCCAACGCTCCCAGCGAAGCAATGTGGCAGTGGACCGTTTCCCCGGAAAAAGCTCCGGATAAAGCCGAAGAAGTCGAAATCGGTTTCGAGTCCGGTACGCCGTTTTCCGTCAACGGCACCAAACTCGGCCCCGTGGATCTTCTCAACACACTAAATGAAATCGCCGCACGCCACGGTATAGGCCGCACCGACCTCGTGGAAAACCGCCTCGTTGGCATGAAGTCGCGCGGCGCATACGAAACTCCCGGCGGTACACTTCTCGTTGCCGCGCACCGTGAACTCGAACGCCTCACCGTCGACCGCGAGACCGCGCACCTGCAACAAAGTCTCTCCGTCCGCTACGCCGAGCTCGTTTACAACGGCGTCTGGTTCTCCACGCAGCGCCAGGCCCTCGACGGCTTCTTCAACGTTTCCCAGGAGCGCGTCACCGGTTCCGTAGGCCTAAAACTCTGGAAGGGCTCTCTAAACGTAACGAGCCGCAAGTCCCCCTTCTCCCTCTACCGCGCGGACCTGGCCAGCTTCACCATGGGTCGCTACAACCCCAAGGACGCCGAAGGCTTCATCAATCTCTTCGCGCTTCCTATCACCGTGCTCCCCAAAGCCAAAGCCGAAAGAGGCAACTCCTGAGCCTCCACATGAAACCACGTTTCGCTCGGCAGGAAATTGTCATCCTGAGCCCCGGTGCTCCTGCACCGGGGCTCAGGACCTCAACCGCCGTGTCCTGGCGTGCCCCACTCGCACGTCCTTTTCCGAAAAGACAAACGGCGAACGCCAAACGGAAAACTTTCTTCCCATGACCCAACGCAAAGACGACAGACTCTGGGGTGGCCGCTTCGAACGCGAACCAAACGCGCGCTTCGACGCGTTCCAGCGCTCCTTTGCGTTCGATCGCCGTCTGTTGCCTTACGAAATTGCCGTGGACCGCGCCTGGGCCAAAGCCCTCGAACCCATCGGCATCTTCACCGCAACCGAAGTAAAGCAAACCCTCGCCGCGCTCGACAAAATTGAAGACCGCGCCCAAAACGATCCCGCCTGGCTCGAAAAAACCGGAGCCGACGCCGAAGACGTCCACCACTTCGTCGAAAAAGCTCTCGTCGAAGAACTTGGCCCCCTCGGCTCGAAACTCCACACCGGCCGCAGCCGCAACGAACTTGTCGCCACCGATTTTCGCCTTTTCGTCATCGACGCCGCAGCCGAAATCAAGCGTGGCCTCCTCGCTCTAATCAACTCGTTGCTCTCGCAAGCCAAAGCAAAACTCGGCGTTCCCATGGCCGGCATGACCCATATGCAGCACGCCCAGCCAATCTTGCTTTCGCATTTTCTCCTCGCCCACGCCGAAGCTTTTACCCGCGATATCACCAGACTCCAAAACGCCGCAGCCAGCGCCGACGCCTGTCCTATGGGCTCCGGCGCACTCGCAGGAAATTCTTTCGCGGTCAACCGCGAAGCCATCGCCCGCGATCTCGGCTTCTCCAAAATCACCGCAAACAGCCTAGATGCCGTCGGCGACCGCGATTTCGCCCTCGACTATCTCTTCTCTCTCTCTGGAATCGCGACGCACCTTTCCCGCCTCTCCGAAGATTTCGTCTTCTTCGCTTCGCAGGAATTTTCTTACGTTATTCTCCCCGACGAATTTTCCACTGGTAGCAGCCTCATGCCACAAAAGAAAAATCCCGATTGCTGGGAACTCATTCGCGGCAAAACCGGACGCATCACCGGAGCTCTCGTCGCTTTGCTCACAACACTCAAGGGTCTTCCTACGAGCTACCAGCGCGATTTGCAGGAAGATAAGGAAGCCCTCTTCTCCGCAAACGATCAAGTCGCGGACATGGTCGCCATCGCAACAGGCGCTATCGCCACCACCGAGTTTCGGGACGAAAAATTACGCTCCCTCGCGGACAACCCATCGCTGCTGGCAACCGAAGCGGCAGACTACCTGGTCCGCAGAGGCATTCCATTCCGCCAGGCCCACGATTTAGTCGGCAAAATCCTCCGCGAAGCGGAAAAGCAGGGAAAAAACTGGATCGAACTTCCTATCACCGAGCTGCAAAAGGTCTCTCCTGAAATCGGCCCTGATTTTGCCAAAAACTTGACCGTCGAAGCCGCTCTCACCGCGAAAAAACTCCCCGGCGGAACTTCGCCGGATTCCGTCCAAGTAGCTATAGCTGACCTTGAAAAGAAAATTCGTGGAATCGGTGCAGCCAAGTGACCCAATCCCCCTCCGAAGCCGCCCTCCCCAAAGGCTTCCGCTTCGCCGCCACCGCCTGCGGCCTAAAGAAAACCGGCGCGCTCGACTTGGCCATTCTCTCAAGCGACGTTCCGACGTCAGCCGCCGCCGTCTTCACACAAAATCTCGTTGTCGCCGCCCCCGTTACTCTGTCCAAGAAGCATCTCGCCGAATCCAAAGGCCACATGAGCGCCGTTGTAGTAAACGCCGGCAACGCCAACTGCGCGACTGGCGCGCGAGGCGACCTCGCTTCCTCACGCACGGTCGAAGAAACCTCCCGCCGCCTCGCT
>Ga0137410_10000759_pt1 | contig 22374 bp, 25 predicted proteins | sample CZODoug1_16funga_FD_108878 | JGI IMG/M metagenome (GOLD analysis project Ga0137410, IMG submission 108878) | Vadose zone soil fungal communities from Angelo Coast Range Reserve, California, USA - CZODoug1_16fungal (Illumina Assembly) | ecosystem: Environmental > Terrestrial > Soil > Vadose zone... | reverse complement strand
CGGGCCGCATCTACTCGAACGTGATCGCGAAGGAGCGGCGCGGCGAGTATCTCGGCGCCACGGTTCAGGTGATCCCGCACATCACCGACGAGATCAAGGGCAGCGTGATGAAGGGCGCCGAAGGCGCCGACGTCTGCATGGTAGAGATCGGCGGCACGGTCGGCGACATCGAGTCCCTGCCGTTCCTCGAGGCGATCCGGCAGATGGGCGTCGAGCTCGGCCGCGACCGCACGCTCTATATCCATTTGACCCTCGTACCGTTCATTTCGGCCGCCTCCGAGATCAAAACCAAGCCCACGCAGCACTCGGTGAAGGAGCTGCGCGGGATCGGCATCCAGCCCGACGTGCTCGTCTGCCGTTCGCAGCTGTTTCTGCCGCAGGAACAGCGCGCCAAGATCGCGCTGTTCACGAACGTCGAGCAGCGCGCCGTGATCTCGGCCATCGACGTGGACGACATCTACAAGATCCCGATGTTGCTGCACGACCAGGGTCTCGACGCGATCGTCGTCGACAAGCTCAGGCTCGAAGCCAAGCCCGCCGATCTCGCCGAGTGGAAGGCGGTCGTGGACGCGAAGGCGAATCCCGAGGCCGAGATCACGATTGCGATGGTCGGCAAGTACATCGATCTCAAGGATTCGTACATCTCGCTCAACGAGGCGCTGCGCCACGCGGGTATCAAGACCCGCACGCGCGTCAACATCGTCTACATCGAGTCGGAGAACCTCCAGACCGAAGGCACCGGCTGTCTCAACGAGGTCGACGCCATCCTCGTGCCGGGCGGCTTCGGCGAGCGCGGCATCGAAGGCAAGATCGCTGCCGTGAAGTTCGCGCGTGAGAAGAACGTGCCGTACTTGGGCATCTGCCTCGGCTTGCAGATGGCGGTGGTCGAGTACGCGCGCAACGTCGTGGGGCTCGCCGGCGCGAACACCACCGAGATCAACCCGCAGACGCCGCATCCCGTGATCGCGCTGATCACCGAATGGCAGGACCGCGACGGCAGTCTGCAAGAGCGCAGCACCGCTTCGGAGCTCGGCGGCACGATGCGGCTCGGCGCGCAAATCTGTTTCATCAAGGACGGCACGCTCGCGAAGCAGATCTACGGCGCAGATCAGGTCTCGGAGCGCCACCGTCACCGCTTCGAGTTCAACAACCGCTACGCCGACCAGATCGCTGGCGCGGGCCTCGTGCTGTCGGGTTTCTCGCGCGACGGTTTGGTCGAGCTGATCGAGCTGCCCACCCATCCGTGGTTCTTCGCCACGCAGTTCCATCCGGAGTTCAAGTCGAATCCGAGAGACGGCCATCCGCTCTTCACGAGCTTCGTCACGGCAGCGCGTAACCAGCAAGGGCTGAAGCTGCCGCGCGCGGAGCGCGCATGAGGATCAACCGCGGAGCGTGCGTGAGGCCATCCAACAGCAGGCCGCCGCGGGCGGCGCAGGAGTCGCGATGAGCGCCGTCAAGGAAGTCATGGGGTTGGAAGTGCTCGATTCGCGCGGCAATCCGACGGTGGAAGCCGAGGTCGTGCTCGCGAGCGGCGCGCGCGGGCAGGCCGCGGTGCCGTCGGGCGCGTCCACGGGGTCCCGAGAGGCTCACGAGCTCCGCGACGGCGACAAGAAGCGCTATTTGGGCAAGGGCGTGAGCAAGGCCGTCGCCAACATCAACGGCGAGATCCGCTCGGCCGTGCGCGGCCTCGACGGCGCGAGCCAGGAGACGATCGATCGCCGCATGATCGAGCTCGACGGCACCGACAACAAGCAGCGGCTCGGCGCGAACTCGATTCTCGCCGTGTCGCTCGCGGCCGCGAAGGCGCACGCTGCGGAGCGCGGCGTGCCGCTCTACGAGTCGCTCGGCGGCGGCAAGCGCGACTACCGGTTGCCGCTGCCGATGATGAACATCATCAACGGCGGCGCGCACGCGGACAATAGCGTCGACATCCAGGAGTTCATGATTCTCCCGGTCGGCGCGCCGACGTTCGCCGAGTGCCTGCGCTACGGCGTCGAGGTATTCCACGCGCTCAAGGCGGTGCTCAAAGCGAAGGGCATGAACACTGCCGTCGGCGACGAGGGCGGGTTCGCGCCCGACTTGGGCTCGAACGAGGAGGCGCTGCAGACGATCGCCGTCGCCGTCGAGAAGGCCGGCTACACGCTCGGCCGCGAGATCTACCTGGGGCTCGACGTCGCCAGCACCGAGTTCTACAAGGACGGCAAGTACGATCTCGAGTCGGAGGAGCGCAAGTTCACGTCGGCGCAGTTCGCGGACTTCCTCGAGGATCTCGCCGCGCGCTATCCGATCGTTTCGATCGAGGACGGCATGGCCGAGAACGACTGGGACGGCTGGGCGCTCTTGAGCAAGCGCCTGCGCGACAAGATCCAGCTCGTCGGCGACGACCTGTTCGTGACCAACACGAAGATCTTGGCCGTCGGCATCGAGAAGAAGATCGCGAACAGCATTCTCATCAAGCCGAATCAGATCGGCACGCTCACCGAGACGCTCGAGGCGATCGAGATGGCGACGAGCGCCGGGTATTCGGCCGTCGTGTCGCACCGCTCGGGCGAGACCGAGGACGCCACGATCGCCGACATCGCGGTTGCGACCGGCGCGACGCAGATCAAGACGGGCTCGCTCTGTCGATCGGACAGGCTCGCCAAGTATAATCAGCTGCTGCGTATCGAGCGGCAGCTCGGAGCGCGCGCGAAGTTCGACGGCGCCGGCGCCTTTCCGGTGTCGTTGTAGGTGAGGCTCGCGGGCGCGCCGAGCGAGTCGCCGGCGGCGCGATCGCCGCAAGGGGAAGAATGCGCTTCCTGATCGTCGTGCTGGTAGGCGTGCTCGCACTGTTGCAGGCGCGGCTGTGGCTCGCCGACGGAGGCTTGCGCGAAGTCTGGCGGCTCGATGACGAGGTCGCGCGCCGAGTCGAAGACAACGCCCGGCTCGCGGCGCGCAACGCCGCGCTCGAGGGCGAGGTCAAGGACTTGAAGCAGGGGCTCGCAGCGGCCGAGGAGCGCGCGCGCACCGAGCTCGGCATGATCAAGGCCGGCGAGACGTTCTACCAGATTGCGCCGGCGGCGCCGGAGGCCGCGCCGCCGTCGGCCGCGGCTCCCGAGCCCGCGGCCAAGCCCGCCGAGTCGAGGAAGAGACCCGATCCCCCTCCCGACGCCGCGCCTGCGCCCTGAGCGCGCGTCAATTCCCGAGGAACACGAGGACCGCGCCGCTGCCGCCGTCGCGCGGCTCCGCGGTTACGAAGCCGAGCACGCCGGGCGCGCGCGCGAGACGCTCGTGAACGATTCCCTTGAGCACGGGCCCCTCCGGTCCGGAGCGGCGTCCCTTGCCGTGCACGACGCGCGCGCAGCGCACTCCGTGCTCGCGGCACTCGTCGAGAAACGCGTCGAGCAGCGCGGGCGCTTCGACGGCCGTGGCGCCGTGCAGGTCGAGCTCGGCGGCGATCTCGAGCTCGCCGCGGCGCAAGCGCCGCCTGAGCTGTTTCACGAGCGGTGCGCTCGAGGGCCGCAATGTGCGTCCTGCGATTGCGGCACTCCCGCCATCCATGGCGGTCGGCTCCGGCGCGGCGCTCGGCGGCGCGGCCCGCGTGCCCGCGCGGCGGGCCGTTTTCGGAGGCGGCGCGCGGCCCACGCGCGGCGCGGCGCGCAGCCGCTTGACCCCGCGCATCGCCGCCGCGAAGGCGTCTCGATCGTCTTCGTCGCCGCTCATCGCTCTTGCATCGCTCGTCGACCGCGTCGGCGCGATGTCCCCGCCGCCGACCTCGTTCCAGTATAGTTGCGCCGAGGAAACCGCGCGTGCGAATTCTCCTGTCGAACGACGATGGCTACCAGGCCCAAGGATTGCGAATGCTCGCGCAGCGGCTCGCGGATCTCGCGGCCGTTACCGTCGTCGCTCCCGATCGCAATCGCAGCGGCGCGAGCAATTCGCTGACGCTCGAGACGCCGTTGCGCGTCGAGCGTGCGCACGACAACGTCTACTACGTGAACGGCACGCCCACCGACTGCGTGCACGTCGCGGTCACCGGGTTGCTCGACGAGCCGCCGGACATGATCGTCTCCGGCATCAATCACGGCGCGAACTTGGGCGACGACGTGCACTACTCCGGCACCGTTGCGGCCGCAATGGAGGGTCGCTTTCTCGGGATCCCGGCGATCGCAGTGTCGCTCGTGCTCGAGGGTGAGGGCGGGCACTTCGCGACGGCGGCGGATTTCGTCTGCCGCCTCGTCGCTCGCACTCTCGACGAGCCGCTGCCGGCCGACTCGATCTTGAACGTCAACGTGCCGGACTTGGCCGTAGACGAGATCAAGGGGGTTCGCACGACTCGGCTCGGCTTCCGCCACAAGTCCGAGCCGGTGATCCGGGCGCTCGACCCCAAGAACCGGCCGATCTACTGGATCGGGCCCGCGGGCGCGGGCCAGGATGCGGGTCCCGGCACGGACTTCCACGCAGTCGCGAGCGGGTACGTGTCGGTGTCGCCGCTCAAGGTGGACCTCACGGCGCACGCGGCGCTGCCGGCGCTCGAGGCCTGGCTCGGCCGTCTGCGATGAACAGTCAGAGCAGGGACGGCATCGGCATGACGTCGGCGCGCACGCGCGAGCGGCTGATCGAGCGCCTGAAGACCGAAGGCATCAGAAACCTCGCCATTCTCGACCGGATCCGCGAGGTGCCGAGGCATCTGTTCGTGGACGAGGCGCTCGCGAGCCGCGCCTACGAGGACACGGCGCTGCCGATCGGCTTCGGGCAGACGATCTCGCAGCCCTACGTCGTCGCCGCCATGACCGCGGCGTTGCTCGAGGGCTTGAGCGGCAGGAAGCTCGTCAAGGTGCTCGAGGTCGGCACCGGCTGCGGCTACCAGACTGCCGTGCTCGCACCGTTCGTGCAGCACATCTACAGCGTCGAGCGCATCCAGCCGTTGCAGCAGCGCGCGCGCGTGAAGCTCGCCGAGCTCAAGATCATGAACGTGAGCCTGCGGCACGCCGACGGTTGGCACGGCTGGCGCAGCCAGGCGCCGTTCCAAGGCATCATCGTCGCGGCGGCGCCGGAGGAGATCCCGCCGGAGCTGCTCGAGCAGCTCGACGACGGTGGGCGGATGATCATCCCTATCGGCGGGCGCGGCCGTCAGAACCTCGTGCGCGTCACGCGCGAGGGCGACGAGCTCCATCGCGAGGAGCTCCTGCCGGTGAGCTTCGTTCCGTTCGTCGAGGGCACGGAAACGTGATCGAGTGCCTGCGCGAGCGCTCGCCTCGGACGCGCAGCAGGCAATCACTCGGGGTCGCGTTGCTCGCCGCGGCCGCGACCCTCGCGGGTTGCAGCACGCTCAAGTACGAGTCGAGCGAAGCGACCAAGAGCGACGCGCGGACCTACGTCGTGCGCAAGGGCGACACGCTCTACACGATCGCGTGGCAACACCGGGTCGACCAGCGCGATCTCGCGCGCTGGAACGGCATCAAAGATCCGGACGTGATCCAAGTGGGACAACGGTTGCGTCTCGAGCCGGCGAGCGCGCCGGCGCCGGAACGCCGCGCGGCGGCCTCCGAAGCGAAGCGCCCGAGCTCGGGGCCGCCGGCGAGCTCGAGAGCCTCGCCACCCGCGGCGAAGTCCGGCACGGCCGCGCCGCCCCGCGCCGCCCCCGTGCCTTCGGCGCCGCCGGTCGTGCTGCCCGCGCCGGCATGGAGCTGGCCGACCGACGGTCAGGTAGTGACTCGGTTCGGCGCCGCTGACGGCATCGCCACGGGCATCGGCATCGGCGGCCGCGAAGGCCAGCCGATTCGCGCCGCCGCGGCGGGCCGCGTGGTGTATGCCGGCAGCGGTCTCATGAGCTACGGCCAGCTGCTGATCATCAAGCACAACGAAAGCTATCTGTCCGCTTACGGCTACAACAGCCGGCTGCTGGTGTCGCAGGGTCAGGACGTCGCGAAGGGGCAGACGATCGCCGCGATGGGCCGCGGCCCGGAGCGCGAGCCGCGCCTGCACTTCGAGATCCGGCGCAACGGCGTGCCGGTCGATCCGCTGCTGCTCGTGTCCGAAAAATAGGGACATGTTGCCTTTTTCGCCGCGCCGACCGCGCTTGCTCGGCGAGCGTCAGGCGCGAAAAAGGCAACATGTCCCTATTTTTCGGGATTGAAGAGCGCGGCGACCACGCGGCGTTGCTCGTGCACGAGCACGTTGAAGGTGCGGCACGCCGCAGGCGTGCCCATGATCTCCAGGCCGACGCCGCGAGCGGCGAGTGCGCCGACGAGATCCGCTTCCGGCCAGAGGAGCGTGGGACCGGTGCCGAGCAAGACGATCTCCGGCTGCGACGTGAGCGCCTCGCTCAGGTCCTCGAGCACGAGGCCTGCGGGTGTCGCGACGGCCCAGCCTTCGACGATGCGTTCCGGCGTAATCAGCACGTGACCCGCGACCCAGCGCTCCGCGATGCGGATGCGGCCGGGCTCCCATGCGCGGATCAGGTGCGTCGGTATGGCGTCGCGGGTGAGTTGCACGTCGGTTCGTCGTCGTCGAGATCGTCTTCACGTGATTATACCGAGCCGCCGCGCGCCGCCACCCGGGGGTGTGCGTGGTAGTATCTCGCGCGCAAAGGACGGTGCCCGCCCATGGAACCCAATCAAATCGCCCCCACCATCGCCGAGCTCAAGGCGCGAGGCCTCGCTCTGCGGAGGTATCTTTGACTATGACGCGAAGCGGGAGCGTCTCGAGGAAGTCAAACGCGAGCTCGAGGACCCGAAGGTCTGGTCCGACCATGAGCGCGCGCAAAACCTAGGCCGCGAGCGCGCCGAGCTGGCAGCCGTCGTCGACAACCTCGACCGCGTCGGCAAGACGCTCGACGAGGCCGCGGAGCTCCATGAGCTCGCGGTCGAGGAGAAGGACGACGCGACGCTCGGCGACGTGATCGGTCAGCTCGGCGGCGTCGGCAAGGAGCTCGAGAAGCTCGAGTTCCGCCGGATGTTCTCCGGCAAGATGGACGCGCACAACGCGTTTCTCGACGTCCAGGCCGGGGCCGGCGGCACCGAAGCGCAGGACTGGGCCGCGATGCTGCTGCGCATGTATCTGCGCTGGGGCGAGTCGCGCGGCTTCGCGGTGGACGTGCTCGAGGAGTCGGCCGGCGAGGTCGCGGGCATCAAGAGCGCCACCGTGCACTTCAGCGGCGAGTACGCCTATGGATGGCTCCGCACCGAAACCGGCGTGCACCGGCTCGTGCGCAAGTCGCCGTTCGACTCGGGACAACGACGTCACACGTCGTTCGCGTCGGTATTCGTGGCGCCCGAGATCGACGACGACATCGACATCGAGCTCAACCCCGCGGATCTGCGCGTCGACGTGTTCCGCGCGAGCGGCGCGGGCGGCCAGCATGTGAACAAGACGGAGTCGGCGATTCGGATCACGCACATCCCGACCGGCATCGTCGTGCAGTGCCAGAACGAACGCTCGCAGCACAAGAACCGCGCGACGGCGATGAAGCAGATGCTCGCGAAGCTCTACGAGCTCGAGGAGCAGAAGCGCCGCGCCGAGGCCGCCGTCGTCGAGAGCAACAAGGCGGACATCGAGTGGGGCAACCAGATCCGCTCGTACGTGCTCGACCAGTCGCGCGTGAAGGACCTGCGCACCGGCTTCGAGAGCAGCCGGCCGCAGAACATTCTCGACGGCGACCTCGACGATTTCCTACAAGAAAGCTTGAAGCAAGGTTTGTAACGCATGACCGACAACGACGGAGAGAATCGCCTGATCGCCGAGCGGCGTGCGAAGCTCGCGCGGCTGCGGGAGACGGGCGCCGCGTTCCCGAATGATTTCAAGCGCGACTCGCTCGCGGCGGAGCTGCTCGCGGCGTACGGCGCGCACTCGGCCGATTCGCTGGCGGCCGACAAGATCGCCGCCGCGGTCGCGGGCCGGCTCATGGTCAAGCGCGTGATGGGCGGCAGCACGTTCTTGAAGATCCAGGACCGGTCCGGGCAGATCCAATTGTTCGTGCGCCGCGACCGGCTCGGCGAGGCTTCGTATGCCGAGGTCAAGAAGTGGGACTTGGGCGACGTGGTCGGCGCGCGCGGCGAGCTCATCAAGACCAAGACCGGCGAGCTGTCGGTCGACGCCGTGGAGCTTCGGCTGCTCGTGAAGTCGCTGCGGCCGCTGCCCGAGAAGTGGCACGGTATCGCGGACCAGGAGTTCAAGCTGCGCCGGCGCTACGTCGACCTCATCATGAGCGAGGAGACGCGCGCGGTGTTCCGCAAGCGCACCGCGTTGATCCGCTTCATCCGCGGCTATCTCGACGCGCTCGACTTCGCCGAGGTCGAGACGCCGATGATGCACCCGATCCCGGGCGGCGCCGCCGCGCGGCCATTCTTGACGAAGCACAACGCGCTCGACCTCACGCTGTACTTGAGGATCGCGCCCGAGCTGTACCTCAAGCGCTTGCTCGTCGGCGGCTTCGAGCGCGTCTACGAGCTCAACCGCGTGTTTCGCAACGAAGGCCTGTCGACGCGTCACAACCCCGAGTTCACGATGCTCGAGCTCTATCAGGCATACGCGACCTACCGCGACGTGATGGCGCTCACGGAGAACCTGGTGCGCAACGCGGCGCTCGCGTTGAACGAGAATCTTACGGTCGAGTATCAAGGCGAGACGATCGACCTCGGGCCGCAATTCCCGGAGCTCACGCTAGAAGAGTCCGTGCGGCGCGCGAATCCTGAGCTCACGGCGGACAACCTCCGCGACCGCGGCGTGCTCGCGAAGGTCTGCGCCGCGCGCGGCCTCGAGCCGCACGCGTCGGCCGGCGCCGGCAAGCTGCTCTACGAGCTGTTCGAGAAGACCGTCGAGTCGACGTTGCGCGGTCCGGTGTTCATCACCCAGTACCCGGCGGAGGTATCGCCGCTCGCGCGCTGCAACGACGCCGATCCGTTCGTCACCGACCGCTTCGAGCTGTTCGTCGCGGGCCGCGAGCTCGCGAACGGCTTCTCCGAGCTCAACGACGCCGAGGAGCAGGCGGCGCGCTTCCGCGGGCAGGCGGAAGCCAAGGCCGCGGGCGACGAGGAGGCGATGTTCTATGACGAGGACTTCATCCGCGCGCTCGAGTACGGCATGCCACCCGCCGGCGGGCTCGGCGTAGGCATCGACCGGCTCGCGATGCTGCTGACGAACAGTTCGTCGATCCGCGACGTGTTGCTGTTCCCGCAGCTCAAGCCCGAGGCCTGAGCGCGATGGCGATGTCCGAGAAGACCAAAGCCGGCCGCAAGGTCACGACGCAGCGCTTGAAGGAGATGAAGTCGGCCGGCGAGCGCATCGCCTGCCTCACGGCGTACGACTATCTGACGGCCGCGATTCTCGACGCGTCCGGCATTGACGTGATCCTCGTCGGCGACTCGGCCGCGAACGTATTTGCGGGCTACGACACCACGATCCCGACCACGATGGAGCAGATGCTCTACCACGCGCAGGTGGTGTGTCGCGCCGCGAAGCGCGCGCTCGTCGTCGCCGACCTGCCGTTCATGTCGTACCAGGTGAGCGAGGAGGACGCGCTGCGCAACGCCGGGAGGTTCATCAAGGAGGCGCTGGCCGAGGCTGTGAAGCTCGAGGGCGGCGAGCAGTACGCGAGCACGGTGAAGCGGATCGTCGCGTCCGGCATCCCGGTGATGGGGCACTTGGGCCTCACGCCGCAGTCGATCCACAAGTTCGGCAGCTACAAGACGCGCGGTGCGTCCGCGGCCGAGGCCGAGCAGATCGTCAACGACGCCCGCGCGCTGCAAGATGCCGGCGCGTTCGCGATCGTGCTGGAGAAGATCCCCGCGAACCTCGCGCGGCGCGTCACCGCGGCGCTCGAAATTCCGACGATCGGTATCGGCGCGGGCGCCGGTTGCGACGGCCAGATCCTCGTGACGCCCGACCTGCTCGGGATCACCACGAAGTTCCGGCCGCGCTTCGTGCGCCGCTACGCGGCGGTCGCGGATACGATGGCCGACGCGTTCCGCCGTTACGCCAAGGATGTCAGGGACGGCGAGTTTCCGTCCGACAAAGAAAGCTACTGACGCCCGCGGAGCGCTACTTCGCCTCCGCCATCTCCTTCATCGTCACGAGCGCGGCCTCGAAACGCATGCGGCGGTTCGCGATGTCCGCGTCCTTCGCGGCCTGGTCGGGCTTGTCCGACTCGTCCAACATCAGCGTGTAGATCAGCTTCGAAGTCTTGTCGGTCACGGGCTTCGCTTCCATGAAGCCGTGATAGAGGCTGTAGAACCGCCCCTCGACGACCGGCTGCGTGTAACCGTACGAGAGGTCGGTCTTGCCCACGAGGATTTCCGTGACGCGGCCGGCCGCGAGCGAGCGCACGGTGCCGATGCCGCCGTTACCCGACGTGATCTTGCACTCGACTTTGAGCCAGGTGGCGATATCGCAGTAGCCGCCGACCTTGGCCCAGACGTCCTTCGCTGGCTTCGCGACGTCGATCGACATCTCGATCGTCTTGTATTCCGGCTCCGCTGCGAGCGCAGCCGCTGACCCGAGCGCGCAGAGCGCGAGCAGAGCGGTCGAAACGTGTTTCATGTCGGCAGTTCCCCCGTGACGCGTTGTTAAATCGGCAAGCAATGGTACTCGGCTACGGCAGCGGCTGCTCGCGGAGCCGCGCGCCGGCGACGAAGAGCTCCCCGCCGGCCGCTGCGTCGTCGACAACGGCGAGCGCCTCGAAGCCGCCGCCCGCCGGCGCCGCGCGCACGATCTCGCCGGCCGGCTCTCCGGCCGCGGTCGCGACCTCGGCGCCCGGCGCCGGCGGCGTGGCTGGGTCGCACGCGTAGCGCCGCATGCGCCGCTTCACCGAGCCCAGGTGCTGGACGCGCGCAACGACTTCCTGGCCCGGGTAGCAACCCTTGTCGAACGACAGCGCGTCGAGCCGGTCGAGGTTCAGCATCTGCGGAACGTAGCGATCGGCGACGGCGGCCCCGATCGCCGGGATGCCGAGCTCGAGCTCCGCAAGCGCCGCGACGGGTGCGGGTGCGCGCGCGATCGACGGCTCGAAGTCCTCGATGGCGGCCCGGGTGCCGAGCACGTGCCAGAGCCTGGGCCCGACGCGCACCCACCGCAGGCCGCCACGCGGGACGAGCGTGTCGCGCGGCGTATCGACGGGCGGGGCGGTCCCCGCGGCGCCGGAGGCGTCCACAAGCGCCGCGAGACGCCAGTCGTCGTTCGGCTCGATCGCGACGGCGGCGCGCAGGACGAACATCCGCAGCTTCGGCACGATCGTTGCCGCGGCGTCGCGCTCCGTGAGCAGCAGGAACCGGTCGTCGAGGCGCACGACGCGAAACAGCGCCCGAACCCGGCCCCGCGCGTCGAGCCAGGCCGCGAGCGGCGCATGCTCCCTCGCGAGCGTGTCGACCGTGCGGCTCAGCTGGCCGTGCAGGAACGAAGCCGCGTCAGCGCCGCGGACCTCGATGCAGGCGCGCTCCGGAAGCAGGCAATAGACGGGCGTCATCGCTTCACGAGTATGGCGGGCTAGCGGATGAGTATACGTCGATGGCCGCAAGCTCGCGGACCCAACGGCTTTCTGGCAAAATTTCGTTCCATGCCTGTCGAGCGTGCCCCACAGTCGGCCGGTGGTGACCGGCCGCCGAGCAACACGCGATCCAACGGTGTCGACGACCGCCTCCCGGCCGAGCCGGAGGGCGGAAGTGCGCCCGGGCGAGAGATCGGCGGCCCGAAGGGTCTGGAGCCCACCCGCTACGGCGATTGGGAGCGTGCGGGCCGTTGCATTGATTTTTGAGTGGCCCGGCGTCGCGGGCGACCGCCATGGATGGCGGGAGTGCCGCAATGGCAGGATGCACATTGCGGTGAGCGGCGTCGCCGCGGCCGGTAATCTGAGAGAGTAGAGAAACATGCACGGGGTTTCGCGGCCCTTGTCGCCGCATCTCACGGTCTATCGCTGGCAGATCACGATGGCGCTGTCGAGCCTGCATCGGATCACCGGCGGGCTGCTGTCGCTTGGCGCGGTGGCGCTCGCGGTGTGGCTCGTCGCGCTCGCAAGCGGCTCGCACGCGTACTCGGGCGTTCGTGAGGTTTACGCGAGCGCCTGGTTCAAGCTGCCGCTGGTCGCGTGGACGTTCTGCTTTTTCTTCCATCTCGCGAACGGCGTGCGGCATCTCGCGTGGGACACGGGCGCGGGGTTCGAGCGCAGCCGCATCCGTGCCACGGGATGGGCCGTCGTGCTCTTCGCGTTCGTCGCCACGGCGCTGTTCAGTTGGTTCGCAATCGTCTGAGACGGGACAAGTGAAGGTGAGCTTAGTCACTCCTTTGAATCGAGTGCTCGGCCTGGGTACCGCGAGCGGTGCCGGCGAGCACTGGTGGATGCAGCGTTTGACCGCGGTCGCGCTGCTGCCGCTCGGCTTGTGGCTCGCGCTCAGCCTCGCGCGGTTGCCGGGCTTCGACTACGTGACCGTGGTGCAGTGGGTGCAACGGCCGGTCACGAGCATCCTGTTGATTCTGACGGTGCTCGCCGTCGGCTATCACTCGTACCTCGGCCTGCAGGTCATCATCGAGGACTACGTGCACGCGAAGGCGCTCAAGGTGCTCGCGGTCATGGGCTCGGCGCTCGCGCACGCCGCGCTGTCGATCGCGGCGCTGTTCGCGATTCTCAAGATCGCATTCGGGCCGGTCGGATGACCAAAGACTACGAGTTCATCGACCACACGTACGACGTCGTGGTCGTCGGCGCCGGCGGCGCCGGTTTGCGCGCGACGCTCGGGCTCGCCGAGCAGGGTTTGTCCACCGCGTGCTTGAGCAAGGTGTTCCCGACCCGCAGCCACACGGTGGCCGCGCAGGGCGGCATCAGCGCCGCGCTCGGCAACATGGGCCGCGACGATTGGCGTTGGCACATGTACGACACCGTGAAGGGCTCCGACTGGCTCGGCGACCAGGACGCGATCGAGTACATGTGCAAGGAGGCGCCGGCCTCCGTGATCGAGCTCGAGCACTATGGCGTGCCGTTCTCGCGCACCGAGGACGGCCGCATCTATCAGCGGCCGTTCGGCGGCATGACCACCGACTACGGCAAGGGCACCGCGCAGCGCACCTGTGCCGCCGCCGACCGCACCGGCCACGCGATGCTGCACACGCTCTATCAGCAGTCGCTCAAGCACTCGGCCGAGTTCTTCATCGAATACTTCGCGATCGATCTGATCATGGAGAACGGCGCGTGCCGCGGTGTCGTGGCGCTCGACCTCGCCACCGGCCGTCTGCACCGCTACCGAGCGCAGATGGTGATCCTCGCGACGGGCGGCTACGGCCGAGCGTATTTCTCGTGCACGTCCGCGCACATCTGCACGGGCGACGGCAACGCGATGGTGCTGCGCGCGGGTCTGCCGCTCGAGGACCTCGAGTTCGTGCAGTTCCATCCCACCGGCGTCTACGGCGCGGGCATGCTGATCACCGAAGGCTCGCGCGGCGAGGGCGGCTATCTAACGAACTCCAACGGCGAGCGGTTCATGGAGCGCTATGCGCCGAACGCGAAGGACTTGGCGTCGCGGGACGTCGTGAGCCGCTCGATCACGATCGAGATCCGCGAAGGCCGCGGCGTAGGCCAGCACAAGGACCACGTGCATCTGCACCTCCAGCACCTCGGCCGCGAGGGCATCGAGGAGCGGCTGCCGGGCATCACGGAGACCCCAAAGATCTTTGCGGGCGTCGACGTCATGAAGGCGCCGATCCCGGTGCTGCCGACCGTGCACTACAACATGGGCGGCGTGCCGACCAACTACCACGGCGAGGCCCTCGGCAAGAACGCGAAGGGCGAGGAATACATCGTCGAGGGCCTGATGGCGATCGGCGAGGCCGCGTGCGTGTCGGTGCACGGCGCCAACCGGCTCGGCTCGAACTCGTTGATCGACCTAGTGGTCTTCGGGCGCGCCGCGGCGCACCGCTGCGGCAAGATCATCGAGCGCGGCGGGCGGCCGCGTGCGTTCGGCCCGAACGCCGGCGACGACTCCGTCGCGCGGCTCGATCGGCTGCGCAATGCCAAGGGTAAGGCGCCGACCGCAAAGATCCGTCTAGAGATGCAGCGCGTGATGCAGGCCCATGCGGCCGTGTTCCGCACGGGCGAGTCATTGCAGGAAGGCATCGACAAGCTCGAGCAGGTGTTCGAGTCGTTCTCCGACGTGAGCGTGTCGGACCGTACGCTGATCTGGAACACCGACCTCATCGAGACGCTCGAGCTCGACAACCTGTTGGTGCAAGCGATGGGCACGATCAAGTCGGCCCTCAATCGCACTGAGAGCCGCGGCGCGCAGGCGCGGGAGGACTACCCGGACCGCGACGACGTGAGCTGGATGAAGCACACGCTCTGCTGGGTCGACGCGAAGGGCGACGTGCGCTTCGACTACCGCCCGGTGCAGATGAACACGCTGACCGACGAGGTCCAGCCGATCCCGCCGAAAGCGCGCACATACTAAGGAAAGGACGATGGCGAATTACCTTTTGCCGGCAAACTCCAAGGTGAAGCCTGGCAAGAACCATGGCGGCGCGGCGGGCGCCAAGAACGTCAAGCAATTCCGGATCTATCGCTACGACCCCACGTCCGGCGAGAACCCGCGCGTCGACACGTACGACGTGGACATGGACAACTGCGCGCCGATGGTTCTCGATGCGCTCATCAAGATCAAGAACGAGATCGACCCGACGTTGTCGTTCCGCCGCTCGTGCCGGGAGGGCATCTGCGGCTCGTGCGCGATGAACATCGACGGCACGAACGCGCTCGCCTGCTTGAAGCACATCGAGGACGTCAAAGGATCGGTCAAGGTCTATCCGCTGCCGTCGATGCCGGTGGTCAAGGACCTCGTGCCCGATCTCACGAACTTCTACGCGCAATACGCCGCGGTGAAGCCGTGGCTCGAGTCGCGCACGCCGCCGCCGCCCGATCGCGAGCGGCTGCAGTCGAAAGAGGACCAGGAGAAAATCAACACGCCGTCGGCGTGCATCCTCTGCGCGTGCTGCTCCACGGCGTGCCCGAGCTACTGGTGGAACTCCGACCGCTTCCTGGGGCCGGCGGCGTTGCTACAGGCCTACCGTTGGATCGTGGATAGCCGCGACGAATCGACCGGCGAGCGGCTCGACGAGCTCGACGACGCGTTCCGCCTGTATCGCTGCCACACGATCCTGAATTGCACGCAGGCGTGCCCGAAGGACTTGAACCCCGGCAAGGCGATCGCCGAGATCAAGAAAATGATCGCCGAGCGGCGGTATTGAGTCCCGGTGCGGCGCCATCTCTCTGAGAGGGCCAGTCCCGAGACACGCCGGAAGACCGTCCCTGGGGCTCCGCGCGGCACATCCATGTGCCGCGAGGGTCTCGGGACTGGCCCTCTCAGAGAGATGGCGCCGCACCGGGACGCCTTTGTTTGATGGTGGGGCGACCGAACGTCGAGCGACTTCGGTGGCGGTGTCGGCGGGGGATGCGCGAGCTCGACGCCGTGCTTCAGTCGTTCGTCGACGCGGAGCTCGCGGGGCTCGGGGAGGCGGAAATCGCGTGCTTTGAGCGGATTCTCGAGCTGACGGACCCCGAGTTGCTGGCGTACCTTACCGGGCGCAGTGTCCCCGCCGACGCCCAGATCGCCGCCCTCATCGACCGGGTCCGAAGCAGCCATCGACCTCAGGCCTGACCGGTCGCGGCTGGTAGCGGTCTGGTGGATAGGCCTGCACCTGCTGCTGCTGGCCGTGGCCCCCACCATCCCCGGGCCCACGATCGTGAAGCTCTGCGCCGCGCTTCTCGTCGCGGCCCACGCCGCGGCCCGCTATCCGCCTGCGCCTCCGCGGGTCGTAGGCGACGGCGACGGCCGCTGGGCGATCCCTGCGCTCGGGCTCGCCGGCCTTCGCCTGGGGCCGCGCACGCGCTACACGACGCTGTGGGTGCGGCTCTCTCTCGTGGCGTCCGCGCGGACGCTTGACATAGTTTTGGTCGTCGATCAGGTCGACGCGCAAGCATGGCGCATGCTCCAGGTGTCGTTGCGGCGGGGGATCGGCGCCGGAGCGACTGTTCGCGACGCGGGTTCCGCACGCGGTTCGGCCGATCTGCGCTAGAATCCGAGAGGGCCCGCTATTCCGTTACGGAATAGGGCTGCGTTCCTTCGGGGGGATCGCGAACTTTTTGGTGCCGCATGAGGTCTACCGAACAGCGTTTGACAGAGCAAGCCGACGGTGTCCGCCAGGGAAGCGCTGCGTCGGATCTTGCGTTGGTCCGACGCGTCCAGCAAGGCGACAGATCGGCATTCGACCTGTTGGTGATCAAGTACCAGCACAAGATTCTCAAGTTGATCATGCGATACGTAAGAGACTCCTCCGAGGCAATGGACGTTGCGCAAGAGGCGTTTCTAAAGGCTTACCGCGCGGCGCCTTCGTTCCGCGGCGATAGCGCCTTCTATACCTGGCTTTACCGCATCGCGATCAACACGGCGAAGAACCATCTCGTGGCCCTGGGTCGGCGGCCCACGCACTTCACCCTCGACACGCAGGATCCCGAGCAGTCCGAGGTGCTAGCCGACTTGCACGACTTGGACACGCCCGAGGGACATGCGCAGTCCGACGAGATTCGCGAGGTCATCAATAAGACGATCCGCAACCTTCCCGAAGAGCTGCGGACTGCCATTCTGCTGCGCGAGATCGAGGGCATGAGCTACGAGGAAATCGCGCAGACCATGGAGTGCCCGGTGGGCACGGTCCGTTCCCGCATTTTTCGCGCGCGCGAGGCGATCGATCGGGACATCGCGCCTCTCCTGGGCTGAACGTTCGAGACTACCTCTCCTCAACAACGAAACCGGCGCTCAAGGCTCAATGACAGACAAGATCAACGACCAGATCTCGGCGTTCATCGACGATGAGCTGTCCGAGCAGGAGTGCGCCTTCCTGGTCAGGCGCTTCGAGCACGACTCGGAAGCGCGTGGACAGGCGGTGCGTTACACGCTGATCGGCTCGGCGTTGCGCAACGAGCTGCTCAAACCCGATCCGGCGATCTTGCTGCGGCGGATTTCGAGCGCGCTCGACGGCGCCGCGGCCCCGGTTGTTCCCGCGCGCACCGCGCGGTCCTGGTCCCCGCGGATCGCTCGGCCGCTCGCCGGGTTGGCAATCGCGGCCGGCGTCGCGTCGATCGCGATTCTCGGGCTTCGGGCGCTCAACGACACGTCCGTGCCCGCGAGCGCTCCCGTGGCCGCCACGCAGGCCGCCGCCGACGTGGTCGAGCCGGCGAGCTACGTCGTGCCGCGCGACGTCGCCGAAGAGCGTCCGGTCACGCCGACGATCCGGTTGACGAACTATGTCGTGCACCACGGCGAGTACGCGTCCGGCCTGAACCGCACGTCCGTGCACTCGAACGTGGTCACCGCGCCGGAGATCTTGCTCGACGAGCAGGAGCGGGCCGAGCCCGAGGCCGCGCCGGTCGTTCTGGAATGATCTCCTCCGGTTGCAGGGGCTTGCGCCACCCGCTGTTGCTGCTCACGATCGCCGTCGTGGGCGAGGCGTCCGCGGACGAAGCGCGCACCTGGCTCGACCGTATGAACCGCGCCGTCGAGGATCTGAGCTACCAAGGAACTTTCGTGCACGTGCTCGCGGGCAACGCGGAGACGCTGCACATCATCCATCGCAGCGAGGGCGGCAAGACAGCGGAGCGCATCGTGTCGATGGACGGCGCGGGCCGCGAGATCATCCGCCAGCAAGACGAGGTGCGCTGCATCCTGCCGGACCAGCGCGTCGTGTTGCTCGAGGCCCGCAAGGATTTGAGCCCGCTCAAGTCGGCGCTGCCGAGCTACTCGAACGAGATCGAGCCGCACTACGCGTTCGCCGTCGGGGCGAACGACCGGGTCGTCAATCGGCTCACGCAGATCGTCGAGATCAAGCCGAAGGACGAGTTCCGCTACGGTTACACGCTCTGGCTCGACCAGGAAACGGCCATGCCGCTCAAATCGCAGCTCGTGAACGAGCACGGTAAGGTCGTCGAGCAGATCATCTTCACCGAGATCAACCTGGCGGACCCGATCCCCGATTCCGCGCTTGCGGCCACGATCGACACCGCCGGTTTCACGATGCTGCGCGCGCCGGACAGCGCGGCGCCCGTCGAAGCCCTGATTCCATGGCGTGCGGCGACGGTGCCCGGCGGCTTCAAGCTGTCGATTGCCACGCAGAGCCCGATCGCGGGCTCGGAGTACCCGGTCGAGCATCTCGTCTACTCCGACGGGCTCGCCACGGTGTCGGTGTTCATCGAGGACCCGAAGACCACGGCCGACGTCGGGGAGGGCTTCTCCCACGTCGGCAGCACCAACACGTTCTCGCTGACGCTGCGCGGCCGCAAGGTCACGGCCGTCGGCGAGGTGCCGAGCCAAACCGTTCGAACGATCGCCTCGTCGCTCGTCGCCGAGTAGCTCCAGGGGCGTCGCCATTTCGTCGAGCTGTCTCACCGCGGCCGGAACCGTCGTCCGCGTTGCCGAGCACGGCCGCTTCGAGGTCGAGCTCGCGGCGCCGCCGCGCTGCCGTGCGTGCTCGGGAGCCTGTGCGTGGCGCCGGCCAGACGCCGTTCACCGGGGCCTGTTCGCGTCGCCGCACCGGTTTGCCGTCGGCGACGCCGTCGTCGTGCGCCTACCGGAGCGTTACCTCCTGCTCGGCAGCCTGCTGTTGTACGGACTGCCGCTCACCGCACTGATCTGCGGCGCGGCGGCGGGTGCCGCGGTCACGGGCTCCGATCTCGGCACGGCGCTCGGCGCGGTCGCCGCCACGGCGGCGGCGTGGGTGACCACGCCGCGCCTGCGCCGGCGGCTGGAGCAGCGCACGCTCCAGAGGCTCGAGCTCCGGTTGGAAACGAATCCGAATGCCGCCGCTCCTTCTCTATAGCCGTCCCGAATGTCATCTCTGCGAAGCCTTGGTGGCCGAGCTCGAGCCGCTGCTGCGCGCGCGCGACGCGCAACTGGAGATCGTGGACGTCGACTCGAACCCGGCGCTCGAGCGGCGCTACGGCCTGCGCATTCCGGTGCTCGTCGCGGGCGACGTCGAGCTCTCGGGCTACCCGCTCGACCGCGAGCGCGTCGCTCGCTATCTCGACTCCCTCTGACCACAGCGCCCCATTTCGCCTCAGCGCGTCTCACTTTGGTCGCGATGCGCGCGATGGCTGCGGTCGTAGCTCGAAGGGTCCTCCCGAGACCCTCGCCGCACAGGGATGTGCGGCGCGGAGCCGCAGGGACCGCTCTTCCGGCGTGTCTCGGGAGGACCCTTCGAGCTACGGCCGCAGCCTGCCGCGGCGCAAGGAACCAAAGTGAGATGCGCTGAGGCGAAATGGGGTCGGACCCCACCATGACCCGCTATAATCGCGCGCGCCGCCGCTAGGACCTTGCCCGCCTACCCATGGATCGGATTCGTAACTTCTCCATCATCGCCCACGTCGACCACGGCAAGTCCACGCTCGCCGATCGGTTGATTCAGCTTTGCGGCGGGCTGACCGAGCGCGAGATGGAGGATCAGGTGCTCGACTCGATGGACCTCGAGCGCGAGCGCGGCATCACGATCAAGGCGCAAAGCGTCGCGCTACGCTACAAGGCGCGCGACGGCCTCGAATACCAGATCAACCTGATCGACACCCCCGGCCACGTCGACTTCTCGTACGAAGTGTCGAGGTCGCTTGCCGCCTGCGAAGGCGCGCTGCTCGTGGTCGATGCGAGCCAAGGCGTCGAAGCGCAGAGCGTGGCGAACTGCTACACGGCGATCGAGCAGGGGCTCGAGGTGGTGCCCGTCATCAACAAGATCGACCTGCCCACGGCCGACCCCGAGAGCGTGATCACCGAGATCGAGGACATCATCGGCATCGCCGCCAAGGACGCGCTCCGAATCAGCGCGAAGACCGGCTTCGGCGTCGACGAGCTGCTCGAGCGCCTCGTCGAGCGCATTCCGCCGCCCGAGGGCAGCGAGGATGCGCCGCTGCAAGCGCTGATCATCGACTCGTGGTTCGACAGCTACGCGGGCGTCGTGTCGCTGGTGCGGGTGGTGAACGGCGTTGTGCGCAAGGGATCGAAGATCCTCATGCACTCGACCAACCGCAAGTACGAAGTGGAGCGCCTCGGCGTGTTCACGCCGCGACCGGCGGCGCGCGAGGAGCTCAAAGCAGGCGAGGTCGGCTTTCTGATCGCGGCCATCCGCGAGATCGACGGGGCGCCCGTCGGCGACACGATCGTCGAAGCCAGGGCGCCCGACACTGCGCCGCTGCCGGGCTTCAAGAAGATCCAGCCGCGCGTGTTCGCGGGGCTGTTCCCACTCGATTCGGAGCAGTACGAGAATTTTCGCGAGGCGCTGCGGAAGCTCGCGCTCAACGACTCGTCGCTCGTGTTCGAGCCCGAAGTGAGCGGCGCGCTCGGCTTCGGCATGCGCTGCGGTTTTCTCGGTCTACTCCACATGGAGATCATTCAAGAGCGACTCGAGCGCGAGTTCAACATGTCGCTGATCTCCACCGCGCCGACCGTGGTCTACGAAGTGGAGACGTTGGCGGGCGAGACGATCAAGGTCGAGAATCCCGCGAATTTGCCCGAGCCGAACAAGATCCGCGAGATCCGCGAGCCGATCATCCTCGCGAACATCCTCGTCCCGCAGGAGCACCTGGGCTCCGTGATCCAGCTGTGCATCGAGAAGCGCGGCGTGCAGAAGCGCATGCACTACGCGGGCCGGCAGGTGCAGATCGAGTTCGAGCTGCCGCTCGCCGAGGTCGTGCTCGACTTCTTCGACCGCTTGAAATCGGTGAGCCGCGGCTACGCGTCGTTCGACTATCAGTTTCTGCGCTTCGAGCCCGGGCCGCTGGTGAAGCTCGACATCCTGATCAACAAAGACAAGGTCGACGCGATGGCGTTCATCGCGCACCGCGACGGCATCGAGCGCAAGGGCCGCAAGATGGTGGAGACGCTCAAAGAGGTGATTCCCCGTCAGCAATTCGAGGTCGCGATCCAAGCGGCGATCGGCGGTCAGATCATCGCGCGCAGCACGGTGAAGGCGTATCGCAAAGACGTCACCGCCAAGCTGTACGGTGGCGACGTCACGCGCAAGCGCAAGCTGCTCGAGAAGCAGAAGGCCGGCAAGAAGCGCATGAAGCAACTCGGCTCGGTGGAGATCCCCCAGGAGGCCTTCCTGGCCGTGTTGCAGGCCGACAAGAAATGACGAATACTCAAAGTTTCCCAGGGGTTACGAAAGGAATGCGGTCGTGGATTTCGCGCTGATTCTCGTGGTGGTCACCGCCGCGACCGGTGTGATTTGGGCCGTCGACGCGCTGTTCCTGAGGCGCGGTCGCGTGGCGGCCGCGGCACGCGGCTCCGAGGTCAGGGAGCCGATCGCCGTCGAATATGGCAAGTCGTTCTTCCCGATCCTGCTGCTCGTTCTCGTGATCCGGTCGTTCCTATTCGAGCCTTTTCGGATCCCGTCGGGATCGATGATGCCGACGCTGCTCGAAGGCGATTTCATTTTTGTGAACAAGTTCTCGTACGGTTTGCGCCTGCCGGTTATAAATACGAAGATTTTGCAGATCGGCGAGCCGCAGCATGGCGATGTGGTCGTATTCAAGTTGCCGGAAGACCCGAGCATCAACTACATCAAGCGCGTCGTCGGCTTGCCCGGAGACACGGTGACCTACGACCAGGACAAGCACCGGATCTCGATCAACGGCAAGCTGGTCGCCGCCGAGGTGACCGGCGCGTACGAGGATCCGGAGTACGTCGTCGGTCGGGAGCAGCTCGGCGAGCACGACCACCACTTCCTGTTGATGCCGACCCGTCCGAGCATGGGCGGCACGTACCAGGTGCCGGCCGGCCACTACTTCATGATGGGCGACAATCGCGACAACAGCCGAGACAGCCGCTTCCCAGGGGTCGAGTTCGTTCCGGAAGACAATCTCGTCGGCCGCGCCGTCGGGATCTGGATGAATTGGCGCTGGCCTTCCGAAGGAGGACCGATATGGCGTCGCATCGGGAAGGGCATCGAATGAGCCGGTCGGCCCGCAACGGCCAATCGGGGATCACCGCTATTGGGTTCCTGATCCTCGCCGTGCTGGTCGGGGTGGTCGGCCTCGCCGGCCTCAAGCTCACGCCCATGTACATCAAGAACATGGCGCTCTCGCGGCTGCTCCAGGACCTGCCGAGCCAGCTTCGCGGCGAGGTGGTATCGCCGGTGAGCATCCGCACCGCCATCGACAAGCGGCTCGAGATCGAGACCATGGAGCTGCCGAAGGACAGCATAAAGATCGCGCCGAGCAGGAACGGCTACAGCGTGCACATCACGTACGAGAACCGAGCGCCGTATGCCGGGGGCATCTACTTGCTCCTCGAGTTCGACAAGCAGGTAGAGATCCAGAAGTGACCGGCGCTCGAGCCCAATGGGCCGAGACGCACCTGGGGTATGTCTTCGTCGATCCTG
>Ga0137410_10000757_pt1 | contig 22428 bp, 20 predicted proteins | sample CZODoug1_16funga_FD_108878 | JGI IMG/M metagenome (GOLD analysis project Ga0137410, IMG submission 108878) | Vadose zone soil fungal communities from Angelo Coast Range Reserve, California, USA - CZODoug1_16fungal (Illumina Assembly) | ecosystem: Environmental > Terrestrial > Soil > Vadose zone... | reverse complement strand
TGTCCTCGTCTTCTTTATTTCATCAGGATGGATCTTCTGGCCTCCGGCCCGGAGGAGGGAGGCGCTGCGACCCGTGGGTTGATCCCGCCCCGCGCGGAGCGTGTCCGCCGGAGCATCCTTTTGCCGAAGCGGGGCGTAGAATACGGGCCGGGAGGCATCGCGCTTGGGGCATACCCCGTATCTCTGGACCGCCGGGATCCTGCTCGGCGTTTATGCGGTGCTGCTCGTCGTGCTCCGGCTCCAGGGCGGAAAGAGCGACGCCGCCGGCAACGCGATGGCATCGGCGTATTGGGCGATCGCGGCCGTCGTCTGGCTCCTGCTCGCCGGGCTGGGGGGACTCGGCCTCTGGCTGAATTGGCGGCCGCTGATCCTGGCGCCCGCCTTGCCGATCGCGCTCCCCGCGGTCTATAGGGTCTTCCGGATCCTCCGGCGCGGGGCGCAGGGGTTGGGGTCGACGATGCCCACGCGTGAGCTGCGACGCCTGGAGCGCGCCGCCCGGGACGGCCAGGCGGGGCCCGCACGGGAACTCGTCAAGGCCGGCCTTCGGATTCCGACTCCGGAACTCGGGCGCTCCCTGCTGCTGTCCGCCCTGCGCGGAGACTACGCGCGCGACGTCATTCCGGTCCTCCTCGACGCCGGCGCGGATCCGGGCGACCCCGAGATCCTGGCGCTCGCCCTCAAGAGCAACACGACGAGCCTCGAGCCGTTTCTCGGGCACGGCGCCGATCCCAACACGATCCATCCCTCGGGCGATCCGATCCTCTTCGTCGCCATGCAGGACGGATGGAGCCATAACGTCCCCGCGCTCCTCAAGGCGGGCGCCGATCTCCGGAAGAGGGACCGCGAAGGCTGGACCTGCTGATGGCCCATTCGACGGGGAAGCGCGGCTTCGGACTCGGGAACTGGTCGGGGGTGGCGGATCTTCTGGAAAAAGGCGCGGATCCGACGGTTCCCGCGCCGGACGGGACCACGCTCGCGAACCTTTTCGCAATGGCGAGCCGCTACGACATCCACCCGGATCGGCTGCCGGCCATCCGGAAGGCGCTCGGGCTCTGAACGCCGACGACGGGAATACGGGCAGCCAGGGCTCCGGGGGGGGAAGAACGCGGAATCCAGCGCGGCCGACCCCTTTGCCGCCGCCGCTCAACGGACAGACGACGAGCGCCGCGATGACGAACCCCCCGATTCCTGTGAAGCACGCAGCATGCTCCTGCGGCTCGCCCCCCGGATCTTGTCCGGCGGCAGGAGATCGGCGTGGGTAAAAGAAAAAGGGGCGGGAGCCGCTCGGGCTCCCGCCCCTTGAAGTCGCCTTGGAGCTTACTTCTTGTCGAACTTGACGACGCTCATCTTCATCTGCGCCGTCTCCATCTTGACCATGTGTCCCGGAACCTCGGTGCTGTACCACATCTTCGTCTTGGGCATGTCGTCGCCCTTGCAGTTCTTCGCGGGCGTCTCCATGACCATGCACTTCACGTCCTTGTCGCCCACCTTCACGGTCTCGTCGGTCCACTTGGTCTCGTCCTTGTGGTCCTTATAGGGCTTGCCGCAGAGCGCGCAGTTGCCCTCGACCGCCCCGGCGGCCATCTTCTTGACCGGCTCGGTGCCCGGCGTCTTCATCTCGTTGCCGCCGACGGTCATGATCATCTCGGTCTTGAGCGTGATCTCCTCGGGGGCCTTCTTGTCGATGGTCTTCACGGTCTTCATCTTGGTCCCGGCTGTGTCCATCTCGACCTCGATCATGGAGCCTTCCTTGAAGGCGTTCCACGCCTCGAAGTTGTCGAACTTGTACTTGGCCGCCGCGGGGGCGGCCTCCGTTTTGCCGCCGGCGGTGGCGCCGGACGACGGCGTGCCGGACGACGACTTGGACGACGAGCCGCTGTCGCACGCGCCGAGGGCGAGGGCGAAGGCGAGCGGAACCGCGAACCAGGTGCGCATCTTTATCCTCCCTGAAAAAAGTGGAATCAATCTACCGAGGAAAGAGAAGGTTCTGAGGAAGAATGTTACATCCTCCGGTGCCATTGTGGTTCAGAATGCTTAAAGAATGTGTGAAGCGGGGAGCTACGCCTTGAGCCCCGTATGGATCGCGGCCACCCCGCCGAAGATCAGGTCGTACGAGACGCTCCCGAGTCCCGAGCGTTCCATCATCGACTTGAGCTCGTCGGGCCGCGGCCAGCGCGCCACCGAATCGGGCAGGTACTTGTAGGCGTCGATCTCCGACCGCGCGATCATGCGGCCGAGTCGCGGCAGGACGTTGCCGAAGTAGGCCAGGTAGCCCTGCCGCAGCAAGGCGTTCTCCGGCAGCGTGAACTCGAGGATGACGACGCGGCCGCCGGGCCGCAGCACCCGGGTCATTTCGCCGATCCCGCGTTCGGTGTCGATGACGTTCCGGATCCCGAACGCGACCGTGGCGGCGTCGAAGCTCCCGTCCTTATAGGGCAGCCGCAGCGTGTCCGCCTGCTGGAAGCGGACCCGGGCGCCGAGGGACCTGCGCTCCGCCTTCAGCTTGGCGATTTCCAGCATCCGGTACGCGAAGTCGCTTCCGACGACGTCGGCGCCCCAGCGCCGCTGGATCTCCAGCGCCATGTCGCCCGTGCCCGAGCAGACGTCCAGCACCCGCTTCGCCCCCTCGCAGAGCGCCGCCGCGCGGCGGCGCCACAGGACGTCCGAGTTCAGGCTCAGGAGGTGGTTGAGGAAGTCGTAGCGCGGCGAGATCTGGTCGAACATCGTCCGGATCTTGAGGGGCGTCTTATCGACCATGCCACGTCGGCGTCGTGCCGTTCTCGAGGAGGGGGGTCAGGGTCTTTGTCGCGATCGCGAGAATATGGAGGCCGGATTTCCCGTCGGGGGCGACGAGGTCCATCACGATCCGCGTGCCGTCCGGGGAGAAATCGAAGCCGCGCGGGGAGGGATCGCCGGCCTTGAACTCCAGGATCGGCTCGACGGCGTTCTTCAGGAGGACGACGAGCGACCGCGCGCCGCTCGCGTCCATCCTCAGCGTCGCGACGCGGCCGCCGTCGGGCGACACCGCCAGGGCGTCGGGCGCGCAGAGTCCGGCCGGGACGGACTCCGTGACGGTTTTGGTCTTCAGGTCGAGCCGGAAGACCAGGCCGTCGGACATTTTGATCCAGGCCATGTCCCCCCGGACCACGGGCCCCGCGAGGATGGAGGTCGACGTGAACGCGGCCACGCTTTCGTCTCCCGAGCCGTCGAGCCGGATGCGGCGCAGCGTGCAGAGCGGCGCACCCGCCGAGCGTTCGACGGACGCGTGCCGCAGAACATAGAGCAGCTGGCGGTCCTGGTCGATCCAGGCCGGCGACGAGGGCAGGTCGTCGGCGGCGAGGCGCACGGCGACGTCCTTTAGGTCCGTGATCTTTCCCTCGATGCCCGCCACGAAGCGCCAGGCCACCGCGGGTTTGCCGTCGATCCGGCCCGAAAGTCTGATCCAGCCGCCGCTGACGGGGACAAACGTCTGAAAAGCTCCTTCGGCATCCGTCGTGTCGGCCTTTCGGAGCCCGGCGGCGGTCACGCGGAGGTTTGCCAGGGGACGGCGCGCCTCGCCCGAGACGAGGACCGCGCGGCCGCGGACGGGACCCTTGGGGCCGTCGTCGGCGCTCATTCCCGCGCGCGGCATCGGGGTGACCTGGTGAAGGTCGGCGCCGTCGGGCCGGACGATGAAAAGGTTGCGCGGGAAAAGGTTCGCGTCGGGGTCGACCGCGGCGGCGAAGGCGAGCCAGCGCCGGTCGGAGGCCCAGGCCGGTTCGGCGGCGCGGGGCAGGGTGGGGGGGACGAGGCGCTGGAGGTCGCCGCCCTGCGTATCGACGGTCCAGATGCCGTCCTCCCGCACGAAGGCGATGCGCTCGAGGGGGGCCGGCGGGATGCGGTTGACGATGGGGACCCTGGGGGCGGCGACGGGGACGCGGGGCAATGCGGTCGGGTCGGAATCGGGCCCGCAGCCCGCGAGGCCGAGGAGGACCAGGAGGAGGCGCCGCATCGGCGGCATTCTAAGGGCGGGGCCGCCGCGGCGTAAAGGCCGGGATTCGTCCGCGGATTCTCCTTGAACCCCTCCGCCGTTTCCTGATAACGTTCGGACTCTTATGGTGACTCCGGCCGCTCAGGCAAAAAAACTTCTGACCACCTGGGCGCGCAAGCCGAACGCGGCGGCCGCGGTCGCGCTCCGGAAGTTCTACGGCACTGCCGCCCGCCGCCTCCCGCTTCAGGAACGCGCCGAACTCTGCCTCGCCCTCGGCGAGGCGGCCGAGCTCGAAGGCCGCGTCGATCATGCCCGCTGGCTGTATGCGTCGGCGGTCGGCGCCGTCGACCCGAACCGGGACGAGCGCCTCTATGCCCGGGCCGTGCTGCGCAGCCTGCTGAACGCGTCGCGCCTGGGCGACGGGATCCTGCTTCAGGGCGTGGCGTCGGTCATGGAAGGCTCGCCGCCCGAGCAGCAGACGCCCCGGCTGGCGTTTCTCGGATCCTTTGCCCGCGGCCTCGAGCGCTTCCTCCGGGAGGATTACCAGTCGGCCCGGCGCTCGTTCGAGGCGGCCATGGGCGCCTCGTGGGAGAGCGCCGATCCGGAATCCGAAGCCGTCGCGCATCATCTGCTGGCTCAGACCTGGAGCCGGCTCGACAAGCTGGCACGTGCCCGCGAACACGTCGAGGCGGCCCGTCGGGCGGCCAAGAAGGCGGGTTCCTGGATCCTCGATCGCCGGCTGGCGCTCGAAGCGGCGAAGTACCGTCTGCGGGCGGGCATGGCGCCCGAGGCGCTGGCGGAAGCCCGCGCGCTGGCCATCGAAATCCGCCGACTCGGCTTCCCGCGCTTCGAATCCCTGGCGTGGACGAAGATCGCCCAGGGCATCCTGATCGACCGCGTCTCCGCCCAGGTGCTGCTCACGCGCTCCGAGGGCCTGCTGCCGGAAGGCCATCCCGATCGCCGCTCGATCCACGCGCTCAAGGCGCTGATGGAGAAAAAGAAGACGGGCAACGGAAGGGTGGACCGGACGGTGGCGGAGGAACTTCAGGCCCTGGTGGCTCTGGCGCGCGGGTAGCCCGTGCAATCAGTGACTCAGAGTCACCGATTGCCGATCAGGCGGTTTCCTTCTTCGAGTCGCCGTCCTTCTTCGCCGACTTCAAGGGACGGGCAATCACGGGCTCCTCGCCGAGGACGTTCTTGTCCGTGATGATGTACTCGCGCGGGTCCTTGCGGGACGGCAGCTCGTACATCATGTCCAGCATGAGACTCTCGAGCAGCTGGCGCAGGGCGCGGGCGCCGGTCTTCTTCTCGATGGCCCGCCGGGCGATGGCCCGCAGCGCGTCGCTCGTGAACTCCAGCTTCGCGTTCTCCATCTCGAACAGCCGCTTGTACTGCCGCACGAGGGCGTTCTTGGGCTCGGTCAGGACGTGCGTCAGCTGATCCTCCGAGAGGGGGCGGACGACGCACTGGACGGGGAGACGGCCGACGAACTCGGGGATCATGCCGAACTCGATCAGGTCTTCGGGCTCGACCTTCTCCAGGGTGTCGCCGAGTTCGCGCTCGTCCATGTTGCCGCCCGACGGCACGTCGGTCTTGAAGCCGATCTGCTTCTTGCCGCAGCGGCGGGAGATGATGCTCTCCAGCCCGTCGAAGGCGCCGCCGCAGATGAAGAGGATATGGGTCGTGTCGATCTGGATGTATTCCTGCTCGGGATGCTTGCGTCCGCCCTGGGGGGGGACGTTGGACATCGTGCCTTCGAGCATCTTGAGCAGGGCCTGCTGGACGCCTTCGCCCGAGACGTCGCGCGTGATCGAGGGGTTGTTCTGGGTTTTGGCGATCTTGTCGATTTCGTCGATGAAGACGATCCCGCGCTCGGCCCGTTCGACGTCGAAGTCGGTCTCGTGGAGCAGTTTCAAAAGCAGGTTTTCCACGTCCTCGCCGACGTAGCCGGCCTCGGTCAGGGTCGTGGCGTCGCCGATGGCGAAGGGGACGTCGAGGATCTTGGCCAGGGTCCTGGCCATCAGGGTCTTGCCGGAGCCGGTGGGGCCGATCAGGAGAATATTGGACTTCTCCAGCTCCACGTCGTTCTCCACCGGATTCATGATGCGCTTGTAGTGGTTGTTCACCGCCACCGAAAGGGCCTTCTTGGTCCGGTCCTGGCCGACGACGTAACGGTCGAGTTCGGCCTTGATCTCGGAGGGGACGGGCAGGCGCTTGAGGGGGTAGGGGCGGTGCGAGGACTTCAGCTTGGCGCCGGCGGGCTTCTTTTCGACCTTGAGGATCTGGTTGCAGATTTCGACGCATTCGTCGCAGATGCAGATCTCGCCGGGGCCGGCGATGAGGTTGCGCACCTCGCCCCTGCTCTTGGAGCAGAAGGTGCAAAAGCGATCGTCGGTGCCCCGCTTCTTGGTGGTCATGGACACTGGTCCCTCACTCTGGGGATTATATCGTCAGGGAACCGGTTTTTGATTTGGGAATTATTGGACCCGCCCCCGGGGGGGTGTTCCAAGGTTCCGGATTTATGGACCCTGGACTACCGGTCTTCACGGGCGGCCATGTCTCCGCCGCCCTTGAGATCGACGTCCTTCAGGGACTCGACGACTTCGTCCACCAGACCGTACTTCTTGGCCTCCTCGGCCGACATGAAGTGGTCCCGGTCGGCATCCTTGGTGACTTTGTCGATGGGCTGCCCGGAATGCTTGGCGAAGAGCCTGCTCAGGGTCTTCTTCAGGTGGATGATCTCGTCAGCCTGGATGCGGATGTCGGCCGCGGTGCCCTGGGTGCCGCCCGAGGGCTGGTGCATCATGATCCGGGAGTGCGGGAGGGAGTACCGCTTGCCCTTGGTGCCCGCCGCCAGCAGCAGCGCGCCCATGCTGGACGCCTGTCCGATGCAGTACGTGGCCACGTCGCAGTGGACGAACTGCATCGTGTCATAGATGGCCATGCCGGCATAGACGTGGCCGCCCGGGGTGTTGATGTAGATGTTGATGTCCTGGCTCTTGTTCTCCATTTGGAGGAACAGGAGCTGGGCGATGACCAGGTTCGCGATGTAGTCATCGATCGGCGTGCCGATGAAAATGATCCTGTCCTTGAGCAGGCGGGACCAGATGTCGTAGGACCGTTCGCCGCGGCCGGTTTTCTCGATGACGATCGGGGTCAGGTAGCCCATAGCGCGTTTGTCCTGCGGTTCGAGTTGCCGTTCTAAGACTTCTTATCTTCCTCGATAACGGCCTTGGACAGCAGAAATTCCTTCACGAGCTCTTCACGCATCGAGCGGCGCAGCTGAGTCAGCAGTCCGCGCTCTTCGAGGTACGCCTTCATTTCGTGCGGCCACTTCCCGTACTGCGCGGCCATCTGGCCGACCCGTTCTTCGACCTGGTCCTCGGTCACGAAGATCTTTTCCTTGCCGGCGAGGTGCTCCAGGATGAAGTGGGCCTTGAGTGCCTTGGCCATGTTCTCGCGGGAATTCGTCTTGTCCTGCTCCATGACCTTGGCGATCTGGTCCTCGGGGACGCCCTTCATCGCCAGGTCCAGCTGGGCCCGGCGCAGGGCCTCCTCGGTGCCGGATTTGATCAGGCCCTCGGGCATGGGGAAGTCGTTCGCCGTCACCAGCTCCTCGACGAGCTTCTCGCCCATCGCGGCCCGGCCGGCGGCTTCCTTCTCCCGCTCGATGCGCTTGCGGATGTCCGCCTTCAGCTCGTCGACGGTATCCATGTCGAAATGCTTCTTGGCGAAGTCGACGTCGACCGGCGGCAGCTTCTTGTTCTTCACGCCCTTGAGGGTGGCGCGGATGATCGCGTCCTTGCCGGCGTGGGCCTTGTCGCCGAAGTCGTCGGGGAGCTTGACGGGGGCCTCGGCGACGTCGCCGACCTTCTTCCCGACGATCGCCTTGTAGAACTCCGGCAGCTCCTTGCCGAAGAACTGGATGTCGGGGGTGAGGAAGACGGCGTTGTTCTCGCCGGTGTCGAGGTCCTTGCCGTCGACCACCAGGGTGAAGTCGGCGGTCAGCTGGTCGCCTTCGCGGGCGATGTTGTCCTCGGCGGGGATGAGCTCGGCCTTGGACTCCTGGAAACCCTTAAGGACGGATTCGATATCCTTCTCCTCGACGGCGACCGCGGGCTTGCTGACCTTGAGGCCCTCGTAGGTCTTGATCTCGAAGGTGGGGCGGACCTCGATCTTCATCTCGTAGACGAAGGCTTTGCCCTCTTCGAGCGTGATCTTGTCGGCTTCAAGCTCGGGCTCGCCGACGGGCTCCAGCTTCTTCTCCTCCTTGACCTCCTCGAAGGAGCCGCTGAGGAGCTCGAACTTCAGGTCGTCGAGGAGGGCCTTACCGAACTTTCGCTCCAGGACGTTGCGCGGGGCATGGCCCTTACGGAAGCCGGGGAGCGCCATGGAGTCGTTGAGGTCCTTGTACTTATGGTCGATCTCCTCCTGGACCCGGTCCGCGGAGACTTCGATGCTGATCTGAAGCTTGCAGGGACCGACCTCCTTGACCTCGGACTTGGGAGAGAATTTCTTCTGTTCTTCGTGCGTATGGGCGTGCGAGGCGTGGGCCATAGGCCGCGTATTCTAGGGAAGGGGTCCCGGGAAGTCAACCGAACTGATACCGGTGTCGACAAATCTGCGCGGCGGATTCGTCGACCCTCGGCGTTATACTGGAGCCTCATGTCCAGCGACAAACTGGAGAAGATCCTGGCCGCCCTTCCGGAGACGCCCGGGGTCTATTTCATGAAGGACGGGAAGGGCCGGACCCTCTATATCGGGAAAGCGAAGAATCTCCGCAACCGGGTCTGCACCTACTTCCACGACTCCTACGGCGACCCCCGCATCCGGACCATGGTCTCCAAGGTCGAGGACATCGAGTTCCTCCTCGCCCCCTCGGAGGTCGACGCCCTCCTGATGGAGGCCCGCCTCATCAAGGACATCCAGCCGCGCTACAACGACCGCCTCAAGGACGACAAATCCTTCACCATGCTCGCCATCACCCGCTTCGACGACTTCCCCAAAGTCTGGGTTGTCCGCGAGACCGATGAGGTCAACGCCGAGACCTACGGACCCTTCACGAGCGCCGGGGAACTGCGCGACGCGGTCCGCGTCCTCCAGAGGATCTTCAAGTTCGCGACCTGCTCGCTGGACATGCGCGAAAGCGATCCCAAGCGGCGCTACTTCCGGCCCTGCCTGCTCCATGCCATCCGCCGCTGCACGGCTCCCTGCGCCGACCGGGTCTCGCGCGAGCGCTACCTGGCCGACGTCGAGATGCTTCGCAAGTTTCTCAAGGGCGGGCGCGACGAAGTCGTGGCCGACCTGCGGATGCGGATGAAGGAGGCGTCGAAGCGGCTGGCCTTCGAGCGGGCGGGCGAGCTGCGGGACCAGATCAAGTCGCTGGAAGGTCTGTCCAAGCGGTCGGAGCAGGACTATATCGAGGGCGACATCACCCCGATGGACCCGCGCGAGGGCCTCGAGGAGCTCGGCAGGATCCTGGGCCTGGCGGCCCCGCCGCGGACGATCGAAGGCGTCGACATCGCCCACATCCAGGGTGGCGAAAGCGTGGGATCGCTGGTGAATTTCGTGGACGGAATCCCGTTCAAGAGCGGCTACCGCAAGTATAGAATCAAGACCGTGGAAGGAATCGACGACTTCGCGATGATCCGCGAGGTGGTGACGCGGCGCTTCCGCCGGCTCGACGAGGAGGGGAAGGTGTTCCCCGACGTGCTCCTCATCGACGGCGGCGTGGGCCAGCTCAACGCCGCCAAGGGCGCGCTGGAAGCGCTGGGGGTGACGCCCCCCGTGGTGCTGTCCCTGGCCAAGGAGGAGGAGACCCTGATCCGCGACGGGAAACCCGTGCCGCTCGCCAAGTCCTCTCCCGCGTTGAGGCTCATGATGTACGTCCGCGACGAGGCGCACCGCTTCGCGCAGCACTATCACCACCAGCTCCGCAGAAAGGCCCTGATCGAATGAGTCCTCCCCAGCCCGAGCATCCGCCGAACCGCCGCTGGTTCGTCCTCCTGACGATCGTCACCCTCGTCGGCTTCGCGCTGTTCGTCGGGGCCATCACCGTCTGCGCTCTCCGGATTCCCGAGCTGAAAAAGGCCCGATATGGGGTACTGGAGAACAGGGCCGGAGACCGCGCGGTTTGAAGGGCCCGGACGGTCCCCGTCTGACCGGAGGGGTCGCCCGGGGGCGGCGCCTGTTCGGCGTGCCCGGCAAGGACGTGCGGCCGGCCCTGGCCCGGATGCGGATCTCCCTGTTCGAGATCCTGAAACCGGCGATGGAAGGGGCCACGGTGGTGGACCTGTTCGCGGGGACCGGCAGCCTGGGCCTGGAAGCCCTGTCCCGGGGGGCCGCCCGCGCCCTGTTCTATGACGTCGACCGCCGCTCCCTCGAGGTGATCGGGAAAAACCTCGACCGCCTCGGGTTTGTCGACCGGGGCCATGTCCTGGAAGGTAATGCGTTCACGGCGGCCGACCGGCTTCCGCCGGCCGACCTGGTCTTCGTCGACCCGCCGTACGACTTTTACGTGGACAAGACGGACGACATGCGCAAGCTGATCGAGACGCTGGTGACGAAAGTCGTCGCTCCTTCCGGCGGCCGGGTGATCTCCGAGCACCGGCTCCGGGAAGGACTGGGGGAAGTGACCGGGGCGAAAATCGTGGACGAACGGACGTACGGCGACACCGCGGTCACGTTCTATACCCGAGGGTGACACCATGGATGAGGACCAGGAAGAAACCCCGATCCGCCAGCTGCTCGGGGAGAACCAGCGGCTGAAACAGAAGCTCTTCGAGGCCGAGGAGAAGATCCGCAAGACGTCCGGCACGGCGACGTCGACGTCGAGCGGGAACACGTCGGTCCTCAAGCTGATCGAGCACAAGGATTTCCAGATCCAGCAATACACGGCCCGCCTGGAGGAGAAGAAGGAGCAGCTCGAGGAGGCGACGCAGGAGCTGGAGCGCAAGAAAGCCGAGCTCTCGCTGTGGATGTCGGCGCTGCGGCTCTGCCAGGAACTGCTCGCCAACGACGCCTCCGCGCTGGTCGGCGTCAGCCGGGACGGCAAGGTCCTGCTCTTCAACCATACAGCGCCCCAGGTGCTGGGCGAGAAGTTCAAGGAAGCCCTGCACAAGCCGATCGAAAGCGTCGACTTCAAGGCCTTCGATCCCGAGACGCCGCGCCGGGTGCGCGAGGCGATGACGTCGGGGAAGCAGGCCGAATCCACCGTGGTCGTCCGCGACCGGAAGATCATCACCTCGGTGCATCCGCTGGGCACGGCGGGGGATTCGCAGGGCGTGCTGATCCGCATCCAGTCGAAATCGGCCAAATAAGCCGCCCGCGCCTCATTCCGATTTACACGCCGCGAACCGCGTCATCGTATCTCCGAACGATTCAAACGGAGGTTGCGATGAAAACGATGGCGGCGATCCTGGCGATGGCGGCGTGCGCGTGGGCCGGCGACAGCCGGGAAGACGCGGTCCGGCGGCTCGAGACGATGAAGGTCACCGTCGATTTCGAGAACGTGAAGCTCCCGGAGGCGGTGGACTATCTCCGGGACGTCACGGGGTTGAACCTGGTAATCCTCCCCAAGGCGATGGAGAAGGACGGCGAGACGCCGATCCAGCTCAAGGTCAAGGATCTCAGCGTCCGGTCGGTGCTGAAGCTGCTCCTGTCGTCGCGCGGCCTGACGGCGACCTATCGCGACGGGGCGATCGTGATCGTGCCGAAGGAGGAGCTCCAAAGTTCGCTGGTCCTGCGGATCTTCGACGTGCGGGCGCTGCAGGTGAAGATCCAGGACTTCAAGGGGCCCGTGGTCGAGCTCAAGGCGGCCGGCACCAAGGAGGTCGGCGGCGTCTTCATCCTGGACGATCCCAAGACCGTGATCGAAGACGACTTCCTGCTGACGATGGTCCGGACCAACACGGGCGCCGGCAGCTGGGATACGAATTCCAACGCCGTCATCGATCTGCACAACGGGACGCTGGTCGTGACGCAGACCCCGGCGGTCCTGCGAGAGATCGAAAGCCTCCTCAATCTGCTGGGCCAGTACCAGTAACCCCAGACGTTTCCCCCACCGGGGCTGCCGGGCGACCGGCGGCCCCGGTTTCTTTTTAGCCGCTTTCCCTTTACCTCCGGGCGCCGGCGGCAACTAAAGGGATGGAGAAGTCGGTGCGAGCCGCGTATAGTAGAGTGAAGCGATGAAGACGATGCTGATGGCCGCGATCCTCGGGCTCCTGGCGCTGCCCGGCTTCGCCCAGGAAGGCGGCAGCGAAACCGATCCGCGCAAGCAGGAGGTCGTCAGCAAGCTCAATACGATGCGCGTCACCGTCAACTTCGAGAACTCCACGATGGAGGAGGCGATCAGCTACCTCCGGGACTACTCCGGGCTGAACATCATCGTCGATGCCGAAGTGTACAAGAACCAATCCGAGGACCAGCTCAAGGTGACGCTGAAGGTCAAGGACCTGCTGCTCAAGTCGGTCCTGAAGCTCATGCTCAATTCGCGCGAGCTGACCGCCATGTACAAGGAAGGCGTCGTCCTCGTCGTCCCGAAGGGGAAGGTCGACAAGGCCGTGACCCTGCAGCTCTACGACGTCCGGGACCTGCTCGTCAAGATCCAGGACTTCGCGGGCCCCAAGGTCGAGCTGGTGTCGCCGTCGAAGGGCGGCGGCGGGCCGCTGACGGGCGCCACCTTCAGCCTGGAGGAGCCCCGGTCGACCATCACCGAAGAGTTCATCACCGAGATGGTGAAGCAGAACACCGGCGACAAGAGCTGGGATGAGAATCCCAACGCCTCGATCAACCTCACCAACGGCGTCATGGTGGTCTCGCAGTCCAAGCGCGTCCACGAGGAAATCAAACGGTTCATCAACCTGCTCCGCCAGTTCAAATAGCCGCCCGCCCTCAGTTTCCGGACAACACCCCCTCCCCGCCAGCGTCCAATTAGGGTAGACTGTTGAGGCGAGGAGGTTTGGCCCCCATGACGCTCCGCCGTGCGTTTCCCTGGCTGCCGTTGATCGCCCTCCTCGCCCCCCTCCGCGGCGCCCTTCCGGCCGCCCCGCAGCAGCAGCCCGACGAAACCATCTACCTCGAGAAGGTCAACAAGGACTTCCTGGACCGCGCCCGCAAGTGCGAGGAATCGCGGGACTGGAAGGGGCTCTTCGAACATTACAACTTCTCGCTGAAGCGCCACGCCCAGAGCGTCGTCCAGATCGCCCCCGACCGCTGGACCAGCGTCCGCGAGTACTTCCTGGCCCGGATCTCCAAGCTGCCCAAGGAAGCCTTCACGTACTACCGCTTCGAGAACGACGGGAAGGCGCGCGCCGCGTTCGAGCGCGCCCGCGAGTCCGGCAGCCGGCGGGACCTCGAACGGGTCGCGGAGGAGTACTTCTTCGCCACCGGCACCGACGAGATTCTCGACAGCCTCGCCACCCAGGCCTTCGACGAGGGCCGCATCGAGGAGGCGCGCGCCTGGTGGGGCCGCCTGCTGAAACTGTACCCCGACAGCAAACTGTCCCGCGCCGTGACGGCGGCCCGCATCGCCCACGCGTGCCGGATCTCGGAGAACAGCGCCGGACTCGAGGACCTCCGGAAGCATCTCGCCGAGAACAAGGTCGAAGAGCCGATCGTCGTGGCCGGTCGCTCGATTCCCCTGGCCGAATATGTCGCGAGCCTGTCGATCCCCATCCGCGCCGCGACGGCGCGCGTGCCCAAGCTGCCGTATGTGCCGGAGCCCGAAGACCGGCTTCGCCGTCCGACCCTGGGCGTCCGCAACGATATCCGCCGCTGGGCCTACGACTTCAACGAGGACCGAGGGGAAGCTCCCGCCGAGCCGCAGGCGGATCTCCAGCGGATCCCCGGCGGCCGATTCCGGGGCCGCGTCTTCCGCGGCGACCTGCAGGCGCCTGCTCCTTATCCGGAATTCCCCCTGCTGCCCGCCTACGCCCGCGTCCGGGGGAAGGAATACGTCATCTTCACCGACGGATCGCGCGTGCTCGCGGTCGATCCCGCCCGGGTGAAGGGCAAGTCGGCCACCGCCGGGGTCTATTGGAAGCATCCCGCGGACAAGGCGGTCCCGAGGCCGCAGACGAACCCCAACGTCGGAACGTACGGGAAGCCCTATATCGGGGTGACCATCGACGGGGAGTACGCCTTCGTCACCATGTACTCGAGCCCCGAGGCCCGCCCCCGCGAGGCGAATCCGGGGAATCAGATGGACGGCTTCGAAGGCGTCACGGCGCTGAAGTGCCTCCATATCCCGACGGGCAAGCTCGTCTGGGACACGGATCTGTCGCCGCTGATCGACGAGTACAAGACCGTCTGCAAGGACTTCTTCGAGCGGAACTTCTCGTACTCCGCGCCGCCGCTGGTGCGCGGCGACCGCCTGTACCTCGGCGTGTGCACGTCGCCGATGGGGGAGCAGGAGAGCCGGGTCCTCTGCGTGGACCGCAAGACCGGGCGGCCGCTTTGGACGACGTTCCTCTCCTCGGTCACCGGCATGCAGGTCGCCTTCATGGGCGTCTCCTATCAGCCCGCGTATCTGCCGATGCTCGCGGAGCAGGGCGGGATGCTCTACGTCCAGACCAACCTCGGCGTGGTGGGCGCCCTCAATCCGTCGACGGGGGCGCTGCTCTGGCTGTCGCAGTACCGCCGCACGGGGCGCCGCTTCCAGCCGAACACCGGGCAGATGGAGGTCGGCTTCCGCCGCGGGGCGAATCCGCCGGTGCTCTGGAACGGGCTGCTCTTCGTCCTGGCCCAGGACCGGCCGGAGCTCATGGCGTTCGACGCCGCGACCGGCGACGAACTCAAGGTCCCCCCGGGGAACGAGATCCACGCCGACCTGAACTGGCGGGAGATCCTGCACCTGCTGGGGACCGTCAACGACGAGCTGGTGGTGACGGGGACGCGCTGGTCCTTCGAGATCAAGCTCCGCGACGAGAACGGCCCCTGCTGGCGGGCGAACTACCTGATCGCCTCGGCGTGCCGGGGCAACGGCCGCGGCGTGATCGGGGACGACTTCGTCTACCTCCCGGTGATCGACGAGGGCGACGGCAACCAGGCCGGCGGCCTGGGCGTCTACGACGTCCGGAACTGGAAGGTCGTGGAGCGGCCGTCCTGGAAGGAGGTCAACGAGGGCGGGAACCTGCTGCTGGCGGGGAACTACCTCGTGGTCGCGACGAAGGGCATCGCGGTCTACACGGACGTGGAGACGCTGCGGAACCAGTATGCGCGGAGGCTGAGCCAGAGTCCGCCGAACGCCGAGCTGCTCCTCGAGTACGGCGAGACGATGCGGGAGAACGGACGCCTGGAGGACGCGGGCGAGGCGTACCTGTCGTTCATCCGGGCGGTGGAAGGCGACGCGCGCCAGGCCGAGAAGGCAGGGGAGGTCCGCCGCGAGCTGCACGGGATCTTCCTCAAGCGGGGCGACGAGGCGCTGAAGCGCAGCGAGGAGTCGGCGTCCCGGCTGGCGGATGCCGTCAAGAGGCTGGCCGAGGCGGTCCGCCAGGGCGAAGAGGCGGACAAGAAGGGGGACGAGGCCGGCAGGAAGCTGGTCGCCGAGCTGATCCGGGCGGCCGAGCTCGACCAGCGACAGTCCGAAGCCGCACGGAAGGCCGACGCGGACAAGGCGCTCGAATGCTTCCGCTTCGCGAAGGAATTCGCCTGGGACCAGGATTCGGAGGCGGAAGCCATCCAGCGGCTGGCCGGAACCTACGAGAGGCAGGGGCTCTGGAAAGAGGCCGTGGCCCAGTACCAGGAGCTCATCCAGAAGGGGCGGAACCTGTTCCATCGCGAGAGCGAAAGCGTCACGCGACTCTGGGACCACGCGGCGCGGCGCATCGACGACATCGTCACCAAGGTCCCGGGCGCCTACGGCGAGGTGGAGAAGCAGGCGGCGGAGTCGCTTAAGAAGGTCAAGGACGGCAGCATCGAAGGCCTCCGTGAAGTGATGGACCGCTTCCCGAACTCCAAGGCGGCGCGGGACGCGTTCGGCAGGATGCGCGACGCGCTGCTCAAGCAGGGGCAGCTCGACAAGCTGCGCGCGCTCTACGGGGACTTCCAGGACCGCTTCAAGCTGAAGCTCAACTTCGACTCCTATAAGGAGCTTCTCGAGCTCCTCCAGAAGCTGGGCGACCTGGACCGCCTCAAATTCGAGCTCACCCGTTTCGGCGAGCGCTTTGGCGACAACTCGATCTCCACGGACGGCCGCGAGGAGCCCGTGAAGGAGTATGTCGCGCGGCGTCTCGCCGAGCTGACCAAGAGCGCCCGCCCCCTGCCCGGATTGAAGGCGCCTCTGCGGCTGATCGGCGAGCTGGATGCGGTCCAGACCCCGGTCGATCAGCAGGGGGTCGCCTCCGGACATCAGCCCCTTTGTCCGCTCGGGGCGGAGCCGGCCGGGTTTGGAACGGACCGCGAACTGTTCCGGCGCGGCTCGTGCGTGGAACTCTGGGACCTGAAGGCGAAACGCCGGATCTGGGCGCAGGTGCATCCCGGCGGCTGGCTGGGCGTCCTCTATGGGGATTCCCCGGCGGGCATCACCGTGCTCGGCATTAAACCCGGCTCTCCCCCCGAGAAGGCGGACCTGAAGAAGGAAGACCTGCTGATCTCCATCGACGGTCGTCCGCTGCGCGGATCGACCGCGGGCGAACTGACGGCGGGACTGACCCCGGGCAAGGCGGTGGAGATCGTCTGCCGCCGGCGGTCGGGCGACGTGAAGATCCGCGCGGTCCCGTCGGCGGTGCCCGTCGAGATGCGCCCGGCGATCCTCGGCGCCTCCTTCACCCGCGAAGGGGCGCTGGCGGTGGCCTGGGAGGACCTGCTGGCCTCCATCGACCTGGCCACGGGCGAGATTCAGTGGAGCTTCCGCGTTTCACGGGACCGCTTCCTCTTCACGGCCTTCCACGCGACGGAGGGCCGGCTGTACGTGTACGAGTCGCTTCGCGCCGATCGTTCTTCGGATCCGATGCGGATGCCGACGGCCGGGACGCCGGTCACCTTCAAGACCTCGGAGGCCCACCATCTCCTGTTCTGCCTCAGCGATTTCACCGGGGAAGTCCTGTGGGCGAGGAAGTTCGACTTCGACGGGGCCAACCCGTACATGGAGAACCGCATCGAGTTCATGGGGCCGTACTTCGCGGACTACGTCGTCTTCCTGCACGTGAACTCGCGGGAGCGGATGAAAGAGTCCTGGCTGTGGATGATCCCGGCGCAGGCGGGGGCGAAGTCGGAAAGCGGACCCCTGAAGGAGCCCCAGCGCCGGCCCCTTCACGGCCAGGAGCTCGCCCACGCCGTCGACGCGGACGGCGGGGTCTTCTACTACATCGGCGACGTTCCCGAGCGGCGGGAGCGGACGCTGATCAGCCTGAGCATCGATCCCGCGCGACAGGGCTTCAAGCCGGTGGAGATCCGCCTGGACCAGCAGCGGTTCATGCCCTACAACCAGAACAGCACCGTCTGCTCGCTCGCGGCGAACCGGGATTTCATCACGCTGGTCGTCTCGCCCTCGCAGCCCGGCGTCGAGTACCGGATCTGGGTCTGGAAGACCGCCGACCTGAAGGACCGCTCGCTGTCGCTGCTGAAGGACCGCACGCTTCCCGTGGGACACGCGGCGGGCCTGGGCATCGGCCCGGAGGACCTGCTCTACGTCTATAATGTCCCCCGCGACCGTTCCGCCGCGCAGGCGGGCGGGCGGGCCTACGTGACCGCCTACCGCCTGAAGGCCCCGCCCGAGGTCGACCCCGTGGCCTGGGACTCCAAGGCGCCGTTCATGAGCGATTCCTCTTCCGCAACGATGATTCACGGCGCGGGGGATTTCGAGATCCTGACCGCACCGCGCGCCTCCCAGCCGGAGGAGCTCTCGGAGAGCCCCTCCGTCACGGTCTATGACCGCCGCGCGGAGGGATATGTCCGCCTGGACCGGATGGATCTCGTGCTTCCCGCGGACCTGTCGGGGGAGAGTCGTCCCTCGGCGGTCACGTGGAGAGGGCGTCTCTATGTGCTGGCGGCGAAGTCCCTCGAGATCTACGGCGACTAGCGCGCCGTTCCGATCAGCCCGACGAGCGTCCGGATGTCCTCGTCCGGCCAGTCCAGCGAGATGCCCGCCATGAACTCCTGGTCCTTCCCCAGCCGGTTGACGCCCGCATAGACGTGGACGATGCTCACCAGCGATTCGAGCCAGTTGTCCTTCCGGATCCAGAGGGGGAGCCTCAAATAGGCGCGCATCATCGGCCCTGAGATCTGCTCGTCGATGTCCTCGCGCTCCACGCTGTTGTAGGCATCGCGGGCTTCGAACGTCAGGCGGACGGGGTAGGAGAAGAGGCCCCAGTCCGACCAGTTGATGTCGATCCCGCCGCCCGGCTTGCCTTCCATGAGGCCGCCGCGGACCGTGACGTGCCGGTCGAAGAGCCAGGGCGCCCGGTAGGCCAGCAGGATCTCCGCCTTGAAGATCGAGGCGTTCTCGTCGTCCTTGATCTGCTGCTTGAACGCGATCGGGCCGGTCTTGTCGAAACTCATCAACGCGGCCCCGGCCTGGAAGTACTTGTCGTCGTCCGGCCCGATCCGGATCCCCAGATGGGTGGTGGAAGATTTGCTGTCGTGGAAGCTCTGGTAGTCGGTGACCACCTCGATCACGGACCGGGAGGCGCGGCTGAAGAAGCGGTCGACGTCCTCCAGAGTGCGCCGCGCGTTCTCGTAGAGCTCGTCGTCCTGGAGTATGCGCCCCACGGTGCCTTCGCCGGTCTCGAGCTTCGTGCCGATGTTGCGGATGGACTCGCTGGCGCGCTCGACGTTGTCGATGGTGGACTTGAGCTTGTCGCCCATCTCCTTGTCGTTGACCATCTTCCCGAGCGCGCCGTCGCCCTTCTTGACCGCGTCGGTGATCTCCTTGAGGTTCTTGCTCGTGTCCTCGACGTTCGTGACGATGCGGTCCAGCTTCTCGGTGAGTTTCTTGTCGTTAAGGAGGGCGCCGGCGGGGCCCTCGGCCTTGTCGAGCTTGTCCGAGATCTTGTTCGTCAGCTTCGTGAGGTTGTCGTTGAGGGTGTCGCCGACCTTCTTGAGCTCCGTCTTCACTTCCTTCAGGGTCTCGACGGCCTCCTTGTGGAGCTCGTCGCTCTTGAGCAGCTTGCCGATGCTGCCCTGGCCGTCCTTGAGCCCCTGCGAGAGGTCCTTGAGGTTGGCGATGAGCTGGCGCAGATTCTCGCGGTTGTCGGTGGCGAGGTCGCCGACCTCCTCCAGGCCGCCGCGGGACTCGCCCGTCAGCGTCTGCTGGAGGTCGAGCGGCGGTTCCTTGGATCCGCGCCGGATCGAGATGATGTAGCCGCCCAGCACCGAGGAGTTCTCCACCAGGATCTTCGCGTCGTGGTACAGCGTCACCGCCTCGTTCAGCTTGACGTGGGCGGTCACGCCGGAGACGGGGTGCAGCTCGATCTTCTCGACGCGGCCGAACTGCATGCCGTCGACGCGGACGTCGCTGCCCTCCCGCAGCCCCTGGGCCCGCTCGAAGTGCACGGTGAGGCGGACGGGCTTGCCGAAGAGGCTGACGTTCTTGACGAGCAGCGTGGCGAAGCCCAGGATCACCAAGGCGACGAAGAACAGGAATCCCAGCCACATTCCGCGGTTCATGTCGAGGGCCTCGTCAGGGGTCCTTCGGATTCGCCGTAAATGAACTGCTTCACCATCGGGTCGTCGGAGGCGCGGAACTCCGCGGGCGTGCCCAGCTTGACGATCTTCCCCTTGACCAGCATGGCGATGCGGTTGGACACGCGGAACGTGCTGCTCATGTCGTGCGTCACGAGGATCGAGGTCACGCCGAGCTTCTTCTGCATGTCGAGGATGAGGTCGTTGATGGCGGTGCCCATGACGGGGTCGAGGCCGGCCGTCGGCTCGTCGTAAAGGATGATCTCGGGATTGCGGATGATGGCGCGCGCCAGGCCGACGCGTTTCTTCATGCCGCCGGAAATCTCGGAAGGCAGCTTCTCCCCGGCGTCCCCCAGGCCGACCAGGGCCAGCTTCTCCTGGACGCGATTCCTCACCTCGTCCTCGTTCAGCTTTTCGTGCTCGCGCAGGGGAAGCGCGACGTTTTCAAAGACGCTCAGCGAATTCAGCAGGGCGGATCCCTGGAAGCAGAAGCCGATCTTGCGCCGGGCGTTTTCGAGCTCCCCGTTCCGGGAAGTCGTGATGTCCGCGCCGTTGATTTTCACGCAGCCCTTGTCCGGCTTGATCAGGCCGATGATGCACTTGAGCGCGACGCTCTTGCCGGCCCCCGACCCGCCGATGACGCACATCGTCTCCCCTTTGAGCACGGAGAGATTGACTCCGTCCAGCACCACGCGGCTGCCGAAGCGCTTGGTGAGATCGGCGATTTCGACGGCGGCCCCGGCCAGCATCGGGCGGTAGTTGATGTCGGCGTCGGCGGTCTCGGTCCCGGCGGTCGGTTCCACTGTCTCTACTATAGCATTCATCGTTGTCCGGGGCCTCCACTACCAGATCAGCCAGGTGAGCAGGTAGTCGAAGACCAGGATCAGCATGAAGCTGATGACCACCGAGTGCAGGGTCGCGCGCCCGACGCCCGCCGGGCCGCCGTCGGCCCGGAGCCCCTGGGCGCAGGCGACGGAGGCGATCGTGGTTCCGAAGAGGAAGGACTTGATCAGGCCGCCGTAGACGTCCTTCATCTTCAGCGCATCACGGCCGTTTTTGAAGAAGATCTCCAGGTCGACGTCGAAGTTCGCCCGCGCCACGAGGGCGCCGCCGATGATGCCGATGACATTGGCGTAGATCGTCAGGGCCACGGCCGCGATCCCCAGCGCCAGGAGCCGGGGCATGACGAGGTAGTAGACGGGATCGATCGACATGACCTCGAGCGCGTCGACTTCCTCGGAGACCTTCATGGTGCCGATCTCGGCCGCATAGGTGGAGCCTACGAGGCCGGCCAGCGCGAGGCACGTGAAGACCGGGCCCATCTCGCGGCACATGCCCAGCGTGACGATGTAGCCCAGCGAGTTCTCCTGGCCGAAATCCCGCAGGACCTGGCCGGTCTGGAGCGACACGATCATGCCGGTGAAGAGCGCCGTGATGAAGACGACCGGGAGGCTGCCCAGGGTGCAGAGGGCGAGCTGGTCGACCGCCTCGCGCCGCTTCCTGCCCAGGAGGACCATGCGGCCCGCGGCTTTGAGCAGGAGCTCGAGGGTATAGCCCGCGCCGCCGCAGGCGGTCTCGAACCACTGCTGGACTTTGACCACGGGGGCGAACATCAGCGGTACAACCCCTTTCGGCGGATCATCCGCTCCACGGCCTCCGGCACGAGGTACCGGATGGAGCGGCCCTTTCGGAGCCGGTCCCGGATCTCGCTGCTGGAGATCCCGAGGAGCGGCGCCTTTACAACTATATGCTTTTTCGGCAGTTTCGCGGGAATGCTGTCGCCGGGCCGCGTGACGACGACCAGGGTGGCCAGCCGGAGGATTTCGTCGAGCGCCTTCCAGCGGGGCAGAAGTCGCGCGGCGTCCGCCCCCAGGATCCAGAAGAGCCCGTCCCGGGTCTCCCCGCGGATCTCCCGCAGGGTGTCAACCGTATAGGATACGCCGCCGCGACGCAGCTCCCGATCGTCGGCTTCGAAGGAGGGGTTCTCCCGAAGTGCGGCCCTGAGGAGCGCCCATCGGTCGCGGGCGGGCGCCAGCCCCGCCGCGGGTTTCAAAGGGGAGACGGCCGCGGGGATGAAGCGGATACGGTCGAGTCGGGCGGTTTCAGCGGCACGGAGGGCGGTGATCAGATGGCCGAGATGGACCGGGTTGAAACTGCCGCCGAACAGGCCCAGTCTCATCACGCGTGCATCCGGAGAGGCGGGATTATAGCCCGCCCGGGGGTCCGCTTGCAAAGCCTTTGCGCCCCGTGATATAGTGAGCATCTCATGCCCCTCGCCGACGACGTACTCCACGGGGATTTCCTCTCGATCAGCCGTGCCATCTCGATGGTTGAGAATGGAAGCCCCGACGCCAGGACGGTCCTGGACGCCCTCGCCCCCCGCGTGGGAAACGCGGTCCGGATCGGCCTGACCGGACCCCCGGGCGTCGGCAAATCCACGACGGTCGACGAGCTGACCGCCGTCTACCTGGCCCGAGGCGAGCAGGTCGCGGTGGTCGCGGTCGATCCTACGAGCCCCTTCACCGGCGGCGCCCTGCTGGGCGACCGCATTCGCATGTCCAAGATGGCCGAGGGGAGCCGCGTCTTCATGAGGTCGATGGCGACCCGGGGCACCGCCGGGGGCCTGGCGCGCGCGACCCAGGACGCGGTCGACCTGCTGGACGCCTCCGGGCGGACGATCATCCTGATCGAGACGGTCGGGGTCGGCCAGTCGGAGATCGAGATCTCCAAGGCGGCGGACTGCGTGATCGTGATGCTGTCGCCGGAATCGGGCGACGGCATCCAGGCGATGAAATCGGGACTTCTGGAGATCGCGGACCTGATCGCCATCAACAAGG
>Ga0137410_10000748_pt1 | contig 22531 bp, 20 predicted proteins | sample CZODoug1_16funga_FD_108878 | JGI IMG/M metagenome (GOLD analysis project Ga0137410, IMG submission 108878) | Vadose zone soil fungal communities from Angelo Coast Range Reserve, California, USA - CZODoug1_16fungal (Illumina Assembly) | ecosystem: Environmental > Terrestrial > Soil > Vadose zone... | reverse complement strand
GGGGTTGCCCCCTTTCGCGTTCGACTTGCATGTGTAAGGCATGCCGCCAGCGTTCAATCTGAGCCAGGATCAAACTCTTCAATTCAAATTTGACCTGATCAATCGCTATGCGATTGCGCGAGCTCCGCGTTCTAGCGAAGCCCACTACTCACTCAAAGGTCATTGCAAAGGTAAATAAAAAACCTTGCTAGACCTGGTGTGAGCTTTGGTTAAAGCTTTGTGTGGCACGCAGAAATCGCGTATCACTGGCTTCACCCAGCGCCCACACCTATCGGCTGTTCGATTTGTTAAAGAGCATCCCCGGGCGGGGTTCCTGAGACCGGCCGAGCTCCGAAATTCGGAGTTGGTTGCGGGGATAGGATTTGAACCTATGACCTTCGGGTTATGAGCCCGACGAGCTGCCAGACTGCTCCACCCCGCGCCCGGTTACAAGACAACACGTGATTATAGCGGCCAGCGCGAGAACGTGTCAAACCATTTTGCGCTGCAACACCCTGTGTTCGAGCTTCATTCGCACCTGCCACGGTCGTCGGGGCGCCAGGGATTGCTGAAGGTGGAAAGCGATTCCAGAAAAACGACCAGATCGGTCTGCTCCGCAGCCGTAAGACGCAGCGGCTTGAACTCGGGGCCGCCGGTCTCCGAATAGTGGCGCACCACATCGGCGAGTCGCTCGATCTCGCCGTGGTGGCCGTAGGGGGGCGTGAGCAGCATGTGACGCAGAGTCGGGACCTTGAACGCCCCGGTCTCGCCCGGCACGTTCAGCGCGCGGCGCGTGCCCTCGGCGGTGGAGCGACTCGGGTCGTCGTTGTAAGGCCCCAGCAGGTTGAAGCGGCTTTCGCTGACGCGCTTCGCGCCTTCGACGCGTCCGGAGTCAGTGCGCTTGCCCAGCGCGGAGAACCCGTTCGAGTGGAATTCGCCGTCGCTGAAGTTCGGCCCGGAGTGGCAGCGGTCGCAGCCGCCCTTGCCGATGAAGATCCTGAGTCCGCGCTGCGCGGCCTCGGAATAGCGCCAGGGCGCGACGCGCTCGCCGCGCGCCAGCGCATTGCGGAACTGGTCGAAGGGCGTGGGCGGGCTGTCGAGCATCTCCATGAAGGCGGCGAGTGCCTTGCCGACGTCGACTAGCACCAGCTCGTCGTCGCTCGCCGAGGGGGCCGCCCCGAAGGTCTTGCGGTAGCGGCAGGCGAGCTGCTCGTCGCTGCGCAGCAGCTCGGCAACATGGCGCGGGGTCGCGCCCAGCTCGCGCGGATCGAGAATCGGCTTGATGCTCTGCGACCACAGGCTGTCGGAAGCCCCGTCCCAGCCGAACCAGTGCCCCAGCCGGATGTTCATGAGCGTGGGCGTGTTGCGGTCCACCTCCGCCGCCGCCGCGCCGCGCGTCTGGTTGTCGGTCCAGTTGCGCTCGGGAACGTGGCAGGTCCCGCACGAGAACTTGCCCGCCGCCGACAGGCGCTGCTCGAAGAACAGGCGCTCGCCGAACTCGACGGCGTCGCGCTTGCCCGAAGCCCGATTGCTGGGATCGGTGGTGCCGGGCGCCGGCCAAGGGCCGTGCGCGAGGATCGCCTTGATCTCGCTCTCAGTAAACGCCGGCCCCTCTTCCGCGGTGCCGCTACCCGGGAACAGCGCGGCCAGCGCGAAGCCAAGGACGATCCCGGGCCTCATGTCCGCTCCGTCTCGACCGCGCGCGGCTGCCACACCATGAGGCGTCTTTCGAGCACGCCCACCGCCCAGTCCAACAGGAGGGCGAACGCAGTCAGCAGCACGATCCCGGCGACCACCGTATTCATATCGAAGAAGCCCTCCGCCTGGTGGATGAGATAGCCTACACCTCTTGCCGAGCCGAGGTATTCCCCGACCACCGCGCCGACGAAGGCGAGCCCCACCGAGTTGTGCAGGCTCGCGAACACCCAGCTCATCGCGCTTGGCACATACACGTACCGCAGCAGCTGCCGCGGGCTCGCCCCGAGCATGCGCGCGTTCGCGAGCACCACCGGGCTCACTTCCTTCACGCCCTGGTAGACATTGAAGAACACGATGAAGAACACCAGGGTCACGCCGAGCGCCACCTTGGAGGCGATGTCCAGTCCGAACCAGACGAAGAAGATCGGCGCGAGGATCACGCGCGGCATGGCGTTGACCGCCTTGATGTAGGGGTCGAGGAGCGCGGAGGCCGCGGGCGCCAGCGCGAGCCACAGCCCGAAGATCACCCCGAGGACTGTGCCGATGAGAAACGCGAGCAGCGTCTCGACCAGCGTGACCCACAGATGCACGTAGATCTCGCCCGAGGCGAACCAGCGCCACAGGCGCTCCGCCACCTTGAGCGGCTCGCCGAAGAAGAATGCCGCCTGGTTGGGCTCGGCGAAATAGATGGGCGGCAGCAGCGTAGGGCTCGTCAGCACGTACCACAGCACGAACAGCAGCCCGAGCAGGAAACCCTGCCAGAATTTGAGCCGCACGCGGGCCTTCCAGCCCCTACTGTCTTTGCTGCCGCTCATAGCCCTTCAGCACCTCTTCCTTCATGGCGTGCCAGATCCGGGTGTGGATCTCGATGAAGCGCGGGTCGAGCCGTATCTCCGCGACGTCGCGCGGCCGCGGCAGATCGATCGTGTAGTCGCCGATCGCGTGCGACTCGGGGCCCGCCGAAAGCACCACCACGCGATCGGACAGCGAAATCGCCTCCTCGAGGTCGTGGGTGATGAACACCACCGACTTGCGGTCCGCTCCCCACAGCTCGAGCAACTCGTTCTCCATCAGCTGGCGCGTCTGGATGTCGAGCGCGGAAAAGGGCTCGTCCATGAGCAGGATCTGGGGGTTGAGGATGAGCATCTGCGCCAGCGCCACGCGCTTGCGCATGCCGCCCGAGAGCTGGTGGGGGAAGCGCTTGTCGAACCCCGCGAGCCCGACGCGCTTCAGCCAGTCCCGGCCGCGCGCCTGCGCCTCCTCGCGCCCGATGCCGCGAAACTCGAGCCCGGCGATGACGTTGTCCAGCGTGTTGCGCCAGGGCATCAGCGCCTCCGCCTGGAACATGTAGCCGGCGCGCGAATTGATGCCGGAGAGCGGCTCGCCGAACACCGCCACCGATCCCGCCGAAGGGCTAAGCAGGCCAGCGGCAACGTTGAGGAGTGTCGACTTGCCGCAGCCCGTCGGACCGACCACCGAGACGAACTCCCCTTTCGCGACGCGCAGCGTGGCGCCGCGCAGCGCGGTGTAGCGCTGGGAGGCGTCCTCGCGCGAGCCGAACGTGCAGTCGATGCTCTCGAGCGCGAGGGCCGCCGAGTTCACTTGTATTTTGCGTTCGCTTTCTTGACGAACTCGTTGGTGTAGGTGAGGTCGAGCTTGATCTCGCTCGCCTTCACCTCGGGGTTGAAGGACGGGATCACCTTGAGCGCGGTCTTCGCGCCCGCGTCCGAAATCGTCCCGTCGGTCGAGATGGCCTCCTTCACCTTGTTGAAGGAGAACAGGTACAGCGCCGGGTCGCCCAGCACGTACGCCTCGGGCACGGTGCGCAGCACGTCCTGCGGCGAGGCGGTGTGGATCCACTTGTCGGCGCGCACGATGGCGTTGGTCAGAGCCTGAACGGTGTTCGGATTCTTCTTGATGAAGTCGATGGGCGCGTACAGGCAGCCCGCGGGCATCGGCCCGCCCAGCACCTGCTCGGTGCCCTTCAGCGTGCGCGTGTCGGCGATGATCTTCACGTCGCCGTCCTGCTCGAGCTTGGTCATCACCGGGTCGGTGTTGGACACGGCGTCGATCTGCCCGCTCTTCAGGGCGGTGATCGCCGTCGCGCCCAGCCCCACCCCGACGACCGAGATGTCCGAGGGCTTGAGACCTTCGCGCGAGATGAAGTAGTTCACGATCATGTGGGTGCTCGAGCCCGGCGCCGACACGCCTACCTTCAGGCCCTTCAGGTCCTTCGGCGACTTGTAGCTCTGGGCGCGGGCTTTCGATATGCCGATCGCGATCTGCGGCGCCCGCCCCTGCTGCACGAAGCACTGCAGGTACTGGCCCTTGGGCTGCATATTGAGCGTGTGCTCGTAGGCTCCCGACACGACGTCCGCGCTCCCGCCGACGACGGCGCGCAGCGCCTGCGAGCCGCCGGCGAAATCGGCGATGTTGACCGTCAGGCCCTCCTGCTTGAAGTAGCCGAGTTGCTCGGCGATGGTGAGAGGCAGGTAGTAGAGCGAGGCCTTGCCGCCGACGGCGATGTTGACCTCCTTCTTTTCCAGCCCCTGGGCGCTCGAAAGAAGCGGCAGGGCCAGCGCCGCGAACGCGCCGAAGTATCTGAGAAATGACATTAGAAGTCTCCTTTATTCTATTGATTATAGGTATAAAGACACTTCATAAATCTTCGCGAGCGAACGTTCGAGGATGCTCACACGCCGCTCCCGGCCTGTCAATGCGCTAGAACAAGGAACCCTGAGCCGCAGGCGGCAGGCGGAACTTGCCCGTCTCCACGCGATGGCGCTTGTCGGCGTTCAGCCCCAGGCGCCGGCACGCGATCTCGAAGCGACCGCGCAGCAGCTCGGCGTACTGGCCCTCGCCTCTCATCCGGCTGCCGAACTCCGGATCGTTCTCGCGGCCGCCGCGCATGTCGCGGATGCGCGCCATGATGTGCGCGGCCTTCAGGGGATAGTGCTGCTCCAGCCATCCCTTGAACAGGTCCTTTACCTCCCAGGGCAGGCGCAGCAGCGTGAAGCTCGCGCTGCGCGCGCCGGCCGCCGCAACCGCCTCGAGCACCGCCTCCATGTCCTTGTCGTTCAGGAAGGGAATGATCGGCGCGACGAACACTCCGCAGGGAACGCCGGCCGCCGAGAGGCGCGCAACCGCCTCCACGCGCCGGTAAGGCGCCGCCGCCCGTGGCTCGAGCGTGCGCGCGATCTCGCCGTCCAGGGTGCCGATGGAGACGAAAATCTGCACCAGCCCCTCGGCCGCCATGGGAGCCAGCAGGTCCAAGTCGCGCTCGACGAGCGAACCCTTGGTGACGATGCCCACGGGATGTCGGAACTCCCAGAGCACTTCGAGTATTCCCCGCGTGATGCGGTGCTTGCGCTCGGCCGGCTGATACGGGTCCGTATTGGCGCCTAGGGAGATCAGCTCCGGACGGTAGCCCGGGCGAGAGAGCTCGGCGCGCAGCAGCGCTGCCGCGTTTTCCTTCGCGAACAGCTTCGTCTCGAAGTCCAGTCCCGGGGAGAGGCCCAGGTAGGCGTGGCTGGGCCTCGCATAGCAGTAGATGCAGCCGTGCTCGCAGCCCTGGTAGGGGTTGATCGACTGGTTGAAGGGCAGGTCCGGCGACTCGTTGCGCGAGATGATCGAGCGCGCCTGCTGCAGCGTGATCACCGTGCGCGGGTGCGACTCGACGGAATCCTCCAAGTCGCGCGCCCGCTCGAGCTGCTCGAAGCGGCCGCGCGGGTTGTCCGCCGCCCCGCGCCCTTTGATCGGCGCCTTGTCCATGCGCTGTTACACGGCCTTGCGCGCGCGCAGGGCCGCAATCTCCTCGCGGGCATAGCCGTGGGCGGCGAGCACGGTCTCGGTATGCTCACCCAGGCCCGGCCCGACCCACTCGATATCGCCGGGCGTGTCCGAGAGCTTGGGGACGATCCCCGGCACCTTGAGCGGGGTGCCGTCGCCGAGCTCCACGCGCCGGATCATGTCGCGCGCCAGGTACTGCGCGTCGGCCGCGATGTCCGCCATGCTGTAGATCTTGCCGCTCGGGACCTGCGCGTCGGCGAGCGCGGCGAGCGCCGTCGCTGCGTCGAGCCTGCCGGTCCAGGCGCCGATCGCCGCGTCGAGCTCGTCGGCGCGCCTGGTGCGCCCGGCGTTGTCGGCGAGCGCCGGGTCCTCGGCGAGGTCGCCCCGCCCGATCATGTTCATCAGTCGCTTGAAGATGCTGTCGGCGTTGGCGCCGATCACGATGTGCTGCCCGTCACGCGTGAGGTAGGTGTTCGAGGGGACAATGCCCGTGAGGTTGCTACCGGTGCGCTCGCGCGTCTCGCCGAACAGGTCGTACTCGGGCAGCGCGCCCTCCATCATGTTGAACACCGCTTCGTAGAGGGCCACATCCACCACCTGCCCTTTTCCGCCGTTCGCGTCGCGGTGGTGCAGCGCCATGAGCACACCGATCACTCCGTGGAGCGAGGCGAGCGCATCGCCGATCGAGAGGTTGGGCCGCACGGGCGGGCGGTCGGGAAAGCCCGTCACGTAGCGCAGGCCGCCCATCGACTCGGCGATCGCGCCGAACCCGGTCTGGTCGCGGTACGGCCCCGACTGGCCGAATCCCGAGAGCCGCAGCATCACCAGGCCCGGGTTGTACGCGGCGAGGCGGTCGTAGCCCAGGCCCCATTTCTCGAGCGTCCCCGGGCGGAAGTTCTCGATGACCACGTCGGCGTCCTTCGCGATGCGGCGCACGATCTCCTGGCCCTCGGGCAGGCGCAGGTCGGCGGTCACGGATTTCTTGTTGCGGTTCTGCACGTACCACCACAGCGAGGTTCCCTGATGGAGCTTGCGCCACTTGCGCAAGGGGTCCCCGCCTGGAGGCTCGATCTTGATGACCTCGGCGCCGAAGTCGGCGAAGAACTTGCCGGCGAAGGGGCCGGCGATGAGCTGGCCCAGCTCGACGACCTTCACGCCGGACAGGGGCCTGCTCATACCGGCCTGCGCTCGACCACGGCCTGGGCGAGCGTCCCCGTGTCCACGTACTCGAGCTCGCCGCCCACCGGCACGCCGCGGGCGATGCGCGTGATGCGCAGGCCCTGTCCTTTCAGCATCTCGCCGATGTAGTGCGCGGTCGCCTCGCCTTCGTTGGTGAAGTTGGTCGCGACGATGACCTCCTTCACTTCCCCGCCCGCGAGGCGCCGCTGCAGCACGTCCAGCCCGATCTCCTTCGGGCCGATGCCGTCGAGCGGCGACAGGCGCCCCATGAGAACGAAATACAGGCCGCTGTAGGCGAGAGTCTGCTCCATCATCAGCAGGTCCCCCGGCGTCTCGACCACGCACAGCTGCGAGCCGTCGCGCTTGGGCGAAGCGCACAGGGCGCAGAGCTCGTCCTCGGCGAAGGTGCTGCACTTGGCGCAGCGGCGGACGCTCTTCAGGGCGCGCGCCAGGGATTCGGCGAGCTTTCCGGCGCCGGCCTTGTCGTATTGCAGCAGGTGGTAGGCGGTGCGCTGCGCCGACTTCGGCCCGATGCCGGGAATGCAGCGCAGCGCCTCGATCAGGTCCTCGAGCGCGGGTGACTTCATCGCGGCTCGCCTAGAAGGGCAGCTTGAATCCCGGGGGAAGGCCCATGCCGCCCGCGAGCACGCCCATCTTCTCCTGCACCGCGGCCTCGACCTTCCGCGAGGCGTCGTTCATCGCCGCGGCGACGAGGTCCTCGAGCATCTCCTTGTCGTCGCCGAGCAGGGACGGGTCGATGCTCACGCGCTTCACGTCGTGCTTGCAGGTCATGATGACCTTCACCATGCCGGCGCCCGACTGCCCCTCGACTTCCACCAGAGCGAGCTCCTGCTGGAGCTTACTCATGTTTTCCTGCATCTTCTGGGCCTGCTGCATCAGGCCCGCGAGCTGTCCCTTCATCATTCTCCCGCCTCCTACTGCGCCGGCTTGATCGAGGATTCGACGATGGTCGCGTCGAAATTCTCGACCAGGTCGCGAACGAACGCGTCCTGGCTGATCGCGGCCGCTGCGCGGTCGCGCGCTGTGTTGCCGCCGGTCTCGCCCACCCGCACGGCGAGCCGCACCGGCCTGCCGAAATGCTCCTGCAGCGCCGCGCGCAGCTTGTCCTGGAAGCTCTTTTCGGCGAGATGCTTCGCCGCCGGCGGCACGCACAGGTCGAGCGACTCACCGTCGAATCGCTGCAGCTCGCTCGCCTGGGCCAGCTGCTTGGCCACTCCGCCGAGATTCAGGGAGTTCGCGAGCTTCGGCCAGTCGCCGTCGAATCCCGATGCCCGTTGCGCCGCCGGCTTCTCGGCGCGCTGGACCGGAGCGCGCTCTCCCGTGGCGAACGCGAGCATGCGCAATAGCGCCATGGTGAAGCCCGCGAAGTCGTCGGGCGCGAACGGCAGGTCCTGGCGGCCGTGGATCGCGATCTGGTAGTAGAGCTGAACGTCCTCGGGGTCCAGGGCCTTCGCGAGCGCCGCGAGCCGCTCCCGCAGGGCTCCAGCCGCGTCGACCGCATCGGGCGCCGCCTGGGCCAGTGCGACGCGGTGCAGGAGCGAGCCGAGATCCTGGAGCGCGCCGTCGAAGGCGACGCTGCGCGCGCGCAGCTCCTCGGCGACCGCGAGCAGCGCCTTGGCGTCGCGGCGCGCGACGGCCTCGAGGAGGGAATAGAGATACGCGTCGTCGATGGCACCCAGCATCGCTCGCACACCCGCCTCCGTTACCTTGCCGCCGCCGTGGGCGATCGCCTGGTCGAGCAGCGACAGCGCGTCGCGCATGCTGCCGCGCGCGCTGTCGGCAAGCAGCCGCAGGGCCCCTTCTTCCGCCGCGATCTTCTCCTCGCCGAGGATCACCGCCAGATGCGCCGCGATCGCCGGCGGCGGCATCTGCTTGAGGTTGAACTGGAGGCAGCGCGACAGCACCGTGACGGGAATCTTCTGCGGGTCGGTGGTCGCGAGGATGAACTTGATGTGCTCGGGCGGCTCCTCGAGGGTCTTCAGCATCGCGTTGAACGCCGAGGTCGAAAGCATGTGCACCTCGTCGATCACGTAGACCTTGAAGCGGCCGCGGGTCGGGGCGTACACCGCGTTCTCCAGGAGCTGGCGCATCTCGTCGACCTTGGTGTTGGTCGCGGCATCGACCTCGATCAGGTCGACGTAGCGCCCTGAGTCGATCTCCAGGCATGCTGAGCACTTGCCGCAAGGGCGCGAGCTGATCCCGGTCTCGCAGTTCAGGCACTTGGCGAGGATGCGCGCGAGGGTGGTCTTGCCGACGCCGCGCGTCCCCGAGAACAGGTAGGCGTGGTGCAGGCGCTTCTCGTCGAGCGCGTGGCGGAGCGCGCGAACCACGTGCTCCTGACCCACCAGCGACTCGAAGTTGCGAGGACGCCACTTGCGCGCGAGGACCTGGTAGGACATGCAGGGATTTTACCAGCCGCGCCTTGTCAGGTATTCCCGACTGGCGATTTTCCGGCTTAGGTGTAGAGTTCCGACGGCAGGGTATGGCAAAGTCATGCCGCCCGATCCGAACAAGTATCTAAAAAAGGGACGCGCGCAGGACGTCCTTGAGCCGGGAGCTTGGAGATGTCGCAGGGTACGCGGACCAGCATGCCTGCGGGCACCGGCGGAGTCCTTCCGGACGGCGCTCCGCTGATTACGAGGGCGCTCGCCGGCGTGCCTCGCAGCACCTGGCGCCAAGCGCTGGTCGTGGCCCTGGCCTACTACCTGGGCGCCAAGCTCGGGTTCGCGTTCACCTTCCAGCCCCATCCGATCTCCACCCTGTGGCTGCCCAACTCACTGCTCATGGCCGCGCTGCTGCTCGTGCCCGAGCGCTCGTGGTGGGTGCTGCTCGCGGCGGCGCTCCCGGCCCACCTCGCCGCCGAGCTGCAGAGCGGGGTTCCCTTAGCGATGGTGCTGGGATGGTTCGCGAGCAACTCGAGCGAGGCGCTGATCGGCGCGCTTTGCATACGGCGATTCTGCAGCGCTCCGCTGCGCTTCGATTCGTTCCGCGACGTGGGCGCCTTCCTGCTTCTCGGTGCCCTTTTCGCGCCTCTTGTCTCCTCGTTCCTCGACGCCGGGCTGGTGAAGGCGATCGGCTGGGGAGAAGGCGACTACTGGCAGCTGGTGTGGCTGCGGGTGCTCTCCAACGTCCTCGCCGCGCTGATCGTCGTTCCTTTCGTCGTGACCTGGGCCGCCGACGGGTTCGCCGCGCTTCGCGGCGCCACGCTGCGCCGCTCGGCGGAAGCGGCGGCCCTGGTGCTGTGCCTGCTCGGCGTCGGCGTCGCGACCTTCGACCAACCCCAGGCCGCGTCGAGCGCGATCCCGGCCCTGCTCTACGCGCCGCTGCCGCTGCTGCTGTGGGGCGCGGTGCGCTTCGGCCCCCGGGGCACGAGCACCGCGATCCTCGTGCTCGTGCTGCTCGCAATCTGGGGCGCCACGCACGGCGAAGGCCCCTTCGTCACCGGCTCCACCGAGGAGAACGCGCGCTCGGTCCAGTTCTTCCTCATCGCCATGTCCGTACCGGTGCTGCTGCTCGCCGCCGCGCTTGAGGACCGGCGCAAGGACGTCGCCGCCCAGCGCCGCGCACAGCTCGAGGCGAAGGAGCAGCGCCTGCAGCTCACTCACCTCACGCGCGTGGCGCTGCTCGGCCAGCTCTCCGGCGCCCTCGCCCACGAGCTGAACCAGCCGCTCACCGCGATCCTCAGCAATGCCCAGGCGGCGCAGCACTTCCTCGCCGCCGACCGGATCGACCCGGACGAGCTGCGCGAGATCCTGGGCGACATCGTCGCCGAGGACCAGCGCGCTGGCGAGGTGATACGGCGCCTTCGCGCGATGTTCAAGAAAGGCGAGACGCAGTTCCAGCTGCTCGACCCGAACAACGCAGTGCGCGAGGCTCTCGCCCTCGCGCACGGGGACCTGGTGATGCGCAACATCGAGGTCTCCACCGACTTCTCGCCACGCCTTCCCGATGTGACCGCGGACCGGGTCCAGCTGCAGCAGGTGCTGCTCAACCTCGTGGTGAACGCCATCGAGGCGATGAGCGACAATCCGCCCGACGAACGCACACTCACCGTCACCACGCGGCCGCTCGATAGCGGCGGAGTGGAGGTGTCGGTCGCCGACCGCGGGCCCAGCATCCCCGAGGAGCGCCAGCGGCGCCTTTTCGAACCCTTCTTCACCACCAAGCCCCAGGGCCTGGGCTTGGGGCTGTCGATCTCGCGCTCGATCGTCACCGCGCACGGCGGGCGCCTGTGGTACAGCAACAATCCGTACCGCGGCGCGACCTTCCACGTCGCCCTGCCCCACCAGCCCGGAGCGCCGCTATGAGCCTCGGCGGAACGGTATTCCTGGTCGACGACGACCCGGGCGTCCTGCGAGCGCTGACCCGCCTGCTGCGGGCCTCGGGACGCGAGGTACGCGCCTTTGCCTCGCAGCGCGAGTTCCTCGGCCAGCACGACCCGGCCGCCCCGGGCTGCCTGGTCCTCGACGTGGCGATGCCCGAGCGGAACGGCCTCGACTTCCAGCGCGACCTTGCGACCTCCGGCGACGAGCGCGCGGTGGTGTTCATCACGGGCCAGGGCGACGTGTCGACCGGCGTGCGGGCCATGAAAGCCGGGGCGGTGGACTTCCTCACCAAGCCCTTCAACGACGGTCAGCTGCTGGCGGCGGTCCAGGCCGCGATCGACCGCGACGCGCTGATGCGCCGCACCCGCGCCGAACGCGGCGAGGTGGAGCGCAAGCTCGCGATGCTCACCCTGCGCGAGCGCCAGGTCCTCGAGCACGTGATCGCCGGCCAGCTCAACAAACACATCGCGGCGGATCTGGGCACGGTCGAGAAGACCATCAAGGTCCACCGCGGCCGCATCATGCAGAAAATGGGCGCCGCCTCGCTGGTCGAGCTGATCCGCATGGCCGACCTCGCGGGCGTCCGCCCGGCGCCGTCACCCTCCCCCGGTCCCTGAGCGTCAACCGAGCGTAGGACTTTGGTCCATAAGACCATGGTCCAATTCCGCGCGGGCCGGCAAGCTGGTTCAATGCCGGTAACATGGCCCCGCACTCTCCTTTCGTCGCCATCGTCGACGACGAAGAGTCCATCCGCAAGGCGCTGAAGCGCCTGCTCCGCGCCGCGAACCTCGAGGCCGAGGCCTTCGAGTCCGGGCCGGCGTTCCTGGATTCGCTGGCCGAGCGGCGCCCCGACTGCGTGATCCTCGACCTGCACATGCCGGGCATGACCGGGCTGCACGTGCTGCAGCGCCTGAAGCAGGCCGGCGTGCAGCTGCCCGCCATCGTGATTACCGCCTACGACGAGCCCGAGACCCGCAGCCACTGCCTCGCGGCGGGGGCCGCCGCCTACCTGCGCAAGCCCCTCGAGGACCGGCTGCTTCTGGACGCGGTAGCCGCTGCTGCTAAGATGAAGACCAACGGGACGCACTGATCCTTCCTCGGGGAGAAACATGAGAAGCCTGCCGTTCATCGCGCTCGCGCTCGGCCTCGCTGTGGCCGCGCCGGCGGGCGCCCAGACTACCCTGGACAGAATCAAGAAGCAGGGCGCCATCACGCTGGGCTATATCGACGGCGCGGCGCCGTTCTCCTACGTCGACGCGAAGGGCGAGCCCCAGGGCTACTCGGTCGACCTGTGCCGGGCGGTGGCGGAAGGCCTGAAGGCGCAGCTCAAGCGCGACAAGCTCAAGACGCGCTGGGTCAAGCTGACCATCCAGAACCGCCTGGACGCGGTGCGCCGCGGCCAGGTCGACGTCGAGTGCAGCACCACCACCTGGACCCTGGGAAGGCAGGCGCTGGTGGATTTCAGCCTGATCATCTTCGTCGACGGGGCGAGCATCCTCGCCAAGGCGGGGACGGACGTGAGCCACCTCGCCGACTACAACGGCAAGCGCATCGCGGTGATCTCGGGAACGACGACCGAAAAGGTATTGCGCGACGCGCTGGCGCAGCGCTCGATCAAGGCGGAGGTGGTGCCGGTCAAAACGCGCGACGAGGGACTCGCGCTGCTCAACGAGTCGCGGGTCGAGGGGCTCGCCTCGGACCGCATCACGCTCATCGGCGTGGTGGCGAAGAGCGCCAAGGGCGGCGTGTTCAAGCTGCTCGACGAGGACTTCTCGATCGAGCCCTACGCGCTGGCGCTGCCGCGCGGCGACTACGATCTGCGGCTCGCGGTGAACCGCGTGCTCGCGCGGCTGTACCGCACCGGCGAGATCCGCCCCATCTACGACCGCTGGCTCGGCCCGCTCGGCCCCCCCAGCCTGATGCTCTCCGCCAGCTATTTCATACAAGGCCTGTCGGAGTAACCATGCAAGGGGGGAGGCGCTTCGCGGCGGCGGCCGCGCTGGCACTGGCCGGCGCCGCCTGGGCGCAATCGGACAAGCCGCTCGATCTGCGGCTGCCGTCGCCCGACGCGCCGGCCGCGGCGGGCTCGGTGTGCAAGGCGTGCGGCGAGATCCGCTCGATCCGCGAGGTGCACATCGGGACCGCGCTGCCCACGGGGGCCAGTGCCTCGGCCGATTACATCGGCTCGCGGCCGGGCACGGACGACTGGCGCGTCGTGGGCACCGTCGCCTACCTGCCGCTCGGGGCCGGCTCGAAGAGCGACGAGAAATGGCGCATCGGCGCCGTGGGAACGCCGGAGATGCAGGCGCAGATCGGGCAGAGCTCGTACGAGATCACCGTGCAGATGGACTCGGGCGAGCGACGCACGGTCCAGCGGCGCGACGGCTCGCGCTTCCAGGTCGGCCAGCGCGTGACGCTGCGGACCGGAGAGATCGAACCGATGTTTCCGTAGCGGCGATGGAACACAACTTCGAAAGCGGAGGGACGGGCATATGAAACTCACCACCTGGATTTTCATCGGGATGCTGGCCGGCATTGGCGTGGGCTTCATGTGCCACGAGCTGCTGCCGACGCCGGAGTCGGCGAAGATTACCGCGGGATACATCTCGCTGTTCACCGACATCTTCCTGCGCCTGATCAAGATGATCATCGCGCCGCTGGTGTTCTCGACGCTGGTCGTCGGCATCGCGCATATGGGCGACACCGCCTCGATCGGCCGCATCGGCGTCAAGACCATGGCATGGTTCATCACGGCCTCGCTCGCGTCGCTGCTGCTCGGCCTCCTCATGGTGAACCTGCTGCGCCCGGGGGAAGCCCTCAACCTGCCGCTGCCCGACGCCTCGGCCTCCGCGAACCTCAAGGTCGCGTCGATTTCGTTCAAAGAGTTCGTCACCCATCTCGTGCCGCGCAGCGCCTTCGAGGCGATGGCGAACAACGAAATCCTGCAGATCGTGGTGTTCTCGGGGTTCTTCGGTGCGGCTGCCGCCGCCCTGGGCGACAAGGCGAAGGCGATGATCGACTGGGTCGAACAGCTCTCCCAGGTCATGCTCAAGATCACGGGTTACGTGATGGCGCTCGCCCCGATCGCAGTGTTCGCCGCCATGGCGTCGGTCGTGACGACATCGGGGCTCGGGATTCTCGTCACCTACGGAAAATTCGTTTTCGAATTCTATTTCAGCCTGGTGCTGCTCTGGGCCCTGCTAGCCTTCGCCGGTTGGCTCTTCCTGCACGATCGCGTGTTCCCGCTTCTGCGCTGGATCCGGGAACCCGTGTTGCTCTCGTTCACGACCGCTAGCAGCGAGGCGGCCTACCCCAAGACGCTCGAGAACCTCGAGCGCTTCGGCGCGAAGAAGAAGATCGTGAGCTTCGTGCTGCCGCTGGGGTATTCGTTCAATCTCGATGGGTCGATGATGTACTGCACCTTCGCGGTGCTGTTCATCGCACAGGCCTACAGCATCCAGCTGACGCTGCTGCAGCAGGTCACGATGCTGCTTATTCTGATGGTCACGAGCAAGGGGATGGCCGGGGTGCCCAGAGCGTCCCTGGTGGTCATCGCGGCGACGCTCGCTACATTCAATATCCCCGAGGCCGGGTTGCTCCTTATCATGGGGGTCGACCAGTTCCTCGACATGGGACGCTCGGCCACGAACGTGGTCGGCAACAGCATCGCGACAGCGGTGGTGGCCAAGTGGGAGGGCGAGCTCGGCGCGGGCGAGGACGCGCCGGGTCGGCGCCGCGCGGCAGCCGCAGCGGCCGCACGATGAGCCGCTTCCTGCTCGCCGTCGTCCTCGCGGGCGCGCTCGCGCTGCCGCCGGCGCTCGCGCAGGAGCTCACCGGGACCCTGAAGAAGATCAAGGACGGCGGCAGTGTCACCCTGGGCTACCGCGAGAGCTCGGTCCCGTTCTCGTACCTCAACGCCGCGAAGCGGCCGATCGGCTACTCGATCGACCTGTGCCTGGAGATCGTCGAAGAGGCGAAGGACGCCCTCGGCATCGACGACCTGGAGGTGAAGTACGTCCCGGTCACCGCGGAGAACCGCATCGACATGGTCGCCTCGGGCAAGGTCGACCTCGAATGCGGCTCGACCACCAACAACCTCGAGCGCCAGAAGCGCGTCGCCTTCTCGCCGGTAATCTTCGTCTCCGGCACCAAGTTCATGGTGAGGCGTCCGACCAAGGCCCGCTCGTACCTCGACCTGAAGGGCAAGACCGTGGCGGTCACGGCGGGGACGACGAACCAGGCGGCGATGAAGACGCTGTCCGAGAAGCAGAAGCTCGGCATGCGCTTCACGGTCGCCAAGGACCACGCCCAGGCGTTCGTCCTTCTCGACAAGGGCAAGGTCGACGCGTACGCCACCGACGACGTGCTGCTCTACGGCCTAATCGCCAAATCGGGCCGCGCCAAGGAATTCCAGGTGGTCGGCGATTTCCTGTCGTACGACCCCTACGGCATCATGTACCGCAAGGGCGACCCGGATTTCGCCGACGTGGTGAAGGACGCCTTCGAGCGGCTCGCGACCTCGCGCGAGCTGGAGCAGACCTACAACAAGTGGTTCCGCCTCAAGCTGCCCGACGGCGAGCGCCTCAATCTGCCGATGAGCGCGCAGCTGCGCGAGCTCTTCGGGATCCTCGGCCTGCCGTAGGACGGCTACTTCTTGATCGCCTTCCAGGCGTTGACATACTCCTCGGCAGACTTGCGCATGAAGTTGCCGATCTGCGCGTAGTCCTCGTCGTTGAGGTTGGCGAGCGAGACCCGGATCGACCATTTCGGCCCGCCGAAGCCGCCGCCGTCCATGAGCACCACCGAGGACTTCTCGGCCACACGGAACAGGAAGTCCACAGGCTCGTAGTTGGACGACAGGTAGTCGAAGAACGCCTGGCCGTAGGCGGCTTTCGCCCACACCTCGAGGTCGAGCTCGACGTAGTACCACGCGCGCCAGGGGTCATCCGGCGGGAGCGCGATCCCAAGCCCCTTCCACAGCAGGTCGCGGCGCTTGTGGCAGATCTCCATGCGTAGATGCTTGTAGGCGTCCTTCTCGTCGAGCAAGTGAGTGAGGCCGAAGAAGCACATCTGCACCTGCTGCGGCAGCGACAGGCCGGCGGTATGGTTGAGGGCGACGCAGCGGCTGTCAGCCACCATGCGGTCGATGAACTTGATCTTGTCCGGCTCCATCGTCAGCGCGCTATAGCGCTTGTGCAGTCGCTTCTTCCACGCGGGGGGCAGTTTCGCGATCATGCGGTCGTAGATGTTGTCCTGGTGCACGCCGATCACGCCGATGCGCCAGCCGGTGCAGCCGAAGTTCTTGGAGAACGAGTACACGCAGATGGTGTTCTGCGGCAGCTCGGCCATCAGCGAGCGGAAGCCCGGCACGAAGGTGCCGTAGACGTCGTCGGTCACGACCATGAGATTCGGGTTCTTCTTGACGATGCTCACAATCTTCTTCAGCGCGTCGGGCGCGAGCGCCACCGAAGGCGGGTTGCTCGGGTTCACCACCGCCACCATCTTGATCTTCTTGTTGGCGAGCTTGTTCAACTCCTTGTCGCTATAGTGCCAGGTATGGCTGCCGTCGCCGCGCGTGTCGTCGGCGTTGATAGAGACGATCTTGAAGCTGAAGCGCTCGAGGTGACAGATCTCGATGTAGGGCGTGAAGGTGGGCAGGAACAGCGCGATGGTATCGCCCTTCTTGAGCAGCCCGTTCTGCATCAGCGAGTCGAAGATGTAGCACATCGCCGCGGTGCCGCCCTCGACGGCGAACAGGTCGAACGTGCCCTTGGGCGGCCGGCCGTCGCACATCTCCTTCATCAGGTAGTCGTGAACGACCTTCTCGACATGCACCAGCATGCGGTCGGGCACCGGATAGTTGTCGCCGATGATCGAGTCGGTCAGCTCGTGGATCCAGGCGTCCTTGTTGAAGCCCTTCTTCTGCACCCCGTAGTCGAGCACCTTGCGCAGGAAGTCGGTGCCGGGCTCCGCGCGGTTCATGTCGAGGAACAGCTCGAAGCGCTGCCCTATCCCCTGCTTGGCCGGCATGCCGGCGAGGATCTTGTCGTCGCGCACGCGGCGGCACTCCCCCAGGGCGAACTTCCCCAACAGGAAGAACGCCTCGCGCGGCTCGGTGGCGATCCAGTTGGGATTGCCGCGCCCCGCGTTGAGCATCGTCGCCGCGCTCTGCCTCGACGCCTCCTTCGAGAGCTGGATCAGGTGATCCTTCAGCTCGAACGGCGAGAGCTGCGTCGACAGCGATTTCTGCGTGGTGCGGCTGGTTTTCAGTTTGGAAGCGAGTGCCATTGCTGGTCTCCGGAAAGTCAGAAATAGAACGTCAGGCGCCCGTTGATCACGTATTTGAACTGTGGATCGTCCTTTTTCAGCGCGTAAGCGCCGCCGAAACCGATCTCCGTGCTCTTGCTCAGTCGTTTGACCAGGAGCGCGTCGATATCCACGAACCACTTGCCCGTGACGTAGTTGTAGTCGATAGGGTTCTCGGGGTAGAGGTTCAGCGACCAACCGTCGGAGAATCCGATCGTCACCTGCGGAAAGATGTCGAGCCTGCGAACCTTGCCCGCGTTGTCGTCGACGGCGTGGTAACTGTAGAAGTAGCGCAAGAGCGGGCTGAAGGTTGTTTTCCGCTCGGGCATCGAGTAGGTAAGGCCGAGGGAGGGCGCTGCCGTGTACTGGTTTCCGCCGAACGGGCTGTTGCCCCCGGTGGGGAACACCAGGCGCAGGCTGGTCGACCACTTGAGATTCTTGGACACCTCCGGCGAAAGGTAAGTCTCCTCGACGAACCAGTCGCCGATCCCGGACTTCCAATCGCCGTTCGGGTTGTCGGTTCCGACCTTGTTCAGGTAGTAAAACGGCAGGTCGATACGCTGCGTGAACATCCCGCCGTTGTCGAGCTTGAACGGGATCAGGAAGCGCGGCCGGTACTGCCAGCGCTCGCTGTCGTCGGTGTTGCGCTGGAAGTAGAGCCAGTTGTCGAAGCGGATAGGCGGGTTGTCCTGCGCCGATGCGCTTCCGCCGGCGAGCAGGCAGGCGACTCCGAGCGCGGCCGCGAGCTTTTGCAGGGTCATGGAGATCTCCTGACGGTCACATGATGACGACGATGACGATGCCCCAGATGATCAGCAGCGTGTTGCTCAGGGCATAGGGGATGGTGTAGCCCAGCACCGGCACCTGGCTCTTCGCGGCCTCGGTGATCTGGCCGATGGCAGCCGTGGTCACGCGCGCGCCCGCGTTGCAGCCGAAATTGATCGCCGGATGGAACTTGAACACGTAGTGGCCGAGGTAGATGCCGATGATCATCGGCAGCGAGGTTGCGACCACACCGGCGATGAACAGCGCGACCCCCAGCGACTTCAGGCCCGCGACGAAGCCCGGGCCGGAGGTAATGCCCACGACCGCGATGAAGGTGGTGAGACCCACCGAGCTCAGGAACCATTGGGCGCCGCCCGAGATGCGGCCGAAGGTCGGGTACGAGGAGCGCAGGTAACCGAACACCAGGCCCATGATGAGCGAGCCGCCGCTCGTCGACAGCGAGATGGGAACCCCGCCGACCTTGATCGCCTGGGCGCCGATGATCCCGCCCAGGAGGATCCCGATCCCCACGAACACCATGTCGGTCTGATCCGTCGGACGGTCGGCGTAGCCGAGCTTGGCGGCGACGCGCGCCACGTTCTTCTTGGCGCCCGCGATGAACAGGTGATCGCCCTTGTCCAGCTTGAGCCCGGCGTTGATCGGCAATTCCATCCCGTCGCGCTCGACTTTCCTCAGGAAGGCGCCGCGCGCGAACTCGCGGCCGGCTTCCGCGGAGGCCAGATCGCCCAGCGTCTTCCCGGCGACCTCCTTGTTGGTCAGCACCACCTCGAGGACCTCCACCGGCACCGAGAGCAGCTCGCGGTCCTCCGTTTCGGTGCCGCAATTCTTCTGTCCCATCTCGACGAGGACCTCATGGCGACCACCGGCCGACACTACGTCGCCGCGCTCGAGGCGCGTGTCCGAATCGGCTTCCATGATCTGTCCGCCGCGGCGCAGCCGCTCGATGAAGACGCGGTACTGCCCGAAGCTGCCCTCCACTTCTCCCACCGTCTTTCCGGCGAGCTTGTCGTGGATCTTGTACGCCCGGGCTATGAACACGCGGTAGGCGGTCAGGCCGCCGGTGTCCTTGCCGCCCGCCATCTTCGTTTCGTATTCCTTGCACGCTGCGACGAGATCGACCTTGAGCAGCTTGGGGCCGAGGCTCGAAAGCAGCCAGGCTGTGCCGGCGGTGCCAAATATGTACGTGACTGCATAGGCGACGGGGATGTGGTCGATCATCGCCTTCTTGTCTTCGGCGGAGGCCCCCAGCCCGTTGATGGTGTCGGTGGCCACGCCGATCACCGCCGAGATGGTCTGCGCCCCCGACAAGAGGCCCGCGGCGGTGCCGGCGTCGAAACCGGCGACCTTGGCGCAGGCCCAGGTGACGACCAGGCACAGCACGCAGATGACCAGCGCGAACCATACCTGCGGCAGACCGTCGCTCTTGAGGCCGCGGAAGAACTGCGGGCCGACCCCGTAGCCCAATGCGAACAGGAACATCAGGAAAAAGACCGATTTGACGTTGGGCGAGATCTGGATGCCCATCTGCCCGACCACGACCCCCACGAGCAGCGTGCCGGTGACCGCCCCGAGGCTGAAGCTACCGAGCTTGATGCTCCCGACCCAATAGCCGACGCCCAGCGTCAGGAAAATGGCCAGCTCGGGATAGTGCTTGAAGAATGCGGTGATGGTCTGCATGGGCTCTCCTTTCTCCTACTTTGCCTCAGGCGCGCCGGAGCGGAAATTGGCCTTTGGTCCAATACCCGAAGCTTCATGCTCCCGTCATTTTCCCTCTTTTCTCGGGGCGGCCATAGGGTCGCTCAAGTCGACCCAGCCCCCGCCCATCGCCTTGTAGACATTGATGAGCTGGATGAAGCGCTCGGCCTGGGTGCTCACCGCCGTGAGCTCGGCGGAGAACAGGTCGTTTTCGGCGATGAGCACCTCGACGTAGCTCGAGGTCCCGTTGTCGAACCTCAGCCGCGACAGCCTGGCGTAGTCGCGCAGCGCGCGCACCCGCCGCGCCTGCGCCTCGGATTCCTCGCGTTTCTTCTGCGAGCCGACGAGGGCGTCGCTGGTATCGCGGAAGGCGTTGAGGATGGTCGAGCGATAGAAAAACACGGCCTCCTGCTGGGCGGCCTCGGCGGTGCGCACCTGGCCGCTGATGCCGCCGAAGGTGAAGATCGGCCCGGCGAGGCTGGCCCCGACCGACCAGGTCCGTGCCGGTCCGGTGAGGAAGTCGCCCGCCGCCGTGCTCAGCGAGCCGAGCAGTCCGGTGATCGAGATCGTGGGGAAGTAGAGCGACTTGGCCACGCCGATGTTGGCGTTGACGGCGACGAGGTTCTGTTCCGCCTGGAGGATGTCCGGCCGGCGCTCGAGCAGCTCGGAGGGCAGCCCCGCGGGGACGGCCGGAGGAACCAGCTCATCGACGGACTTGCCGCGCGGAATCGCGCCCGGGTTGCGGCCGAGGAGCACCGAAATCAGATTCTCCTGCGCGGCGATCTGCTGCTCCAGGGAAGGAACCGTGGCGAGCGCCAGCTGGTACTGCGACTCGATCTGAGCGAGCTCGACCTCCGACACCACGCCACCCGTGAACCGCAGCTTGAAAATGTCCCGCGTGGCGGCGTAGTTGCTCGCCGTGGCGCGTGCGATCTCGAGCTCGCGGTCGAGCGCCCGCAGCGCGATGTAGTTCGTCGCGGTCGTGGTGACGATCGACAGGATGACGCCTCGCCGGCCCTGCTCGCTCGCATACACCTGCGCTTGCGCCGCCTCGCTCTGCCGCCGCACGCGGCCGAAGAGATCGATCTCCCAGGACGCGTTCAGCGCGCCCTGGTAGAGCGAGTAATTGGTATTCGTGCCGGGCGCGAGCGGAGTCGGACCGACCTGGCTAGCGCGGTTGCGGCTCGCCTCGCCGCTGTAGCCGAACTGCGGAAAGAACTGCGAGCGGGTGCTCGACAGCACGCCCAGGAACTGGTCGACCCGCGCCGCGGCGGCCCGGATGTCGAGGTTCTCGAGCAGCGCCTCCTCAACCAGCTGATCGAGTGCCGGATCGCCGAACTGCTCCCACCACTTCGTGTTCGCGACCTCGGCCGCCTTGGGATAGTCGATTCGCCAATCGCCCGGTGACTCGATCTTCGGTCGCTGGTAGTCCGGGCCGACGGCGCAGGCGGACAGCAGCAGCCCCGCCGCGCACAGAACCGCGGCTCTCACCTCAATCGCCTTTGCGTTTCTCATGCGCCGAGGCCTTGGCCGCGCCGCCGCGGGCCTTCTCCCCGCCGAAGCGCTCGCTCATCGATTCGAGCGCCCAGAAGAACAGCGGCACGAAGAAGATCGCGATCAAGGTGGAGAAGAGCATGCCCCCGATCACACCGGTGCCGATCGCGCGCAGGCTGTTCGCGCCAGGGCCGCTCGCGATGGCCAGCGGCACGCAACCGAGGATGAAGGCAAACGAAGTCATCATGATGGCACGCAGCCTCAGACCCGCCGCCTCGATCGCCGCCTCGCGCGGCGCCATGCCCTTGTGCACGCGCTCGATGGCGAACTCGCAAATGAGAATGGCGTTCTTCGCCGCAAGGCCGACCAGCGTCACCAGCCCGACCTGGAAGTAGACGTCGTTCTCCAGACCCAGCGCCCAGGTGAGCAGGAGCGCGCCGAGCACCGCGAACGGCACCGTCAGCACCACCGCGATCGGCAGCGTCCACTTCTCGAACTGCGCCGCAAGCAGCAGGAACACCACGATCAGGCCGAAGATGAACGCCGACGACGAGGTGCTGCCGGCCTCCTTCTCCTGCAGCGCCTGTCCCGCCCATGCGTAGGCGAAGTCCCCGGGCAGCGTTTCGCGCGCCGTCTCCTCCATTGCCCGGATCGCATCGCCCGAGCTGAATCCCGGCGCAGGGTTGCCCGTTATCTTCACCGCGGGAAAGGCATTGAAGCGGGTCACCAGCTTGGGGGAAGAGACGTAGCGCGTGGTGATGAGCGACGAAAGGGGAACGTTCGCTCCGCTGTTCGAGCGCACGTATACCTTCTGGAAATCGTCGGGGTTCGCGCGGTACTCCGCATCGGCCTGGAGGATCACGAACCACACCCGGCTGAATTGCGAGAACTGTCCCGCAACCTGGGATCCGAACAGAGTCTGCATGGTCTGGAACACGTCGCCCACGTGCACGCCCAGCACCTCGGCCTTGTTGCGGTCGAGATCGACGAACAGCTGCTGGCTGTTGGCGCGAAAGGTCGTGCTCACGCCCTGCAGCTCCGGCCGCTGCCGCGCCTTCTCGAGAAACGCCTTCAGCGCCGCATCGGTGGCGCGCGCGTCCCCCGAGCCGCGGTTCTGGACGTAGAACTCGAATCCTCCCGTCGTGCCCAGGCCGGGAATCGAGGGCGGGTTCAACGCGAAGGCGACGCCGTCCCGCCGCACGAAGAACTGGGCGTTGAGGCGCTTCAGCGTGTCGAACGAGAGCAGCTTCGGGTCCTTG
>Ga0137410_10000747_pt1 | contig 22552 bp, 22 predicted proteins | sample CZODoug1_16funga_FD_108878 | JGI IMG/M metagenome (GOLD analysis project Ga0137410, IMG submission 108878) | Vadose zone soil fungal communities from Angelo Coast Range Reserve, California, USA - CZODoug1_16fungal (Illumina Assembly) | ecosystem: Environmental > Terrestrial > Soil > Vadose zone... | reverse complement strand
CTGGCAGGTCGGATCGATGATCGTGCCGCCGAACATGTGGTTCCACCAGCATTTCAATACGGGGACGACGCCGGCGCGCTACCTGGCTTTCAAGCACGAGGCCACCTCGATCCGCAACGTGCAGGGGGTCCCGAAGGCCTGGATCAGCCGCCGGCTCGGCGGCGACCAGATCGACTACGCCGACGAGAAGCCTGCGATTCGCCAGTCGTTCACCGAAGCCCTCGCCAGGCACGGGCTGAAACCGAAGATGGAAGACGCCTACAACGCCGAGCTGGTCGAGCTGCCGCCCCGGGTGGTGGCGTGAGCACGGGTGCCGAGATGTGGCGCGGCAGCGGATTTTGCGGCACAATCCCGCGCAGACGATTGTTTGAGCAGGAGTTTTGGTATGGCGGGTGAAATTCCGCTGATTCTGACGCTCGATAATCACGGCGTGCCCCACCGCTGGGTCACTTGGCAGCAGGCCTGCTTCTACTACGCCAAGAATCTGGTTGCCTGGACGCTGGGCGAGCGCGAGTTCGTCTTTCACGGCGGCATTTCCCAGGCGACAGGAAGGCGCTCCAGCATTACCGCGCGCTCGATCATCGCGATCAAGGGCAAGGCGATGGCGATGCGTGCCTTCAATCAAGTCCCTCCGCTCAACAATCGCGAGTTGTTCCGCCGCGATCGCCACATCTGCGCCTATTGCGGAGGGGGATTCAGCTTCCTCCGGCTGACGCGGGACCACATCCGGCCGGTGTCGCGCGGCGGCACCGACAAGTGGATGAACGTGGTCACGGCGTGCCGCTCGTGCAACGGCGTCAAGCGCAACCGCCTGCCCGAAGAGTCCGGGCTGGAGCTGCTGTACGCGCCGTACGTGCCGAACAAGGCCGAGTACCTGATCCTGACCAACCGCAAGATCCTCGCGGACCAGATGGAGTTTCTGGTCCAGCACGTGTCCTCCCACAGCCGCGTATTGACGCTGGCGAGCGTGGCGGCCTAGCCGCTTCGAGGCGCCTCCAGCCTTCGCGCCGTGCAGGATTTCTGGCGCAATTCCGGTTTTCACCTGCTCGAACGCGACGCCGAAGGGCGGCTCTCCGTCACTGACGATTTCCTGCGCGCGTATCTGCTGCGCCCCGAGATCCGTCCGGTGGAGGAGTCCGGTCCCGGGGAGATCGCGTTGCACCAGGCGCTTCTGGAGGATCCGCGCCAGGACGTCAGCGCGCCCCTGCTCGAAAGCGTCGAGGACGCCGACGCCCGGGACAACTACGGGATTCTCCTCGCCTTCCTCGGCAGGCTGAAGCGCGCGGCCTCCCTCGAATCGTGCTACCTCGGGATCTTCTCCGGCGGCGGCGCGGCCGTCCCGCCTCTTTTCGTCGATCAGCTCGCGCAGATCATCGTCCGCGGCATCCTGGAAGGTTGCGAGGACGCGCTCGAGCCGCGCGCAGCGGAGCTGTTTTTCCGGGAGCAGAAAGCGAGCACCGACGACGGCACGGTGATGCTCGCCGATCTGGAGACGGTCGAGATGCACGTCTCGGGCGGGGCCTTCGGAAGCCTCGGCCGGCTTATCGTCGAGTCGCAGGCGCCGCTCGCGGCGGTGAATCTCGATGTGCTCGACACCGAGAATGCACATGTCTACTGGATGCGCGACCAGCGCCACGATCTGGTGATCAGCCTTAACTTCGGCCGGGCAGCCAACCAGGCGTTGTGCCGCGTCATGGAGAAATGGATACTGCATTTCCTCGGCGTCGCCGTCGGCATCCGGCCGTTGCGCGCCATCGAGGACCGCGCCTGGGCCTGGCACATCGGCCTGGACGCCGAGTCGACCGCGATCCTCAACGACCTGTGGCGTGGAGAGGAGGTCGAATCGGGAACGTTCCGGCGCGTGCTGGCCCTGTTCCGGCTCGATTTCGAGGACTCCGCGGCGACGCGCGCGGATCTCGGCGGCAAGCCGGTCTACCTGGCCTTGTCGATGAACGAGAACGGCGTGGTGCGCATGAAGCCACAGAATCTCCTCCTCAATCTGCCCCTCGCCCCGCGCACTTGACCCGCAATGGCCACCGCTGCGTACTGGATTCGCGCCAAACGCGCTCTCGCCCGGAGCGACCCGGTGCTCGCGCGCATCATCCGGGACCATCCGCGGATCGCGCTCGAGCCCCGCGGCGAGCCGTTCTTCACGCTGGCGCGTTCCATCGTGGGGCAGCAGATCTCGGTGAAGGCGGCCGCGAGCATCTGGGGGCGCGTGCTCGGGCTCGCGCCGCGAATGATTCCCGCGGAGATCGCCAGCGCGAGGCACGGAAGCCTCGTTGCCTGCGGTCTGTCGCAGCGCAAGGCCGAATACCTCGCCGGGCTCGCGCGTCACTTCATCGACGGGACCTTGCACCCCTCGGCCTGGGAGGGAATGGAAGACGAGGCGGTCATCGCCGAGCTGGTGCAGGTCCGGGGCATCGGTCGCTGGACTGCCGAGATGTTTCTGATGTTCAACCTGCTGCGCCCCGATGTCCTCCCCCTCGACGATCTCGGGCTGCAGCGGGCGATCGGCCGGCACTATTTCAAAGGGAGATCCGTGTCCCCGCGCAGCATGCGCCGCGTCGCAGCGGCGTGGGCCCCGTGGCGCTCGGTCGCCACCTGGTATCTTTGGCGCAGCCTCGACCCGATTCCGGTCGAATATTGAGACTGAGGCGGGGTTAGCTGCAGGCTTCGGGTACAATGGCGCGGGATTTCCCCTATGAAAACAACGTTTCTCGACTTTGAACAGCCGATCGCCGAGGTCGAGGCGAAAATCGAGGAGTTGCGTTACGCCCAGGACGACTCGGCGGTAGACATCTCGGAGGACATCCAGCGGCTGCAGAAGAAAAGCGCTGCGCTAACCAAGGAAATCTACGCCAAGCTGACTCCCTGGCAGGTCTCGCAGGTCGCCCGTCATCCGCAGCGCCCTTACTCGCTCGACTATGTCGCTGCGCTGTTCACCGATTTCGAGGAGCTGCACGGCGACCGCTCGTTCGCCGACGATCCCTCGATCGTCGGCGGCCTCGCCCGTTTCAACGGCCAGTCCGCGATGGTGATCGGCCACCAGAAGGGGCGCGACACCAAGGAGAAGATCCTCCGCAACTTCGGCATGCCGCGGCCCGAAGGCTACCGCAAGGCGATGCGACTCATGCGGCTCGCGGAAAAGTTCAACGTTCCCGTCCTGACCTTCGTCGATACTCCGGGTGCATACCCCGGGATCGGCGCCGAGGAGCGCGGCCAGGCCGAGGCGATCGGCCACAGCCTGTATGTGATGGCCGAGCTGAGGGTGCCGATCGTCAGCACCGTGATCGGCGAGGGCGGATCGGGCGGAGCGCTTGCGATCGCGGTCGGCGATGTCGTGATGATGCTGCAATACGCGACCTATTCGGTGATTTCTCCGGAAGGCTGCGCGTCGATCCTGTGGAAGAGCGCGGACAGGGCGCCCGAGGCGGCGGAGACGCTGGGCATCACGTCCAGCAGGCTGAAGACCTTCGGTTTGATCGACAGGATCATCAGCGAGCCGCTCGGCGGCGCGCACCGCGACCCCGCTACGATGGCGCAAAACCTCAAGCGCGCTCTGACCGACGCTTTGCGCGGTCTCGCCGACAAGCGTCCCCAGGAACTCGTCGAGGAGCGCTTCGAGCGCCTGATGGGTTATGGGAAATTCAAGGAAGCCGAGCTCAAGTGAGTTGCCCGAAAGGGTAGCGGCGGCGATCGCCCCGGCGATTTCACCGGGCGCTCACCTGGTGCTCGGGCTCTCCGGGGGCTTGGATTCCGTGGCGCTCCTGTGCGCTCTCGCCGGGCTCGCGAGCAGCCTGCGCTTCTCGCTCCGCGCCGTTCACGTCAATCACGCTATCAGCCCGAACGCCGGACGATGGGCCGAATTCTGCGCAGAGCTGTGCGCCCGGCGCGGTGTTCCGCTCGAGGTCGCGCCGGTGGATATCGGTCCGTACCGCGGTCTCGGCCTGGAGGGTGCCGCGCGCAAGGCCCGCTACGAGGTGTTCGCTCGCGTCGACGCCGATTTCGTGGTCCTTGCGCAGCACCGCGATGACCAGGCCGAGACGCTGCTTCTCAGACTGTTGCGCGGGTCGGGGCTGCGCGGCCTCGCCGCCATGCCTCCGCTGCGCTCCCTCGCCGGGACGCGCGCCAAGTTGCTGCGACCCTTGCTCGATGTGCCGCGCGCCGAGATCGCGGCCTACGCGCAGGCGCACGGGCTGGAGTGGATCGAAGACGAGAGCAACGCCGACACCGTCCGCCGGCGGAATTTTCTCAGGCACGAGATCCTGCCGGCGCTGGAGAAGCGCTTTCCTGCCGCGCGCGCGGCGGTGGCCCGCGCCGCGGCAAATCTCGGGGAGGCGCGCGAGCTGCTGGACGCCCTGGGACAGAGCGATCTCGAGAGCTGCGCCGACGGCGACGCGGTCGCGATTCCGGCCTTGGTGCGGCTCGGCGAGGCGCGAGCCAAGAACGTCCTGCGCCACTGGTGCGACCGGGAAGGCGTCGAGCCGCTTTCAGCCGCGCGGCTGGCCGAACTGCTGCGCCAGCTGCAGGAATCCCGAGTCGACGCGCAAGCCAGCATCGCGGCGGAAAAGTGGAGATTTCTGCGCTATCGCGATCGCTTGTATCTGCGGCCGGCCGCGCCAGCCCCCCAACGCGACATGCGCGAAGTGTGGAACGGCGAGAACGCCTTGCCGCTTCTCGCACTGGGTGGAGTGCTGAGGTTCAAACCCGAGGATGGGCGGGGCTTGAGCGTCGCGAGGTTGCGGACGGAGCGGGTCACCGTGCGCTTGCGGCGGGGCGGCGAACGCCTGCGCCTCGATCAGGGCCGTCCGCGGCGCACGCTCAAGAACCTGTTCCAGGAGCGGGGCGTTCCGCCGTGGCGCCGCGACCGGTTGCCGCTGGTCTACTGCGGCGAGAAGCTCGTCTCGGTACCCGGCATCGGCGACGCCTGCGAATTCCGGGCGGAACCGGGAGAGGCCGGGCTTATCGTGGCGTGGGAACCGCTCGGGTAGACAGGGGGGGCGCAGGCTGCGCGGCCTGCGCGGCGAGCCTCGGAAAAACCGCGCGGATCAGGGTACCGCGGCCCCCGGCGGGAAGCCCCAGGTCGACCCGCGCGTTGTGCCTTCCCGCGATCTCCGAGACGATGGACAATCCCAGGCCGCAACCTTCGCCTCCGGTCGCGGCGACTCGGTAGAAGCGCTCGAACACCTTCTCGCGTTCCGCGTCGGGGATGCCCGGGCCGTTGTCCTCGACCTCCAGCACGGACTCGTCGTTGCGCACTCCCGTGCGCATCGTGACGCTGCCGCCCGGTTGCGTATACGCCAGGGCATTGTCGAGCAGATTCGCCGCCAGCTCGCGCAGCAGCAGCGGTTCTCCCAGGGTCCAGGCGTCTTCGAGCTCGAAACCGAGGTCGATGTTCTTTCCGACGGCACGCTGCACCCAATCGCGCACGTCGCGGCCGACGATTTCGTGCAGATTGACGGGCTGCCCGCTCAGCGTTTCACCGGGCTCGGCCCGTGCAAGGGTGAGCAGCTGATTGACGAGGTGGCCGGTACGCTGGGTTTCTCCCGCAATCATGTCGAGGAGCGATCTCAGCTCCGAGGTCGAAGGCTCGCGGCGGGCGAGCTCAGCGTGGGTCTTCAGCCCCGCGAGGGGCGTTCGCAGCTGGTGCGCGGCGTTGGCGATGAAGCGCTGCTGCGACGCGACCGCGGCGTTCAGGCGGGAGAGCAGCTGGTTGAGCGCAACGACGAGCGAGCGCACTTCCTGGGGCTTGTCGCGCTCGGAAAACGGGCGCAGGTCCCGCGGCGAACGCGCGGCGATCTCGTCGCGCAACCGGTCCAGGGGCCGCAGTCCCAGGCCGATCCCCAGCCACAGCAGAGCCACCGCCGCAAAGGCGATGAGGACCTGCGGAACCGTGGAAGCGACCAGCAGCTCCAGGACGAGCTTGTCGCGCTTGATCAGCGTTTCCGCGACCTCGACGATCGCCGTTTCCCCGTTGTCGATCGGGACCGCACGCGCGGCGACGCGGACGCGTTCGCCCTCGAGCTTGGCGTCGTAGAACGTATGCTCCCCGGGGAGCAGCCGCTCGGGCGGCGCCGGCAGGCGCGCGGTGCCCGCGATGAGCTGCTCTCCACCGGCTCCCAGGACTGCGTAGTAGACGCGATCTTCGGTGTCGATCCGCAGCGCGTCGATGGCGATTGAAGGAAGGTCGAGTTCGAGGTGGCCGCCGCTACGGCGAAGATGGAGGGCGATCGCCAGCACCGGATCGAGCAACGCGCTGTCGTACGCCTTGTTCGCGGCATTGAGGGCGATGCGATAGGAAACGAAGCTTCCGGCGGCGACCAACAGCAGCAGGGGGCCGAGCAGCCAATAGGTGAGATGCCGGCGCAGGCTAGACTGCATCGGGATCTTCCACCATGTAGCCGAACCCGCGCACGGTGCGGATTCTGATCCCCGCGTCGTGCAGCTTGGAGCGCAAGCGAGAGATGTACACCTCGATGGCGTTATGAGTCAGCGAGTCGTCCCAGCTGCACATTGCCTGGAGCATGTGCTCCTTGCTGACCACTTGTCCGATCCGCATCAGCAGGTATTCGAGCACCGCCCACTCGCGCGGAGTGAGGTCGAGGACCTCGGATCCGATGCTCGCGCGCCGGGCCACCGTATCGACACTGAGGCGCCCGAAGCGGAGCTTGGGACTTTTGACGACCTGGCTGCGGCGAATGAGCGCCCGAACCCGCGCTTCCAGCTCGGGGAGCGAAAACGGCTTGGCGACGTAGTCGTCCGCTCCCAGATCCAGGCCGCGCACGCGGTCGGCCTCGGCATCGTGGGCGGTCAGGATCAGGATGCTGCCCGAGTGGTTGTCCCGGCGAAGCTGGCGCAGGACTTCGAAGCCATCCACTCCTGGAAGACTGATATCGAGCACTACCAGGTCATAGTGCTCCTCGGCGCAGGCCCGCAACGCGAGCTCGCCGGTTTGCGCGTGGTCGACCGCGTAGCCCGACTGACGGAGAGTGCGTGTCAGTCCGTCCGCCAGCGCCTTGTCGTCCTCGACGATCAGAACCCGCATGACAAGTGTTTGAACCGGTTCGAACTTCAGGATAGCACGCGAGCGGGCTCCGGATTCCTGATCTGAGCGCGTGGAGGTGGGCATGCCGGAAAAAAGTGCGTGGGAGCGTAGCACGCTCCCACGCCACAGAGGAGGAAAGAGACTACGGGAAAAACTCTACGCGACCTGGCTTGCAACAACCTGATGTAAACTTACGCAAGGCTGACAACGAGCAACAGCCGTCTCCTCGCTCGCATCGCCGCGCCTCCGCTAGCGCAACCACGAACCCGGAAGTCCCAGTAGCGATGACCTGCAAAAGCCTGATAAAATAAAACCTTAGGTGAGTTTCTCGCGGCCTTCCCGAACCCCACTGGAGATCCTGCATGGCAGTAGAGCGAACCCTGTCCATCGTGAAACCCGATGCCGTGGCGAAAAATGCCATCGGAGAGATCTATTCGAGGTTCGAGAAGGCCGGTCTGAGTATCGTCGCGGCTCGAATGCTCACTCTGTCGCAGGTTCAGGCCGAGGGCTTCTATGCGGTGCACCGTGAACGGCCTTTCTTCCGGGATCTGGTGAAATTCATGATCTCGGGACCGATCGTGGTACAGGTGCTGGAGGGCGAGGACGCGATCGCCAAGAACCGCGAGCTGATGGGGGCGACGGATCCCAAGAAAGCAAAGAAAGGCAGCATCCGCGCCGATTTCGCCGAGAGCATCGACGCCAACGCCGTGCACGGTTCCGACGGTCCCGAGACCGCGCGTACCGAGATCGCCTATTTTTTCCCGGCGTCCGAGATTTTTTCGAGATAAATGAGCGTCAATCTCCTCGACCTCGATGGTGCAGCGCTCTCCGCCTTTGTCTCGGGGCTGGATGAGAAGGGGTTTCGCGCGCGCCAGCTCAAGCGCTGGGTGCATCGCCTGGGTGAGAGCGATTTCGAGCGGATGAGCGACATGGCGCGGTCGCTGCGCGACAAGCTCGCGCGGGTCGCGACGATCTCGCCTCCAAAGATCGTGAGCGATAGCACCGCCGGCGATGGAACCCGCAAGTGGCTGCTCGACGTCGGCAACGGCAACGCCGTCGACGCCGTGTTCATTCCCGAGACCGGGCGCGGAACCCTGTGCGTTTCCACCCAGGCCGGGTGCACGCTCGCCTGCGAGTTCTGCTCGACGGGACGGCAGGGGTTCAACCGCAACCTGTCGACCGGGGAGATCATCGGGCAGTTGTGGCTGGCCAACCGCGAGCTCGGTGCGATACCCGGCGGCGAGCGCGTCATCTCCAACGTGGTGCTCATGGGGATGGGCGAGCCGCTGCTCAACTTCGACAGCACCGTCGCTGCGCTCAAGCTGATGATCGACGAGGACGCGTACGGGCTTTCGCGGCGCCGCGTCACCTTGTCCACGTCCGGCATCGTGCCGATGATCGACCGGCTTCGCGAGGAATGCCCGGTCGCGCTCGCGGTATCCCTGCACGCTCCGAGCGACGCGCTGCGCGACAGGCTCATGCCGATCAACCGGAAATATCCTCTCGCCGAATTGCTGGCTGCCTGCCGGCGCTACCTCGAGCGGGCGCCGCGCGATTTCATCACCTTCGAGTATGTCATGCTCGACGGCGTCAACGACGGCGAAGGGCATGCGCGCGAACTCATCGATCTGGTTTCCGAGGTACCGTGCAAGATCAACCTGATCCCGTTCAATCCGTTCCCGAATTCGGGCTTCGTGCGCTCGCCGCGCAAGGCGATCGAGCGCTTCAGCGAGCTGCTGAACGCCTCCGGGATCGTTACCACCACGCGCAAGACGCGCGGGGACGACATCGATGCTGCGTGCGGGCAGCTCGCCGGCCAGATCCAGGATCGCACCGGGAGATCGACGCGCATGGAAGGGGTGGGCCCTTGAGGCGGCTTGGCTGCTTCGCGTCGGTGCTCGCCGCAGCCGCATTCTTTGGATGCGCCTCGAACCGGCTTCCGGGCGAGCCGGGCGAAGTCGACAGCGGGGCGATCATCGGGGAACAGGCGAGTGGGCGGGAACGCGCGCGGATCCACACCGAGCTTGCGGGGTCGTACTATCAGCGCGGGAACCTGGGCGTGGCGCTCTCCGAGGCGCGTATCGCCATCGCGGCCGACTCGGGCTACGCACCCGCCTACAATCTCCTGGGGCTGGTGTACGGCGATCTGCGCGAGACGAGTCTCGCCGAGGAGGCGTTCGAGCGCTCATTGAAGATCAATCCCAACGACCCGGACGCCAACCACAACTACGCATGGTTCCTCTGCGAGAACAAGCGCGAGGAGGAATCGATTCGCTATTTCCTGATGGCGGTGCGCTATCCGCTGTACACGACTCCGCAGAAATCGTACACGATGGCCGCGACCTGCGCCCTGCGCAAGGGAAACGAAAAGGACGCCTACGAGTATCTCGAGCGGGCGCTGCGCCTCGACCAGAACTATTATCCGGCGCTGATCAATCTTGCCCAGCTCAAGTACCGCAGGGGAGAGCTCGACTCCGCGCGTGTCCTGGTGGGGCGCTACAACAAGCTGGCCGAGCCGACGTCGGAATCACTGTGGCTTGCGCTGCGAATCGAGCGCAAGCTGGGAGATTCTTCCACCACGACGAGCTATGCCAACCAGCTCCGCAGGCGGTTTCCCGGATCGAAGGAATACCAGGATCTTCAGAAAGGACGGTTCGATTGAGCGATACGGCCGAGGCACGAACCGTTTCCGCGGAAGACGGGCCCGGGCGCATGCTCGCCCGCCTGCGCTCCGAGCGCAAGCTCTCGGTCGCCGATGTGGCGCAGCGCCTCAAGTACGGCGCGCGCCAGATCGATGCCCTCGAGGCCGAGGAATTCGACAAGCTGCCCGGCGCGACTTTCGTCCGCGGAATGGTGCGGGGCTACGCGAAGCTGCTCGAAACGGATCCCGAACCCATTCTGGCCGCGCTCGAGCAGCGCTATGTACCCGGAGAAATCTCGCTCGACCTGCGCGCGAAGCGCGTTCCCTTCCCTCAGGGCGGCAAACGCCACGGCACCAGGGCCTATCTTTTCCTGTCGCTATTCGCGGTCGTCGTCGTGGCCGGCTTGCTCTACGAGTGGCGAGTCGGGGCGTTCCCCTGGGCGAGATTCGCACCGAGCACGGCGCTCGCGGAGAAGCAGGCGAAACCCCGTCCGGCTTCCCCCGCCGCTCCGGTACGCGCCGAAGCCGAGCCGCCGGTCGCGCCTCCGGTCGTGGTCGCCGAGAAGGCCGTACCTGCCGAAGCGGCCGCTCCGGTTCCGCAGCCGCAACCCAAGCCTCAGGCGGCTCCCGGGGGCGAGATCCGCGTCAGGATGGAGTTCGGAGGCGAGTCCTGGGTCGAGATCAAGGATGGGGAAGGCAAGATGCTGATGTCGCAACTCAATCCGTCCGGAAGCCGCAGAATCGTGTCCGGACGAGCTCCCATGTCTCTGGTGATCGGTAACGCGGCGAACGTGCGCCTCATCTACAACGACAAGCCCGTCGATCTGAAGCCCTACATCCAGATCGAAGTCGCGCGCCTTACTCTAGACTAAGCGCTGGGGTGAAAGGCTCATGAACGCAATTGCGAGGCACACGACGCGCCAAGTCCGCGTCGCCGATGTGCTCATCGGCGGGGGCGCTCCGGTGCTGGTGCAGTCGATGACCAATACCGACACCGCCGACGCGCAGGGCACCGCCGCGCAGGTGGCCGAGCTTGCCCGCGCCGGCTCGGAAATCGTCCGCATCACGGTGAATACGTCCGAGGCCGCGGCGCAGGTCCCGCGCATACGCGAACGCCTCGACGCCATGGGGTGTCACGTGCCCCTCGTCGGGGATTTCCACTTCAACGGACACAAGCTGCTGGTAGAGCATCCGGATTGCGCGAAGGTCCTGGCCAAGTACCGCATCAATCCCGGCAACGTGGGCCGGGGCGCCAAGCGCGACGAGCAGTTCGCGACCATGATCGAGATCGCGCGCCGCTACGACAAACCGGTGAGGATCGGCGTGAACTGGGGCAGCCTCGACCAGGAGTTGCTCGCGCGCCTCATGGACGAGAACGCCAGGTCGGCCGAGCCGCTCGATTCCGACTCGGTCACGCGCGAGGCGCTGGTCGCCTCGGCGCTCGATTCGGCGGCGCGAGCCGAGGAGCTCGGGTTGCCCGGAGACCGCATCGTGCTCTCGTGCAAGGTGAGCGGGGTCCAGGATCTCATCGCCGTGTATCGCGAGCTTGCGCGGCGCTGCGACTATCCCCTGCATCTCGGCCTGACCGAGGCGGGAATGGGAACGAAGGGCATCGTCGCCTCGACCGCTGCGCTGGGCGTGTTGCTTCAGGAGGGCATCGGCGACACGATCCGCATTTCGCTCACGCCCGACCCGGGCGGCGACCGGACGCGCGAAGTCGCCGTCGCGCAGGAACTGCTCCAGACCATGGGCCTGCGCTCGTTTTCGCCCCTGGTGATCGCCTGTCCCGGCTGCGGCCGCACGACCAGCACCTATTTCCAGGAGCTCGCCGACAAGATACAGCGCTTCCTGCGCGAGCAGATGCCGCGATGGCGCGAGCGCTTTCCCGGCGTGGAGGACATGCACGTCGCAGTCATGGGCTGCGTGGTCAACGGGCCCGGAGAGAGCAAGCACGCCAACATCGGCATCAGCCTCCCCGGCTCGGGCGAGCGCCCGGTCGCCCCGGTATACGTCGACGGGGAGAAGACCGTGACCCTGAAAGGGGGGCGCATCGCCGAGGAATTCCAGCAGCTGGTCGAAGAATATGTCCGCGCGGCCTACGGGGAAGGCGGGCGCCTGCGCCGCGACGCACCCGAAAAGAAGCGAAACATTCCGATCAAAGCCGCGGTCTAGCCGGCGGCAACCCGATATGAGCGAGCCAATCCGCGCGGTGCGCGGAATGAACGACATCCTGCCCGACGAGGCGGAGCGCTGGGAGGCTCTGGAAGAGATCCTGCGCGACTGGCTGCGAAGCTACGGCTACCGCAATGTGCGCACCCCGGTGCTCGAGCACACCGCGCTGTTCCGCCGCGCGATAGGCGAGGCCACCGATATCGTCGAGAAAGAGATGTACACCTTCACCGACGAGCTCAACCGCGAGTCGCTGACCCTGCGCCCGGAGGCTACCGCCTCGGTCGCGCGCGCGGCCGCTGAGCACAACCTGCTCTACGGGGGCGGGCAGCGCCTGTACTACATCGGTCCGATGTACCGCCACGAAAGGCCGCAGAAGGGACGCTACCGCCAGTTCCACCAAGTGGGGGCGGAAGCGCTCGGTTTTGCGGGGCCCGATATCGACGCCGAGCTGCTCCTCATGTGCGCACGCCTGTGGGACGACCTGAATTTCACGGGAGTCCGGCTGCAAATCAACTGCCTGGGCTCGGCCGCGGAGCGAGCGGCGTATCGCAAGTCGCTCGTGTCCTATCTCGAGGCGCTGGAAAAAGATCTCGACGACGACTCGAAGCGCCGGCTTCGCACGAACCCGCTGCGCGTGCTGGACAGCAAGAACCCGGAGATGCAGGCGCTGATTGCCGGCGCCCCGCGTCTGCTCGACGTCTTGGGCGAGGACTCTCTCAAGCACTTCGAAGGAGTGCAGACGATTCTCAAGGACGCCGGGCGTCCCTACGAAATCAACCCGCGGCTCGTGCGAGGGCTCGACTACTACAATCTCACCGTGTTCGAATGGGTGAGCGGGGACCTGGGCGCGCAGGCGACGGTATGCGCGGGCGGGCGCTACGATGGCCTGCTCGAGCAGATCGGGGGCAAGCCCGCGCCGGCCTGCGGCTTCGCGATGGGCATCGAACGCGTGCTCGCGCTGCTCGCGGATTCAGGCGAGCGCGCCTCGCCGGACGTGTACCTCGTCAATCAAGGGGAGCGGGCGCAGCGCTTCGCGTTTCGCGTCGCCGAGACGCTACGCGAGGCCGGCTTCAGCGTGGTACAGCACTGCGGCTCCGGAACCTTCAAGTCGCAGATGAAAAAAGCCGACGCCAGCGGAGCCGCGCTGGCGGTGATCGTTGGCGACGAGGAAGCGGGGGCGGGCGAGGCGAGCGTCAAGGCGCTGCGCGAGGAGCGCGAGCAGTTCCGGGCGACGCTGGAAGGCCTTCCGAATGCGGTCGCTGACCTGCTCTTCGGCGAAGGCGACGACAAGGGAAATCAATGAGCACATACGATCTCGAGGAACAGGAACAGCTTGCCGCACTGAAGGCGTGGTGGAAGGAACACGGTGGCGGGGTCGCCCTGGCCGCGATCCTCGCTGCAAGCGCCGTCGCAGCGTGGAACGGCTGGGTCTGGTACCAGCGCTCGCAGGCCGCGCAAGCGGCAGCCCTCTACGACACCTTGCAGAAGGCAGCGCGCGCCAACGATCTCAAGGCCGCGCGGGAGACGGCGGGATCGATTCTGGAAAACTATCCGCGCAGCGCCTACGCGCCGCTCGCGGCGCTGGTCTCGGCCAAGGTGCAGTTCCAGGCCGGCGATCTGAAGACCGCGCGCGCTCAGCTCCAATGGGTGATCGAGCACGCGAAAAGCGACGAGATACGCTCGATCGCGGCCCTCAGGCTGGCGAGCGTCCTGCTCGACGACAAGGACCCGGAGGCGGCACTGAAGGTCCTCGAGGGTAAACCCCATCCCGGTTTCGAATCTCTGTATGCGGCGCAGCGCGGGGACATCTTGATGGCCCAGAACAAGCGCGCGGAAGCGCGCGTGGCCTACAAGGCCGCTCTGGAAAAAGCCGAAGCGGGCGGCCTGCGCGAGGGACTGCGCCTCAAGCTAGAGGCGCTCGGAGAGGGTTGATGCGGCGGTTTCTCCTCGCGAGCGCGATCGCGCTCGCCGCCTGCTCGGGCCCATCCGGGCCGACGATGGCCGAACTCACGGACCTTCCGTCGAGCATACCGGTGCGCCTGCTGTGGGCGGCGAACGTCGGCAAGGCGGAGGACGCGATCCTCTCTCCGGCCCTGGTCGGCGGCAGCGTGTTCGCTGCGGCCCAGGACGGCACGGTTGCGCGCTTCGACGCGGCGACGGGGGGGGAAGCGTGGCGCGTCAACCTGGAGCAGACGCTGTCAGGCGGGGTGGGGTCCGACGGATCCCTGGTCGCGGTCGGAACCTTCGAAGGGGAGGTGATCGTGCTCGACGCGGCCAAGGGCGGGGTGGCGTGGCGGGCGCGCGTTTCGAGCGAGGTGCTGTCCGCCCCCGTGGTGACGGGAGACCTGGTGATCGTGCGGACCGGCGACGGGCGTCTGTTCGCGCTCGATGCGAAAGACGGCAAGCGGCGCTGGCTGTACCAGCGAACCAGCCCGCCCCTCTCGGTGCGCTCGCCCGTGGGCATGGTGGCCGACCGAGGCAATCTTCTGACCGGTTTCGCGGGAGGGAAGCTCGTGTCGATCGCGCTCGCCAACGGAGCCGTGCGCTGGGAAACGACGGTCTCCCTGCCCCGAGGGGCGACCGAGCTCGAGCGCGTCACCGATGTCGTCGGGGTGCCGGTGGTGGCCGAGCGCGAGGTGTGCGCGGTGGCCTACCAGGGCAAGATCGGCTGCTTTGACGGCGCAAGCGGCAACGTCTCGTGGTCGCGCGACCTGTCGAGCACCGCCGGGCTGTCGCTTGACGCGCGCTACGTATTCGTCAGCGACGACAAGGGGGCGGTGCAAACCCTGGATCGAGCGGGCGGCGCGACGATCTGGAAGCAGGATCGCCTGTTCCTGAGGCGCCTCACCGCTCCGCTTCCCCTGGGGGACGTGGTGGCGGTGGGAGACGTGGAGGGCTACGTGCATTTCCTGTCGCGCGAAAGCGGGGCATTCGTGGGCCGAGTCGCCACCGACGGCAGCCCCATCCGTTCGTCCATCCTGCGGCTCGAGCAGGGCTTGCTGGTGCAGACGCAGGAAGGCAATCTCTATGCCTTGAGTCTGCGGTAGCGATGAAACCCACACTGGTAATCGTCGGCAGGCCCAACGTCGGCAAGTCCACCTTGTTCAACCGCCTCACGCGGACGCGAGACGCGCTGGTCGCGGACGTACCGGGCCTGACGCGTGACCGCCACTACGGTGCCGGGCGCCTGGGCGGACGCGGGTACCTGGTGGTCGATACCGGAGGACTGGAGGCGGAGGCGCAAGGGATATTTGTTGAGATGGCCAAGCAGGCGAGGACCGCGATCGCCGAGGCCGATGTCGTGGTGCTCGTCACCGACGCGCGCGAGGGCCTTACCGCGCAGGACCGCGCGATCGCCGAAGAGCTGAGGCGGACCGGCCGGCGTGTGATCGTCGCGGTCAACAAAGCCGAGGGAATGAATCACGAGTTGGCCAATGCCGAATTTCACGAATTGGGTCTGGGTGCTCCGCACGCCATCTCCGCCGAGCACGGCGAGGGGGTGACCGATCTGGTGGAAGGGGCGCTCGCCGGTTTTCCGGCCGAGGAGGAGCGTGAGCAAGCGGACGGCGCCGTCCGCATCGCTATCGTCGGCCGCCCCAATGCGGGAAAGTCCACCCTCGTCAACACGCTCGTCGGCGAGGAACGGGTGGTGACATTCGACCAGCCCGGCACCACGCGCGATGCCATCGACGTCGAGCTCACGCTGAAGGGCCGGCGCTACGTACTCGTCGACACTGCCGGGTTGAGGCGGCGCGGGAGGGTCTTCGAGAGCGTCGAGAAGTTCTCGGTGGTGAAGACGCTGCAGGCCATCGATAGCGCCAACGTCGCCATCCTCGTGCTCGATGCGCAAAGCGATATCGCCGACCAGGATGCCCACATCGCCGGATTCATCCTCGAACGGGGACGCGCCGTGGTAGTCGCTGTGAACAAGTGGGACGGACTCGACGGTTACACGCGCGAAACGGCGAAGCGCGCAATCGCACGCAAGCTGAGATTCCTCTCGTTCGCGCATTTTCACTACATCTCCGCGCGCGAAGGCCGCGGCATCGCGGGCTTGCTCGCGTCGGTCGACATCGCCTACCGGGCGGCAATGGCGAAGCTGCCCACTCCCAAGCTCACACGCGCGCTCCGCGCCGCGGTGGAGAAGCAGGCGCCGCCGCGCTCGGGGTACTCGCGGCCCAAGCTGCGCTACGCGCATCAAGGAGGAAGCAATCCACCGATCGTGGTGGTACACGGCACGGCTCTGAGCGCGGTGCCCGACAGCTACCGTCGCTACCTGGAAGCCGATTTCCGAAAGGTCTTTCGGCTCGAAGGCACGCCGTTGCGCATCGAATTCAAGAGCGGCAGGAACCCTTTCGTGGACTGATCCGTCTAAGCATTGGCGCCGGCTTGTTCCGCGCGCGGAAGTCACGGTTTGAAAAGCACTTCGAGGTGGCGTAGTACATTGGCATTTCTCGAAAAAACCGATACAGTAGAACTTCAAATAAGACCAATCCGGGGTAGCCCATGAGCAACAAAGGACAATTGCTACAAGATCCGTTCCTGAATACCCTCCGCAAAGAACACGTTCCCGTATCGATCTATCTGGTCAACGGAATCAAGCTCCAGGGTCAAATCGAATCCTTCGACCAGTACGTGGTGCTCCTCAAGAACACCGTGACTCAGATGGTCTACAAGCACGCCATCTCCACCGTCGTTCCCTCGCGTGCGGTCAATCTGGCGGTCAACCCGGCGGCCGACCATTCGCCTTCCGAAGCTTGATTTCGCCGCGTTTTCGCTTCTGATCCGGCTCGATGATTGAGCGTTCGCCGGGCAGTGAGTCCGCCGTTCTCGTCGGGCTGGATTTCGGCGACGGCGGCTACACCGAGGGCCTCGAAGAACTCGAGCTGCTCGCCGCGAGCGCGGGAATACATCCGCTCGCCGTCGTTCGCGGGCGCCGCGACCGGCCCGACCCCGCGCATTTTGCCGGCTCCGGAAAAGTCGAGGAGATCAAGCGGGTCCTGAAAGAGCAGGGCGCTACGCTGGCGATTTTCAACCACGCCTTGTCGCCGGTTCAGGAGCGGAATCTTGAGAAGGCGCTCGGCTTTCCGGTGGTCGACCGCACGCGCCTCATCCTCGACATCTTCGCCCAGCGCGCGAAGAGCCACGAAGGCAAGCTCCAGGTCGAGCTCGCGCGGCTGCAGCACGCCGCGACGCGCCTGGTGCGAGGCTGGACGCACTTGGAACGGCAGCGCGGCGGGCGCGGTTTTCTCGGGGGCATGGGCGAGACCCAGCTCGAGGTCGACCGGCGCCTCATCGCGACGCGCGTCAAGGTGCTCAAGGACAAGCTCGCCAAGCTCGGCCGCCGGCGCGAAGTGCAGCGGCGCGCGCGGGAGCGCGGCCGGGCCTTTACCGTATCGCTGGTCGGCTACACCAACGCCGGCAAGTCGACGCTGTTCAACGCCCTCACCCACGCGGGGGCCCTGACTGAGAATCGCCTGTTCGCGACCCTCGACACCACGACGCGCAGGCTCTACCTGCCCGAGGCCGGGAATGTCGCGATCTCCGATACGGTCGGCTTCATCCGGGACCTGCCGCATACGCTGGTCGCCGCTTTCCGGGCGACGCTCGAAGAGGCGATACACGCCGATCTCCTCCTGCACGTAGTCGATGCGGCGAGCGGGGCGCGGGACGCGCAGATCCAGGAAGTGGACAAGGTGCTCGCCGAGATTGGGGCAAGCGCCGTACCACGCGTTCTGGTGTGGAACAAGATCGACCGCAACGGCGTGCAGGGAGGGGTCGACCGCGATGAATATGATAGAATTCTCCGCGTTCGTCTAAGCGCAAAGACGGGTGACGGCGTGGATGGTCTGCGCCGGGCCCTGATCGAGGCAACAGCCTCGAGGACATCTCCGGCGAGTCCGCCAAATTCGATGGATGTGCAGCGCCAAGCGGCCGAAGCTTAGGGGCTGGCGGGGCGGGGGTGTCGTTTGGCGCGGAGCCTGGGATTCTTATGTCACTGAATGACCCGCAGTGGGGCAAGCGAGGCGGGGGCAACGAAGGGCCGCCCGATCTCGACGAGATGTGGCGCAACTTCAACCGCAAGCTGAACACTCTGTTCAGCCGGCGCGGCGGCGGAGGCTCGGACTCGAGCGAACCGCCGAACATGAAGCAGCTTGGCGGGGGAGCCGGCCTGCTCGTCATGGTGGTGCTCCTCGCCTGGCTCGCGAGCGGCTTCTATATCGTGGTCGAAGGCCAGCGCGGCGTGGTGCTCACCTTCGGCAAGTTCTCCGAGGTCACCAACCCGGGGCTGCGCTGGCGGCTCCCCTATCCGATCCAGAGCCAGGAGAACGTCAACCTGGCGGGCGTGCGCACGATCGAGGTGGGCTACCGCAACAACGTCAAGACCAAGGTACTCAAGGAATCGCTGATGCTGACCGACGACGAGAACATCGTCGATATTCAGATGGCGGTTCAATACACGCTCAGGGACGCGAAGGATTTCCTGTTCAACAATCGTCAGCCCGAGGATGCGGTGCTGCAGGCCGCCGAAACGGCTTTGCGCGAGGTTGTCGGCAAGAGCAAGATGGACCAGGTGCTGAATCAGGGCCAGGCCGTTGTCGCGAAGGCCCTGCCGATCATGCAGGAGATCCTGGACCGCTACAAGACCGGCATCCACATCAGCAATGTGAATATCCAGAACGTGCAGCCGCCCGAGCAGGTTCAAGCGGCGTTCTACGACGCGGTGAAGGCGAATCAGGATCGCGAGCGCCTCAAGAACGAGGGGCAGTCGTATTTCAATGATGTGGTCCCCAGAGCGGGCGGCGTGGCGTCGCGGCTGCTGCTCGAGGCCGAAGGCTACAAGCAGCGGGTGATCGCCAATTCTGAAGGCGAAGCCTCGAGATTTCGCCAGATCCTGGTCGAGTACAACAACGCACCCCAGGTGACGCGAGAGCGGCTCTATCTCGATACGGTCCAGCAAGTCCTGGCGAGCACGTCGAAAATCCTCATCGACGCCAGGGCCGGCGGCAACCTGCTGTACCTGCCGCTCGACAAGATCATTCAAATGTCGGGAACGGCGCTGCCAGAATCGCCCGGCTCGTCCCGATCGTCGCAAGCCCCCGAAGCGTCGGCGCCGCCTGAGAGCGGCGCACGCTCGCGCGACACCTTGCGGGGGCGCGAACGCGGGGATCGGCCATGAACAGCCGTGTCGGCACGATCATCGCACTGGTGTTGGGAGCGCTGCTCCTGCTGAGCCTGTCGGCGTTCACCGTCGACCAGCGGCAGCGGGCCATAGTGTTCCAGCTCGGTGAGGTCAAGGACATCGTCGAAGAACCCGGGCTGCATTTCAAATGGCCGTTGATCCAGAACGTGCGCCACTTTGACACGCGCATCCTCACCTGGGACGACCCCGAGCCGCAGAGCTTCATCACGGCGGAGAACAAGCCGGTGTTGGTGGACGCCTTCGTCAAGTGGCGGATCATCGACGCGAGAAAGTACTACGTCGCGGTGGTTTCGGTGGGCGGTGACGAGGTCGCGGCGGCCCGACGGATCAACCAGACCGTCACCGGTCTGCTCCGGGAGGAATTCGGAAAACGCACCGTGCACGACGTGGTATCGGGCGAGCGGCACGAGATCATGAACACCGTCAGGGACAAGGTGGACATGGACGTGCGAACCCTCGGCATCCAGGTCGTGGACGTCAGGCTCAAGCGCGTCGATCTTCCCCAGGAAGTCAGCGTCGACGTGTATCGGCGGATGGAATCCGAGCGCAAGCGCGTAGCTTCCGAACTGCGCTCGAACGGAGCCGCGGAAGCCGAGAAGATCCGGGCGGACGCCGACAAGCAGCGCGAGGTGATCATCGCGCAGGCCTACCGCACCGCGCAACGCGTACAGGGTGAAGGCGATGCCAAGGCGGCGGCGATCTACGCTCGCGCGTTCAAGGAAAACCCGGAGTTCTATTCCTTCTATCGCAGTCTCGAAGCCTATCGCGCGAGCTTCAAGAACAAGAGCGATGTCCTAGTGCTCGATCCCAATTCGGAATTCTTCAAGTATTTCAGGAATCCGGTAAGGGGCGGCAAGTGAATGGGCACCACCTTCATCATGGCGTTTGCCCTGATGCTGATCATCGAGGGCGTGCTCCCGTTTCTTCTGCCGACGCTGTGGCGAGACACCTTTCGCCGCATCACGGAGTTCACTGACGGACAGATACGGTTCTTCGGGCTGTCCTCGATGCTGGCCGGCCTGCTGATTCTCTATTTCGTCCGCTAGGCGCGGCATGCGCAACTGGCTCCTCCCGGAAAACCTCGAAGACATCCTGCCGCCGCAGGCGCAGCGCATCGACGCCATGCGCGCGAGGCTGCTCGGACTGTTCCGCGTCCACGGCTATGAGCTGGTGATTCCTCCCATGCTCGAGTACATGGAGTCGCTCCTCACGGGGACGGGGCACGACCTGGATCTGCGCACCTTCAAGCTGGTCGACCAGCTCTCGGGCAGGATGATGGGCGTGCGCGCGGACATCACGCCCCAGGTCGCGCGGATCGACGCGCACCTGCTCAACCGGAAGGGCGTCGCGCGCCTGTGCTACGCGGGAAGCGTGCTGCTCACTCGCCCGCGGGGGCTCGACTCGACCCGCGAGCCCCTGCAGATCGGCGCCGAGATCTACGGCCACTCCGGAATAGAGAGCGATGTGGAGATCCAGCAGCTGCTCGCCGAGTCCCTCGCGGCCTGTGGCGTTTCGGAAGCGCGCCTGGACATCGGGCACGTCGCGGTATTCCGCTCGATCTGCCGGCGCGGCGGCGTCTCCGGCGAGCTGGAATCGGAGCTGTACGAAGCGCTGCAGGCCAAGGACCTGCCCGCACTGCGCGCGGCGACGGATTCCCTCCCCAAAGCGACCCGCGGTGCCTTGCTCGCCCTTCCGGAGCTCTACGGAGACGGTTCGGTGATCGAGCGCGCTCGCCGCGCACTGCCCCGGTATCCGGAGATCGACCGCGCGCTGCGTGACCTGAAGGCGCTCTCACGGAACGGCAGAATCCCGGTGTCGGTGGATTTGGCCGACCTTCGCGGCTATCACTACCACAGCGGCGCGGTGTTCGCGGCCTATGCGCCGGGAGTCGCCAACGCGATTGCGCTCGGAGGGCGCTATGACGAAGTCGGCAAGGCTTTCGGGCGCGCCCGCCCGGCGACGGGATTCAGCATGGATCTGCGCGATCTCGCGCGCGCCGCGCCCGACGGGAACGGCGCCGCGGCGATCCGGGCTCCCCACGGCGGCGACCCCGGTCTCGCAGCCGCGATCCGCAAGTTGCGCGGCGCAGGGGAGATCGTCGTGGTTCGGCTGCCCGGGCACGCGTCGGAGCCCGTTGTGCCCGAATGCGATCGCGAGCTCGCGAAAAGCCGCGGCAAGTGGGTCGTGAGACAGCTGTAAACGGCGGGCACGGGTCGACACGAAGATGGGCAAGAACGTCGTAGTCATCGGTACGCAGTGGGGCGACGAAGGCAAGGGCAAGGTCGTGGACTGGCTCACCGACCACGCCCAGGGCGTCGTGCGTTTCCAGGGCGGGCACAACGCCGGCCATACCCTGGTCATCGGCGGCAAGAAGACGGTGCTGCACCTGGTGCCTTCCGGAATCCTCAGGAAGGGCGTGACCTGTTACATCGGCAACGGGGTGGTCCTTTCTCCACGGGCGCTGATCGACGAGATGGACGCGCTCGAGCGTGCCGGTGTCGAAGTCGCTGCGCGACTGCGCGTCTCGGAGGCCTGTCCCCTGATCCTGCCGTTCCACAGTGCGCTCGACGTTGCCCGCGAATCGGCTCAGGGGTCCGGCAAGATCGGCACCACCGGCCGGGGCATCGGGCCGGCTTACGAGGACAAGATCGCGCGCCGTGCGATCCGGGTTCGCGACCTCATGGTCCCCGAGCGCTTCACGGCGAAGCTCGAGCCGCTGCTGGACTTCCACAACTTCGTCCTGACGAAATACCTCGCCGCGAAAGCCGTGGATTTCGCAAAGACGCGGGACGAGGCGCTCGCGCTCGCGCCGCGCCTTGAGCCCATGGTGACGGACGTCTCGCGCGCGCTGCACCAGGCGATCCACGCCGGCAACAGTCTGCTTTTCGAGGGTGCGCAAGGAGCGCTCCTCGATATCGACCACGGCACCTACCCGTACGTGACCTCGAGCAACTGCGTCGCGGGCGCGGCGGCGGCGGGCGCCGGAGTCGGGCCGCAGATGCTGCACTACGTGCTCGGCATCACCAAGGCCTATGCGACACGCGTCGGCTCCGGCCCCTTTCCCACCGAGCTCGGCGACAGCACGGGCGAACTGCTGCGCACGCGCGGCCAGGAATTCGGCGCCACCACGGGCCGCCCGCGCCGTTGCGGCTGGTTCGACGCCGCGGCGCTCAGGCGCTCGATCCAGATCAACGGGGTCTCGGGCCTGTGCATCACCAAGCTCGACGTGCTCGACGGCATGGACGAGGTGAAGCTGTGCACCGGCTACCGCATCGACGGAAAAGCCGAGGACCTGCTGCCGCTCGGGGCCGAGGAGGCCGCGCGCTGCGAGCCCGAATACGAACGGCTCCCGGGATGGAGGGAAAGCACGGTGGGCGTGAACGCCTATGACAAGCTGCCCGTGCGCGCGCGCGCCTACCTCGAGCGCCTGCAAGCGGTGTGCGGCGTGCCCGTGGACATGATCTCGACCGGCGCGGACAGGAACGAG
>Ga0137410_10000746_pt1 | contig 22574 bp, 18 predicted proteins | sample CZODoug1_16funga_FD_108878 | JGI IMG/M metagenome (GOLD analysis project Ga0137410, IMG submission 108878) | Vadose zone soil fungal communities from Angelo Coast Range Reserve, California, USA - CZODoug1_16fungal (Illumina Assembly) | ecosystem: Environmental > Terrestrial > Soil > Vadose zone... | reverse complement strand
CGAGCTCGCGGTGCTGCACGCGGTCTCGACGCCGTATCGCGAGCGCTCGCACTTCGACGGCCAGGCGGTGCTCGAGAACGGCGGCACTACTGCGCCGGCGCTGCACGACGGCTGGCTCAACCGGTCGCTCGGCGGGCTCGGCAACGCACGCGAAGTCGCGATCGCGGTGGCCGACAACGTGCCGCTCGTGCTGCGCGGCGACCGGCCGGTCACGAGCTGGGCGCCGTCGCGGCTGCCCGACGCGCCCGACGACACGCTCGAGCGGATCATGGATCTCTACGCGAACGATTCGGTGCTGAGCTCGCGGCTGCGCGACGCGCTCGCGACGAAGGAAATGGCCGGGGATGCGGCCGGCGGCGGTGCGCAGGCCGGCGCGCGCGGCGACGGGCAGCTCGGCGCGCTGGTCGCCGCGACCGCGCGCTTCCTCGCGGCGCCCGACGGCCCGCGAATCGCGGTGCTCGAGGCCACGGGCTGGGACACGCACGCGAACCAGGGCGCCGAGCAGGGTCAGCTCGCCGCTCGCCTCGGCGGGCTCGACGCCGGCGTGGCCGCTCTCAAACGCGATCTCGGCGAGGTCTGGAAGAGTACGGCGGTGCTCGTGGTCACGGAGTTCGGCCGCACGGTCGCCGTCAACGGCACGCGCGGCACGGACCACGGCACGGGCACCTGCGCGTTCCTCGCCGGCGGCGCCGTGAACGGCGGCCACGTGATCGCGGACTGGCCGGGGCTCGCCGAGCGCGATCTGTACCAGGCGCGCGACCTCAAGCCGACCGTCGACTTGCGCGCAGTGTTCAAGGGCGTGCTGCGCGACCACCTCGGCGTCGGCGCGGCGGCGCTCGACGCGGCCGTCTTTCCGGGCAGCGCTGCGGTCGCCGCCAAAGACGGGTTGATCCGAGCCGCGTGATCTAGACGTTTGCTCGGGGCCGTCCCGCTGATCGCGTCGGAACGGCGCGTGCCCGGCACCGGCGGGGCCTGGCACCCGCGCGCCCATCGGGCGTATCGTGCCACTCGTCGCCACCGGGATTTCCCGATGCCACAACAACACGAACGACGACGGTTTCTCGCGCCTGTCTTGATCTTGCTCGCCGCCGGCCTCGGGGCGCTCGCCGCCGCGCGCCCGGCGCATGCGACCGACATCGTGCTCTGCAACAAGGGCGACGTGCCGTTCAAGGTCGTCGCCGCCACGCGCCAGGGCGACGGTTTGTTCACCGCGCGCGGCTGGTACGTCGAAGGCTGGTTCGAGGTCGCCCGTAAGGCGTGCAGCAGTCTCCCCGATCACACCGATCAGCCGATCTACCTCGCGGTGGGCTTCGTCGACGCGCTCGACGACTGGGGCGCCGCCGACTTCAAGTCGCGGGACGACGATGACAGCGACTCGTGGCAGCACGTCGAGACCGCGCTCTGCGTCGCCGACGGCGCGTTCAACTACCGGCACGACGGCGACTACGTCGACGGGCCGTGCGACAGCGGCTACTTCCGCTTCCCGACGTCGCTCTACCTCGAGCCCGACGGCGACACCTCGCGCTACACGCTGAATCTCTCGATCGACGACGCCTCGATCTCGAAGCTGCCCGAGAAACACGGAGCCACGCGCAGCGACCCGTCCGCGGGTGGGAAGGAGTATTCCGGCGGCCGATCGTTCGGCGACGAGCTTGCCGATGCGTTCTGGCAGGGGCTGAAGCAGGCGGTGGTGGACGCGGCGCAGCGCGCGTCCGACGAACGGCGCGCGTCCGCGCCCGACCCCGGCACGCTCGTCTCCCAGGAATCGCCGCCCGATTCGCCCGCGCCGCCGCCGGGTCCACCGCCGGGGGCGATCATCGTTCCTCCCGGCACGCTGCCCGCAGCGGAGGAGCCGGAGCTCGAGCCGCCGCAGATCTTCGGGCCGGGCACGCTGACGGCGACGTTGGTGGGCCAGGCCGCGGTGCGCCGCGTCGGCGGCCGCGGTCGCTGGTTCGGCGCGGACGGCAAGCCGATCGACAACCACTTCTACCTCGACGGCAAAATCACTAGCGAGTTCTTCGACGCACCGACGCAGCATCCGCCGGCCGACGAGCTCGCGGCGGTCACGGCCAAGCTCGCTGCGGCGATCGCGAGCTTCCCGGCGAACAAGGGCGGGGAGGTCACGAGCGAGGGACGGGTCTACTACGGCTTCGAAGCCGGCGCCGCCGGCGTTCGGCACTACACCGCGGACCTCGTGATGCTGGACGTCGAGTACGTGTCGAACGTCGAGGGTACCGAGGGCTACACGGGTCTCGTGATCACCTGTCGCACCTTCGATCCGTGCGCGATCGGCTGGAGCGAGGACGCGGAGGGCCACGCCTCGGACGTCACGACCACGGGCGCCTTCCGGATCTACGTCGCGACGGAGCAAGATCGCGACGCGCTGCGCGGCGCGCTCGCGGAGCTCAAGCGGCTCTATCCCGCCGAGCCCAAGGTCACCGCGAACTGACGTTTGTGACTGTCGTGCGCGGGGCCGGGCGCCGTGCGGGGGCGCGCCGCCTGTAAGAATACTTGAGCCGCGCAGCCCCGGATTCCCGGTATCCTTGGCGCCTGGCTGAGCTAGTACCGTTGCCGAACCGGAGACCATGGTGATGCCGCGAGACGTGCGAGCGTTTTGTAAAATCGTGCCTGCAGCCGCCGCGCTCTTGGCCTGTGGCGCCCTTGCCGCGGCCGAGCCCGAGCACCCGGACTTCACGGGACTCTGGAAGGCCTACACCGGCGCGCCGGGCCAGCGAGCGTCCGGATTCGGCGGCGCGCGGGCCGATCTGCCGCTCACCGATGCGGGCAAGCAGCGCATCGCCGACTACAACAAGCTGCTCGGGCCGGAGCGGGCGAACCCCGCCGCCTACTGCGTCGACTACGGCCTGCCGACGATGATGGAGATGCCGGGCGGCTATCCCCTCGAGTTCATCCAGAAGGGCAATCAGCTCACGATCATCTACGAGGTCGAGAACGAGACGCGCCGGATCTACATCGGCGCGCGGCAGCTGCCGGTCGAGCAGCGGATTCCGAACCGCGGCGGCTACTCCCAGGGCCACTGGGAGGGCGACGTGCTCGTGGTCAAGACCACGGACCTCCTCGACGCCCAGGATCAGGGCGGTCACCCGTACAGCGACCAGGCCACGATCGAAGAGCGCTTCTCGCTCGGCAAGGACGACGGCGGCAAGCAGGTGATCAGCTACGAAGCGGCGATCTCGGATCCCGTCTATTACACGGCGCCGGTCAAAGTTTCGCGGAAGTACGAGCCGCTCGGCCCGGACGGCTTCATCCTGCCGTACCGCTGTCCCGACGACTTCTGGTACGAGTTGCTCGACCTGCGCCGGAAGCAGGTGAAAGAAGGCAAGCCCGCCAACGCGCGTATGAGCGAAGTCTATAAGGCGCGCGAGGCGAAGGAATAAACTCGGCTGCACGGGAACGTGCGCTCTAGACCCACTAGGAGACTTTCGATGTCGGTACTCAGCAGAAAATTGGTCGTTGCGGCCGCCGCTCCGGCGCTGCTGCTCTTCGGGACGCTCGCCGCGGCTCACCATTCGGCGGCGCAGTTCGATTTCAGCCAACGCGTCACGGTGGAAGGCGTGGTCGAGAAATTCAACGTCACGAACCCGCACGCCGCGGCGATCGTCCAGGTCACGGACGCGAAGGGCACGCGCGATTGGGAATTCGAGGGGCATAGCGCGAGCCATTTCTACCGTGCGGGCTACACGCGCGACATGGTCCACGTCGGCGACAAGATCGCTGTCTTGATCGCGCCGCGGCACGACGGCGGCGACGGCGGCTTCATTCAGGCGTTCACGGTGAACGGCAAGACGGTCGGCTTCGGCGGACTGTCGCCCGAGTCGGGCAAGCCGCTCGCCGAAGCCCAAGGGGGCGGCGCGGTTACGCAGGCGAAATAGCACAGGGTCTGACCCCGCAGGGGTCTGACCCTAATTTCTTAGGGCGTGCGCGCGCGTTCGTTCAGCTCGGCTCGTCCGGCAGCGTACCGCCGTGAGCGATCAGTATCTCGGCGAGATCGTTCTGGCCGTGGTCCAGCACGAACGGCAACGTGTCGTCCTTTGGCTTCAGGCCCGCTCCGAGCAGCAATTCGACGGCGCCCGGGTAGTCTCCCCCCGGGGCGCGATGGTGCACCGCGCAGTAGAGCGCCGTGCCTAGGGCATCGCCGCCAAGCTTGTGGGCGGAGTTGACGTCGGCACCGCGCTCGACGAACAACCGAAGCATCGCAACGTCGCCGTTCATCGCCGCGTAAACGAACCCCGAGCAGATCATGTCGTCGGCCTTCGCCTCGATGTCGAAGCCGACGTCGAGCATGATCTCGACGGCCTCACGCTTGCCCGCGCGCGCGAACGTCGAAACGAACGCGTGATCGTTCGCAGTCAGCGACGCAACCAAGCCAGGGTGGGTGCTCACGACGCGCGCCGCCGCCGCGCGGTCGGCGCGCGCGCACGCGCCGATCAGCAGATCGCGCGGCTCGCGGTTGTCGGGCGCGCCCGCGGCGAGCAACAGCTCGATCGCCGCGTCGTAGCCCGAGCGTTCCGCGATTTGGATCGGCGTAAGGCCTGCGACGCGCTTACGCAGCCAGTCTTCTTTGCAAACCTCGTTCACGTCGGCGCCGAATTCGACGAGCGTGCGCAGGCAGTCGACGCTGCGCTCCCGGAACAACGCCGCGCAGAGGTGATTCGGGTTCGTGCCGTGCTCGAGGTAGAGACGTAGGCCGGCGGCGTTGTCCTGGTCGATCATGCGGGCGATGCAGTATTCGCGATCGGCGTCGTCGGGACGATGCTCGAGCAGCAGCTCCAGGCAGCGCAGGTCGTGGAGCTCGCTCGCGTGATAAAGCGACTCGCCGTCGCTCGCCCGCGCGCCGTGGTCGAGAAGCAGCTCGCAGAGCTCCGGGTTGCCCGGCCACCGAACCGTGCCGTAGAGCGCCGACTTCACGTGGCCGTGCTCGTCCTTCGCCGTCGCGGCGTTCGCGTCGGCGCCATGCTCGAGCAAGAGACGCGCAGCCGCGAGCTGCCGGGCGCGCAAGCCCGGCGCCCACTTGCCGAACTGCGAGTGGCAGAGGTAGACGAGCGGAGCACAGTGGCCCGGTCCACCGGCGGCGTGCACGACCGCCGGGGATGCTGCCACGAGCTTGGCCAGCGCGTCGACGTCGGCGAAGGCCGCGGCGACATACGCGTCGTTCGTGTCGAGCTCCGCGCGCCGCTCGTAGACGGCCGCGAGCGCGAAGTCGTTCGACTCGAGCGTGAGCGCGAGCAACGCGTCGCGCAGCTGCGCCCCGTCGAGCTGCCGCGCTTCGACGAACGCCTTGAGCCGCGCCCACGACGCGAAGCCGTGCGACCGGGCGATCACGAACTGCGCGTACGCGAGCTTGAGCCGCTCGTCGCTCGCGTGCTGCGCCAAGTGCTGCGTTACGAGCTCGCGCGCGCCGCTGACGCCGGCGTCGAACGCGTCCTTGAGCTCCTTGGCGTTGCGCTTGAGGCGGGAGAGGTCCGCGCGGCGCGGATCGATAGGCGAAAAATGCTTCGAGAATTCCATGAAACGACCCTCCGGTAGTGGCTCCCGACGCCCGCACGTTGGGAAGGAAGATCGTTACGAGAACGATGTCTTGGCTGCTTGTCGGTTGGAGCTGAGCTCCTTTCCGCGGGCCGGAGGCACGCCGGGTGCCGGCCCGAAATATACGCACGCCTCCCGACGTTCGCAAACGCAGGGCTTTCGCCGGCGACCCGCGCGATGCCTCCCTTCCTTTCTTGCTCCACCGACATAGGGTGTCGGCCGCGATTTACGTCCCATGGAGAAATGCCCATCGCGCGCGTCGCCGCCTTCCGAGGGCGGGCGCGGCGCTACCGGGCGGTTCCCGAAAGAGGAGTCATCCATGTCGGTACGTATATCGGTCAAGACGGTGGTCGTGCTCGCGGGTGCGTTCTGCGCGCTGCAAGCTCAGGCGCAGTTCCAGCTGCAAGAAGCCTCGATCGACAGCATTCACAAGGCGATCCAGAGCGGCGCGACCACCTGCAAGCAGGTGATCGAGGGCTACGTCGCGCGAGCCCGGGCCTACGACGGCATCTGCGCGCTGCCGGTCACGGCCGACGGCGCCAAGATCGCGAAGGTGCCGGGCGCGGTCCGCGCCGGCGCGGCCATCAAATTCCCGACCGAGTCCGTGGCGCTCAGCAAGATCGTGCCGGAGTTCGCCAAGTACCAAGGCGATCCGCCCGACTACGGCCGCATGGAGCCGACCGTGTCGGATCCGTCCGTCTATCAGCAATACGGCATGGTCGCCGGCATCCCGAACGCCGGCCAGGTGAACGCGCTCGAGATGCTCAACATTCGCGGCGAGCGTTCGGTGACCTGCAAGGGCAAGTTCGACGCGCCGCCCGGCACTCCGCTGCCGGCGGGCGCTCCCGCGGCCTGCGAGGAGTTCCGCAAGCAGCCCGACGCGCTCGAGACCGCCGCGGCGTTCGATGCGAAGTACGGCCGCAATCCCGATCTCAAGGCGATGCCGATGTACTGCGTGGCGATGGCCAACAAGGGCATCTACGACGCCAAGGACATCCGCACCACGGGCGGCGCCGACGTCAACTACGCCATGGACGTGCCGCCGAAGGACTCCACGCTCGTGGCCCGGCTCCGCACGGCGGGCGCGATCATCTACGCGCAGGCGCACGAGTCCGAGTACAACGCCGGCAGCGGCGACCCGAAGGGCGACGCCAAGGTCGAGAGGCCTTACATCGGCCAGGGCGGCTCGCGTGACTCGTGGGGCGGCATGACCTGCAACCCCTACGACACCGAGCGCGTCACGAGCGGCTCGAGCGGCGGCTCGGGCGTCGCCGTGGCCACGAACCTCACGGTGTGCTCGATCTGTGAGACCACCGGCGGCTCGTGCCGCGGCCCGGCGAACTACCAGGGCGTGGCGTTGGTCGTGCCGACCAAGGGCATGATCTCGTTCGCCGGCGCGTTCGGCGCCAATCCCTACCAGGATCGTCCCGGCATCATGTGCCGCACGGTGAAGGACGCCGCGGTGGTGCTCGACGCGTTCCGCGACAAGGCTACCGGCAGCTACTTCGACTCACGCGATCCCTACACGGCGCTGCCACGCGTGGTCGCGTCGAAGACGCCGTACGTGGACGCGCTCGCCACGGCAGCGAGCGGCAAGCCGCTCGCCGGCGTGCGCATCGGCGTGATCCGTGCGCTGTTCCTGAAGAAGACGCCCGGCGCCGCCGCGGTGAGCGACGGCATCAACAAGGAGCTCGAGGTGCTCAAGTCGCTCGGCGCGGAACTCGTCGAGGACGTGGACCCGGGCTATCCGGACGACCCGTCGATGGCCAACATGACGTTCGGCTTCAACGACGCGTTTGCCGAGGTGCTGCCGTTCCAGATGCCCGAGATCTTCTCGTGGAAGCGTGACGGCAAGCCGGCGTTCACCGCGCCGGGCTGGGACGTGACGAGCCGCAAGTACTTGGTCGCGCTGTCGGCGCACCAGGCGCCGTTACCGGTCGAGATGAACTTCAACACCGTCGTCGCCAACGCACCCAGCGGTGCGGACGAAGTCAGCGGCTACACGTTCGCCTTCCAGCTCGGCCAGTACCTTGCGCTGCGCGGCGACAGCCGCGTGTTCGACTGGACGACGCTCAACGCCAACGCCAAGTACTTCAACGACACGCGCCGCGTGGCCATGAAGAACTGGGAGAACAAGGAGATGGACATCCGCACCGACGCCGTCACCTACACGATCAAGCGCCGCGACACGCTGCGCATGGCGATGACGAAGGTGCTCGTGCAGAACAAGCTCGATATGTTCGTCAACGCGGTGAATCTCACGCTGCAGGGCAAGATCGGCGGCGCGAACCTGGGACGCGGCGGCGCCGGCGGGGGCGGGGGCGCGGACCGCGGCCCTGCTTTGGGCTACGGCGCGATGCTCGGCATCCCCGAGGTGTTCGTGCCGGCGGGCTTCGCCACCAGCATCTACGACGCGGAGTTCAAGCTCGCCGAGGACGGCAAGAGCTACGGGGGCGAGGAGAGCAAGACGCCCACCAAGCTCGGCGGCATCGGCCTGCCGTACAACATGGGCTTCTGGGCCGAGCCGGGCCAGGAGGCGAACCTCATCAAGGTGGCATCGGCGTACGAGGCCGCGACGCATCACCGCGCGCCGCCGCCCGCGTTCCCACCGGTGAAGGGCGAGCCCGTGGCGCGTCAGCTCACGAGCACCGCCAACACGCCCTGATTCGAAGCGGATCGCACGCAGAGGCCCCCGGCGACGGGGGCTTCTGTCTTTCACCGGGGTCTCGCTCAGTCTCGCTTGCAGTCGTAGCGGCCGATCGCGTCGCCGTATGCGTCCCACGTGATATCGAGTTTGGCCGGCGCCGTGAACGTAGTGGGGTCGTCGACGGTCATCGCGAAGTCGAGTCGCGTTTGGTCGCTGCTCAACGTGTAGCGCTCCTCGATCCGGACGTTCGCGCTGATCGGCGTGCCGGACGTATCGAAGTACGGCCAATTCACAAGAGTGGTTTTCACCACGAGCGCGCCGTCTTGCCATTCGCCGACCGAGTAGCCGAGCTTCGAGGGCGGCTCGCCGGCGGGCGGCGCCTTGCGGTCCATGTGGATCGTTCGCTCCGTATCGTAGAGCTCGGTGCGGAGCACGATCTCGTTGCCGCGATCGACGAGCTCGAATGGGAACAGCGCGATCATGATCCGCGGCATGCCTTCGGGCTCGCAGCGAGCGGCCGCCGCGAGCAGGTCGTACGACTTGCGGGCGGCCACGGCCGCTTCGGTGTAGCGGACGCCGGCCATGCCGCGGGCGATCGACGCGTTGTCCGGCCGCCAGACCCTGAAGATCCCGCGATTCTCGGCGGCGGCTTCGACGAGCCGCGGCGCCGCCTTGATCATCTTGTCGGCGCTCACGAAGTGCGGGGGCGACTCCGGCCAGAGCGGCGCTTCGCGGCCGTCGGGCAGCAGCATGTTCGTGACGAGCAGCGCGGCCGCGTTGTGCGACGAGGTGCGGCCGAACACCTTCACGTCGTCGCCGACGTGGAACAGATCGCGCGTTACGCCGTCTTTCTCGCGCAGGAAGATCGAGCTGCTCTCGAGCTTCCAGCTCTTGCCCGCGGTGTCGCGGAAGCCGAACTGGATGTGCGGGTTCTGCCAGTCGATCTTCGTGATCTCGCCGGCGAGCTCGATTTTGTCGGTGGAGTAGAACGCGACCGAGTGGTGCGCCGGAGAGAGCAGCGGCAGGAGCAGCGCGCAAACGCCGGCGAGCACAACCGCGAAGGAGCGAACCATGGCGAGCTCCCGGCGCCGCGAGAGCGGCGCTCGAACGCTCGGCGGCCGCGACGGCCGCGGAGCTTGCGAAGACGACTACGAGGCGAAGATCTCCTCGTCCGTCGGCACCCTCTTCCCGGTGATGACCTTGCCGATGCGCGACACGTTCATCAGGTGCTTGTAGTCCAAGTTCTCGGAGATCGAGTTGCCGCCCCACGAGCCGCAGCCGAGCGTGGTGGTCGGCGCGAAGCCGTTGGTGAGCGAGCCGCCCGCGGTGAGCGAGCTGGCTTGGTTCACGACGAGCCGGCTGATCGGCAGCTCGACGCCCGCGTCGCGGATGTGCTGCTCGTCGTTGCTGTGCAGCGCGGCCGAGTGGCCGGCGCCTTCGACGAGCAGGTTGGCCTTGGCCTTGCCGACGGCTTCCGCGAAGGTCTTGTACGGCAGGATCGCGACCACGGGGCAGAGTTTTTCCTTCGCGAGGATGTCGGCCGTGCCGGCGCCCTTCGCGGGCAGCAGGATGATCCGCGCGCTCGCCGGCACGTCGATGCCGGCCATCGCGCCGATTTCGCGCGCGGTGCGGCCGACCACGTCCTTGTTGATGTGGCCGTCGATGAACACGATCTCCCGGAGCTTCTGGATTTGCTTCTCGTCCTTGGTGAACCAGACCTTGCCGGTGTCGACGAATTGCTTGACCGTGGCGTCGTAGCTTTCTTCCGGCGTGAGCACGAACTGCTCGTGCGAGCAGATGATGCCGTTGTCGAACGCGGCGCCGGTCACGATCTTGCCGACCGCGTCCTTCAAATCCACGCCGCGGTCGATGATCACGGGCACGTTGCCGGCGCCGACGCCGTACGACGGCTTGCCCGACGAGTACGCGGACTTCACCATCGCACCGCCGCCGGTGGCGACGACCACGTCCACGGACTTCATGAGCTCTTGGGTCTTCTCGACGGAGCCCTTCTTGATCGTCTGCACGAGGTTGTCGGGCCCGCCGTGCTTCTTCACGATCTTCATGAACTCGTTCGTCAGGTGCTCGGTGCACTTCTGCGCCTTAGGATGCGGCGCGAAGATCACGGCGTTGCCGGTCTTGAGTGCGAACATGCCGTTGCACATCGGCGTCGCGATCGGGTTGGTCACCGGGCACACGGCCCCGACCACGCCCATCGGCTTGGCCACGAACACGAGGTTGTTCTCGGCGTCCTCGCCGATGATGCCGCGCGACTTCTTGCCCTTTAAGTTGTTCCAGATGACGCGGGCCTTGCCCTTCTTCTTGAGGACCTTGTCCTCGTAATTGCCGATGCCCGTCTCGTCGACGGCCATGCGCGCGAGCGTCTCGGCGTTGTCGTAGACGTACTTGGCCATGTCGCGGACGATCGCGTCGACTTGCTCCTGCGAGAAACCTTCGTAAATCGCCTGGGCGGCGCGGGCTTTGGCCATCAGCTCTTTGACTTCATTGTCGACGGAGGGGACGGCGGCGCGTTGCGGTGTGCTCATGGTGACTGTCCTGTCTCGAATGCGCCTAACCTGGCGTTGGGCCAACCATTATCCAAGGTCGCCGCCGGTCCCGGCAAGGAATCGGGCTTAAGTTACTTCGGGCCAGAAAATGGGGACATGTTACTTTTTCGGGCCGGACCCGCTGGGAGCCCACCGGGGTCTGCCGAAAAAGTAACATGTCCCTATTTTCTTGCGGGGGACGAGACGTGCAAAGCGGGTATTGGCAGGATCTGGCGACCACGGACTTCGGGCGCGTCGACCCCGAGCAGACCGTGGCGCTGTTGCCGGTCGCGGCCGTGGAGCAGCACGGCCCGCACCTGCCGCTCTCCACCGATGCGGTCATCAACGAAGGCATCGTGCGGGCGGCGCTCGCGCGGCTGCCGCCGCGCTCGGCGGTGCTGGTGCTACCCGCGCTCACCGTGGGCGCGAGCGCCGAGCACCGGAGCTTCGCCGGCACGCTGAGCGTCGCCGGCGAGACGCTGGCCGACGCCTGGTGCGACGTCGGCGCCGGCGTCGCGCGCGCGGGGGTGCGCAAGCTCGTGATCTTCAACACGCACGGCGGCCAGAAGGCGCTCGTGGACCTGGTCGCGCTGCGCCTGCGCGCCGACCACGGCATGCTGGTTGCACGCGCCAGCTACTTCGCGTTCGGCTCGCCGCCGGGGCTGTTCGACGCGCGCGAAGCGGTGCACGACATCCACGGGGGCGAGATCGAGACGTCGCTGATGCTGCACCTGCGGCCCGACCTCGTGCGCCAGACCGAGCTCCAAGACTTCAAAGGCCTGCCGCACGAGCTCGCCGCCCGCAACACGCTGCTCGGCGCGGAGAAGCCGGTGGGCATCGGCTGGTTGAGCGAGGACCTGCACCCGGCGGGCGCCTGCGGCAACGCGGCCCGCGCCGACGCGAAGCGGGGCGCGGAGCACCTGAGCTGGCTCGCCGACCGGCTGGTCACGCTGCTCGGCGAGGTTGCCGCCACGCGGCTCGCGATTCTGCGCACCTGATCTCGCGGCGGCGGCTAAGTCCGCCGCATCCGTTCCTGAAAAGACGGCATCTCTGATAGTCAGTCGGGCGTTGTGCGCGGCGTTGACGGCTCGCGTTTTCGAGCCTGGGAGATCGGTGATGGAAGTAGCGGCATTTTGGGTCGCGGCGGCGGCAGTGATCATCATGATCGGCTGGTTCAAGTCGAAGCGCGACGCGGAAAAACACCAGACGTTTCGGACGATCGTCGAGAAAACTGGCGCGGTCGACGAGGCGCAGCTCAAGATGCTGCTCGATCCGCCGAACGCATTGCAGCGTTCGATGTATCTGCACGAGCGGGCGCGCGGCGGCGGATATCGGACGTTGCGTGTGTTCGGCACGATCGTAATGTTCGCCGCCGGAGGGATCATGCTCTTCTCGGGCGTATTGCTCGGCATGCTCTTTCCCGATACCGGTCCCGGAACCGATCCGGCCGCGCGAATCGCCCCTGCGATTGGGATGGCCCTGTCCGGCCTCGTGTTTCTATTGGGCGCGGGCCTGTTCTTTTCGTCGCGGTTCGTGGAGAAGCCGCAGGCGGAAAGCGACCCGCGCATCGGATCCGAGAGAGGGTGAGCCGCCTATCGGCCGCGGAGCTTCGCGACGCGGCCGAGCCGTTGGTGATCGCGCTCGCGTGCGCGGGCGACTCGCCGGCGTTCACGGAGCTCGTGAAGCGCCGGCACCAGCGCGTGCGCAAGTTCATGTATCACCTGTGCCGCGAGCCGACGCTGGGCGACGACCTCGCGCAGCAGGTGTTTCTCACGGCGTGGCGGTCGCTCAAGCAGCTGCGGACCGCCGCGGCCTTCGACGGCTGGCTCAAGCGCATCATGGTCACGACCTGGCTCGAGGAGCTCAGGCGGCGCAAGATCGCGTACGTCGAGGAGCTCGCGCCGGACAACGACCCGCGCGCGCATTTCGACGCCGCCGCGGAGAGTATCGACCTCGATGCGGCGCTCGGGACGCTGCCGCCGCAAGTTCGTCTCTGCGTCGTGCTCGCGCACAACGAGGGGATGTCGCATACGGAGATCGCGGCGCTGACCAAGCTGCCGCTCGGCACGGTGAAGTCGCACGTCACGCGCGGGTCGGCGCGGCTGCGGCAAGTGCTCGCGGCGTACGCCGGAGCGTGAGGGAACGACGATGGATTCGAACGACGACTGCGATCGGGACTTGCGCGACCTGTTCGACGGCGAGCACCGGCAGCTTCCGCCCGAGCCGTTCCTGAAGGCGACCGGCGCCCGCGTCGCGAAGGCGCGGGCTCGCGCGACGCTCGTGAGGCGCGCGTGGCAGGCGGCCGCGCTCGCCGCGGTGGCCGTCGGCTCGCCATGGTTGATCTCGGGCTCGGTGCAGTTGTCGGCGCGGCTCGGTACGTTGTTTGCCTTGGCAACAGAGTGGTTGTCCACGCGGACGGGCACCGGCGCTGCCGTGATCTGCTTGCTCGTGCTGCTCGTCTGGCGCCGGCGCTCCATCCTCTAGAGACGACGGGCCGGCCGCACGGTTGCGCGCTGCGAACCGATTTGGTTACGCTCGTTGCGTGATGGCTTCCCGCAAGGCGCATCGCTTCCTGCTCGTGCCGCTGCTGGCGGGCGCGCTCGCGGCGTGCGGGGACGGATCCCCGAGCGCCGGGCGGCCGGAGGCGAGCGCGCCGGCGAGCGCAGCGCCGGAAGTCGAGAGCGCGCGGCTCAACGAGTGGCTCGACGCGCGGTTCGAGGAGCAGCTCGACTTCAGCCCGCTACGCAAGACCGGGCTCGGCCGCAAGGACGACTACGACAAGATCGACGACGTGTCGGAAGCCGCGGAGGACACGCAGCTCGCGTGGCTTCGCGCGACGGTCGAGGAGCTGCGCCGCACGTTCGACTACGAGCGGCTGACTCCGGAAGCGAAAACTTCATACGACCTTTGGGTGTTCGAGCTCGCGCTCGCCGAGAGGGCCCAGCCGTTTCGCCGGCGCTTCTACACCTTTCATCAAATGGGCGGCCCGCATACGGACCTGCCGCAGGCGTTGATCACCCAGCACCGCGTCGACGACGCCTCGGACATGAGAGCCTACGTTGCGCGAATCGGCGGAGTCGCGCGCGCGATCGACCAGTCCGTCGAGCGCGCGAAGCTCGCCGCCGCCGAGGGCGTGCACGCGCCGCGGTTCGCGTATGCGTCGGTCCGGCAGCAAGCCACGGCGCTCGTCACCGGCGCACCGTTCGCGGGCACCGGCGACGCGCCGCTTTGGGCCGACGCGAAGGCGAAGATCGACGCGCTCGCCGCCGCCGGCAAGATCGACGCGGCGACGGCCGAGGAGTTGCGAACGGCCGCGCGCGCGGCGCTCGTCGACCGCTTCAAGCCCGCGTACGACGCGTTGATCGCGTGGGTCGATTCGGACGTCGAGAGCTCCGACGAGATCGCGACCGGCGTCTGGAAGCTGCCTGACGGCCCCGCGTTCTACGAAGAGCGGCTGTCGGCGGAAACGACCACCGACATGACCGCCGAGCAGATCCACGCGCTCGGTCTCCGCGAGGTCGAGCGGATCAAGGGTGAGATGGACGCGATCCGCCGGCAAGTCGGCTTCGACGGCACGCTGAGCCAGTTCTTCGAGTACGTGCGCAGCGATCCGCGGTTTCATTTCCCGAACACCGACGAAGGCCGCGAGGCGTATCTCGCGGAAGCGCGCACCGACATCGCGGCCGTCAAGCAGCGGCTGCCGGAGTTCTTCGGCCTGCTGCCGAAGGCCGACCTCGTCGTGAAGCGCGTGGAGGCATTCCGTGAGATCCCCGGTGCGCCGCAGCACTACCAGGAGGGCACTCCCGACGGTTCACGGCCGGGCACGTACTACGTTCACCTCATCGACATGAGCTCGATGCCTAAGCCTGAGCTCGAGACCGTGTCCTACCATGAGGGCATCCCCGGCCACCACCTGCAGATCGCGATCGCGCAGGAGCTGACCGGGCTGCCGAAGTTCCGCACGCAGATCTTCTTCAATGCGTACACGGAAGGCTGGGGTCTCTACGCCGAAGCGCTCGGCAAGGAGATGGGCGGGTTCAAGGATCCGTACTCGGACTTCGGCAGACTCGGCGGGGAGCTCTGGCGCGCGATCCGGCTCGTCGTCGACACGGGACTGCATGCGAAGGGCTGGACGGAGGCGCAGGCCGTGGACTACTTCAGGCAGAACTCGCCGATCGTCGACGGCCAGATCCGCGCGGAGGTGCGCCGCTACATCGTGGCGCCGGGCCAGGCAACCGGTTACAAGATCGGCATGCTGAAGATCCTGGAGCTGCGCTCGCGCGCGCGGGCCGCGCTCGGCGACCGCTTCGACATCCGCCGCTTTCACGACGTCGTGCTCGGCGGCGGCGCGCTGCCGCTGTCGATTCTCGAGCGGCGCGTCGACGACTGGATCGCCGCGGAAAAATAGGGACATGTTCGATTTTTTTCGCCGGCTTTGTCACCGGGAAAAGTAGGGACAGGTTACTTTTCTGCCAGACACCAGGGGTGTCTGGCACCGGTGGCTTTAGTGCGCGACGCGCCGTACCTCGTCGAGGAAGTTCACGAGCACGGTGGCGCGGTCGCCGGCCGGCGCGGCGTCCTCGCCGTAGGGCAGTAGCGCGACCACGCTGCGGCCGTCCGGCGCGAGGTCGAACGCGGGCAGCACGATCGAGTCGGCGAGCTGCACGTTGGACCACGCGCGCGGCGCCTCGGCGACGAGCGACCCGTGCTCGACGCGGTAGCTCGCGACCATGAGCCGGTGATCGATCGTCTCGTACAGGATCTCGGGCGCCGTCTTCGACCATGCGGGTACGCGGCCGCCACGGCTCGAGATGCGTACTTGGGTGCCGTCGTCGGGGAAGGCGCGCACGTAGACCTCCCAGGAGCCGGACTCGTTCGAGCCGTACGCGAGCCAATGCCCGTCAGGCGAGAACGTCGGATAGAGCTCGTAGGCGGGCGTTCGCCGAAAGAGCTCCGGATCGCCGCCCCGCGCGATGCCGTCGTCGGTGCGGATCGGCACGGTCCAGAGATCAGCAGCGGTCACGTCGTTTAACGCGTAGTACGCGAGGCGGCTGCCGTCCGGCGTCACCGACCACGGGATCAGACGTCCCGTGCCCTCGACGAGACGCACGGGCTCGGCGGCGCCGTCGGCCCGCAGCGCGAACAATCCGGACGGCGTGTTCTCGTAGAGCAGGTAGCGCTGGTCGGCCGTCCACACCGGCGTCGCGCCGTCGACGAGCCTCGCTTTCGTGCCGGTGGCGAGATCGTGCACCCAAATGCCGAACTCGCCGCCCTCGAGCACGCCGATCGCGAGCTTGCGGCCGTCGGGCGAAAGGCGCGGCCATTGATAGTGCGCGGGCTCGGCGATCACAGCGCTCGAATGGCCGGCGGCGTCGAGGCGAGCGACGGTCATTTTTCCGCCGCCGCCTCCACGTTGATACGCGGCGACGCCGTTGGCTGCAGCCGTGAACTGCGCGAAGCCGAATGTCGGCGAGTAGGCGACGCCCGCGAGCACCGGTGCCGCAGTGCCGCGCGTCTCGAGCTTTACCGGATCGAACGGCACGGCGAACAAGGTGCCGCCGTCCACGTACACCAGGTGACCGCTCGCGACGTACCTCCCGTACATCCCGCTCGGGATCAGCGTCTTGCGCTTGCCGTCGGCGAGAGCTACGGCCTCGACGCTCGCATGCAGCCCGCGCATCGCAGTGAACAGCACGCTGTTTCCGCCGGGCAGCACCTGCGGCCAGCGCGGCGAGACGCCCTCCGCCGCGGTGTCGAGCGCGCGCTCGGGGACGCCGCCGTCCTCCGGCACGCGCCACAGGACCGATTCCGATGTGAGCTTCGCGATGATCTCGCCGCGCTCGCTCCAGCTCGCGCCGAGCGGGTCGCTCGCGTCGACGAGCGTGATCGGCGAGCCGCCGCCCGCGACGAGCGTCTTCTTCAGCTTGCCGCCGGCGCCGAATCCGACCCATCGCCCGTCCGGCGAGAAGAACGGCGCCCGCGCGTCGACGGTGCCCGGCAGCTCGCGGGCCACGAGCTCGTCGAGGCGGCGCGCGAACAGATGGGTACTGCCGTCCTCCAGCAGCGCGAGAAACACGAGCGTGCTGCCGTCGGGCGACAACGCAAGGTTGCCGCCGACCTCGGTGCTCAAGCGCGCGCCGGATCCCAAGTCGACGTCGAGCTTGAGCAGCGCGCGCGGCGCCTCGGGCGGCGAGCGGAGCCAAAGACTCCCGACTGCGACCGCGATCGCGGCACCCACGGCGGCTGCGGTGCCGAGCCATGCGAAGCGGGCTGCGCGCGGCGGCTTGCGTCCGGCGTCGGCGTCCGCCGCCGGCCGGCTCCCGAACACCGGTACATAGCTCCCTTTCGGCAGCGCGATGACTACGGGGTTCGCCTTGCCATCGGTCGCGTAGTAGAGCTCGAGCTTGCTGCGCAGGCGCGAGGCCTCGACGCGCGCGATCGGGTCGCTGCGCGGGTCGAAGTCGGCGCCACGGCCGAATGCGTCGACGCCAAGCGTGTACTCCTTGAGGTAGTGTGCGCGGCCCGCGAGGGTCTGCTCGACGAGATAGGTCAGCAGCTTTTCCGACCGGCTCGCGCGTGCGAACGCGCCGCTCGCGAGCACCCTCGCGAGTTGCTCGCGTACCGCGGCCTCGGCTACCGGGGGCGTCGTCATCGACGTTGCGCTGTTGTTGCTGTTGTCCCGAACGTGGCGTAACCCATTGATGCGTTTGCGTACGTACGCAGGCGCACGCGGTATCGTACTTCCGCGGCGCGCGCGGCTGCCAGCAAGATCGCGCACCACTCGGCAAAGGACACTTCGATCATGCGTAAAGCGGCGTTCCCTCTCATGGCGATCCTCGCGGCGGCGCTCGCCGTCGGCGCGCAAGCGCACGCCGAAACCCTCGCGATCAAGAACGTAACCGTGATCGACGGTCGCACCGACACGGGCAGACCAGGGATGACCGTCGTCGTCGACGGCGAGCGCATTGCGGCCGTCGGCCCGAGCGCCGACGTGAAGGTACCGGCGGGCGCGACGATCGTCGACGGCGCGGGGAAGTATCTGCTGCCGGGGCTCGCCGACATGCACAACCACGTCGCGCCGCCGACGCTCGCCACGCCGGAGCAGAATCTCGAGGCGCTGCGGCATTTGCTCACCTGGGGGATCACGACGGTGTTCTCGCCGGGCATCGACCTCCCGTCGTTCCATGCGATGAAGCGCGCCTCCGCCGAGACGCCGTCGCGCTATCCGCGCTACTTCGCAGCCGGCCTCGTGATCGTCGTCGGCGACAGCTATCCGCTGCCCGGCGCATTCCGCACCGTGGCCACGGTCGACGCGGCACGCGCGGCCGTGCGCGACATGCGCGCCGAAGGCGTCGACATGATCAAGTTCCTGCTGCAGCCGCCGGCCCTCGTCCCGATCCGGCCCGAGATCAACGAGGCGATCGTGGCCGAGGCGCACGCGCTCGGGTTGAAGGCCGTGGCGCACGCGATCGAGCTGGAGACGGCTCGGGCGGTGCTGCGCGCGGGTGCGGATGGCGTCGTGCACGGCATCATCGACGCGCGCTACGACCGTGAGGTCCTCGAGCTTCTGAAGCGCAACGGGGCGTTCTACGAGGCGACGGCGGTCGGGGCCGAGCCGTACACGACGCTCGACGCCGACGCTTGGCGCAGGCGGTTGCACGCATTCGACGACATGCACAAGGTCCCCGCACGAACCTACGCTCTGCTCGATACGCCGGAGATGCAGGCGGTCCTCGCGCAGGTGCGACAGCAGCTCAAGGCCACCGGTTGGGCGAAGCGCGACTTCGACGAGTACACCACGGCGAATCTCAGTGCAGTGCACGACGCCGGCGTGCCGATCGTGATCGGCACCGACAGCCCGGTGCCCGGAGTTCTGCCGGGCGTCACCACGCTGCTCGAGATGCAGATTACGGTCGCGCAGGGGCTCTCGCCGATCGACACGATCCGCGCCGCCACGATCAACGCGCAGCGCGTGCTCGGCCGGGACGCGCGCAGTGGCACCATCGAGGTCGGCAAGGACGCTGACTTGATATTGCTGTACGCCGACCCGCTCGCCGACATAGCGAACCTCCGCCGCCTGAAGGCCGTGATCCAGGCGGGCGTCTACATGGACGCGGCCGCGGCGCAGTAACCGCGTACTTGTCGCGCGGCCGCGGTAACTGGGCGCCTCGTCGAACGATGCTTGACTAAGCGTAAGCGATTGCTTACCGTAAGGCATGGCTTACGAACAGGCATTGACCGCGCTCGCCGACCCCACGCGCCGCGCCGTGTTCGAGCGCCTCCGAGCCGGGCCTGTCTCCGTGACCGACATCGCCGCCGAGCTGCCCGTGAGCCGGCCCGCCGTGTCGCAGCACTTGAAGGTGCTGAAGGACGCCGGGCTCGTGCGCGACGAGGCCGACGGCACACGTCGGCTCTACGAGGTCGACCCGCGCGGCATCGAGGAGCTGCGCGACTGGCTCGAGTCGTTCTGGGACGACGCGCTCGAGGCGTTCAAGGCCGAAGTCGAACGCACCGTCAGAGCAAAACGCAGGAAGAAACGATGACCGCCGTCGAGATCGAACCTGTCCGCAAGTCGATCCGCGTGCGCGCGCCGCTCGCGCTTAGCTTCGATGTGTTCACCAACGGCCTCGCCCGGTGGTGGCCGCCCGATCACGGCATCGCAAAGAAGCCCGTGGATAAGATGGTGCTCGAAACGCGCCTCGGCGGCCGTTGGATCGAGATCTCGCAGGACGGCACGCGCACGCCCGTCGCAACGATCACGCGGTGGGAGCCGCCCAATCGCTTCACGATGATCTGGCAGGTGAGCGCGCAGTGGCTGCCCGACGAGGCGATGCGCTCCGAGGTCGACATCCGCTTCACGGCCGACGGCCCCGACACCACGGTCGTCGAGCTCTTGCACCACAATTTCGAGACGATGGGCCCGGAGGCTGGCACGAAGATGCGCGACGCCGTCGGCCGCGGCTGGCCCGGCCTCATGGAACGCTTCGCCCGCGAAGCCGAACGCAAGCCCGACTAAAGGAGAACGCCAATGTCCGACTTCATCGTCCACACCGTCCCCGGCAGCCCGTTCGGCCGCTCCGTGCTGGCTACGCTCGAGGAGAAGGGCGCGCGCTATCGTGTCGCTCCGGTGGCGCCCGGCGCCATGAAAGCGGAGCCGCACGTAGCGCGCCACGCGTTCGGCCGCGTGCCGGTGCTCGAGCACGGCGGGTTTGTGCTCTACGAGACGCAGGCCATCGTGCGCTATCTCGATCGCGTGCTGCCCAAACCCGCGCTGACGCCCTCGGACGCGAAGGCCGCCGGCAGCATGGACCAGGTGATGAACGTGAACGACTGGTACCTGTTCCAGGGCGTGAACAGCGTGATCTCGTTTCAGCGGATCGTGCTGCCGCGCCTGCTCGGCGGCGTCACCGACGAGGCGGCGATCGCGGCGGCAATGCCGAAGGCGCACCAGGTATTCAACGAGCTCTCGCGGCTGCTTGGGTCTAGGACCTACTTCGCGGGCGACACGTTCTCGCTCGCGGACATCATGATCGGCGCGCAGCTCGACATGTTCCCGCAGCTGCCGGAATGGGCGCCGCTCACGGCGGCGAATGCGAATCTCGTCACGTGGCAGCGGCGCGTGACCGCTCGCCCGAGCTTCACTGCGACGACTTGGGAGCGTGTGGCCGCCATGGCGCAAGCGGCCTGACGCGGCCGTTCGCAGCAAAGCACGCTGCCGTCTCGCGCGGAGGGCTTAAGAGTCGCCCGCGAGCGAGCGGCCCCACTCTTCGGCCAGGTGGCCCGCGCGCTCCGTCTTGGCGCGCAGGTAACGCTCGTTGTGCGTGTTGCTGTTGGTGACGAGCGGTAAGCGGCCCGCGACCTCGATGCCGTGGTCGCGCAGCGAGCTGATCTTCTGCGGATTGTTGGTCAGTAACTTGATCCGCGTGATGCCGAGCTCGTGCAGCAGCGCCGCGGCCACGTCGTAGGTGCGCTCGTCGGCGAGGAAGCCCAAGTGGCGGTCCGCGTCGACGGTGTCGAGCCCTTCGTCCTGCAGCACGTAGGCGCGCAGCTTGTTCGGCAAGCCGATGCCGCGGCCTTCCTGATCGAGATAGAGAAGCACGCCGCCGCCGAGCTTCGCGATGCGCGCGACAGCGGTGCGGAGCTGCTCGCCGCAGTCGCAACGCAGGCTCGCGAGCAGGTCGCCGGTGAGACACGCGGAGTGCAGCCGCACGGGCACGGCGTTTTTCGCGTCCGGCTTGCCGATCAGCACGGCCACGTGCTCGGCGAGGCTGTGCTCGTCGCGGAACAGCGCGATCTCGCAATCGACCGCGTCGGCGAGTGGCACGCGCGCGCGGCTCACGAGCTGCAGGCTGTGGTGGCCGACGCGTTCGTGGTGCTCCACGTCGCGCGTGTCGATCGCGATCAAGTCGGTGCCGGGCGCGTCCGCCGTCTCGAAGCCGACGAGCGCCGGCACGAGCCTGCCGGCTTTCGCGAGCTGAAAACCTGCGGTCGCGAGCGGGACGCAGTCGGGTGCCCCGTCGACGTCGAACAGGCTGTGATCGATCGGCAGCGAATCGCCCACGCCCGCGGCCGAGCGCAGCTGCTCGAGGCCGACGCCCGCGCGGAACGTGATCGCCACCGGACCGCCGAGCTGGTGCGACAGGCCGGCCGCATGCGCGCGCTCCGCGGTCACGAGCAGCACGGCGCGGCCCGCGCCGGCGGCCACGAGTCGTGTGAATAACGCAGCCTGGATGGCCTCGACGGCCGCAACGATCATTCCGCGCGACCCGTCCGTGACCTGTACCGCCCGCCCGCGGCGCAGCTCGCCGACTGCCCGGTCGAACGTGAGCGCGGCCGGGTCGCCGTTGATTTTTTCGTGTTGTTTCGCGGCCATTGGGCTGGGTAGCGTTCGTTTCACCAATGTTAGGATACCAGTTAAGGCGATCGTTCCGAGCAAGAGCGTTTCCGTTGATGCCGTTCCCGCACTCCTCCAAGGCCGCGACGGGCGACGCGCAGGCCCCCCAACGCCTCGTCTGGAGGGTGCTGCGGGCTGCGGCGGCATGGTCTAGAGACGGATCGGCGGCAAGAGGTTCCCGCGCGTTCGGCGTCGACTCGGCGGGCGGCCTGGTGCCTCTCGGGCGCGACGTTGACCGGCCGTGGCTCCTATGGCACCCGGGCTCGGGCTGGGCGGCCGGCGCCGGTGCGCCGCAAGACGCCCTCGCGCTCCTTGATTTGTATCTGCCGCTCTGCGGCGCGGCCGCCGACCGGCCGTTGACGATTGCGCATCTGGGCCAGAGCCTCGACGGCTGCATCGCGACCGGCAGCGGCGACTCGTATTACGTCACGGGGCCCGACAACGTGGCGCACCTGCACCGGCTGCGCGCGCTCAGCGACGCCGTGGTCGTCGGCGCCGGCACCGTCGAGCGCGACGATCCGCGCCTCACCGTGCGGCACGTCGAGGGCGCGAATCCGGTGCGCGTGATTCTCGACCCGCGCCGGCGGCTCGGCGCCGAGCAGCGCGTGTTCGCGTCGGGCGACGCGCCCACGCTCCTCGTCTGCGCGGCGGAGCATGTGCGAGCGGGCGGAGCGCGGCACGGGGTCGCGGAGGTAGTCGGCGTGCCTACCGAGGGCGGCCGTTTGCGGCTCGACGCGCTGCTCGAGCGCTTGCACGCGCGCGGGCTCAACGCGGTGTTCGTCGAGGGCGGCGGGGCGACCGTGTCGCGCTTTCTCGAAGCCGGGCTTCTGGACCGCCTGCACATCGCGATCGCGCCGCTCGTCACCGGCAGCGGGCGCCCCGGCCTGTCGCTACCCGCGCGCGACAAGATCGCCGACTGCTTGCGGCCGCGCCATCGCGT
>Ga0137410_10000743_pt1 | contig 22603 bp, 19 predicted proteins | sample CZODoug1_16funga_FD_108878 | JGI IMG/M metagenome (GOLD analysis project Ga0137410, IMG submission 108878) | Vadose zone soil fungal communities from Angelo Coast Range Reserve, California, USA - CZODoug1_16fungal (Illumina Assembly) | ecosystem: Environmental > Terrestrial > Soil > Vadose zone... | reverse complement strand
TCGACCAGTTCCCGCAGCTCCTGTTGAACGGCCAAGCCGGGGAAACCGTAAGCGGCCGCATCTGTGCCCAGAACAAGCGGCACGCGGCGGTCGGAGAGAAGCTTGACGCACTTGTAGAGGATTTGCTGAACCTGCTTCATCTGTTCGATTTGTTGCGGAGTCTGGTCGTTCCGTTCGTTGCGGTTGTTTGCAGACATCCATTGGGAAAAGGCAGCGGGTGAGAGGAGAGACGAGCCGGAGGAGTGAAGAACGGCCGTGAGATTTTCAAGCTGGGCGATGTTGGCCGGATTTACGTTGAGATTGGGAGTGACGGTAATGCGCGAGGCGGCGATTGCATCGGCGAAGGCGGCAAGTTCGGCGTCTGATGGCGGCTGATCGAATCTGGCGAAGAGCAGATCTTCGAGATGAGCGGCCAGCGTTTGTGACGACTTGAGAACTTCAAGCGCGCCAACCTGGCGGTTGATGTGACCAACTACCGGAATTCCTTCTTCGCGGGCCGTTTGGAGAATGGCACGGAACACGTCGGGGCGGAGCGTGCCGTAGAGTTTGATTGCGTCATATCCTGCGCGTTTTTGCCGGCGAACGATTCCGCGGCCCTGGTCAGGAGTTTCCGCAGTCAAAAAGAGTTCGTTGAGCGGCGGGAACCCGTCCACGGTATGACCCACGGTATAGATGGTGGGGCCGAGGAGTTTTTCTTCGTGAATCAGCCGGCGCCAGGCGAGGTGAAGTGGACCGCCATCCATGTTGAGAACGTTGGCGACGCCGTAGGCAACGTAGGCTGGAAAATCGTCGGGCGAGAAGAGATGAACATGCAAATCTGCCAGCGCTGGAATCAGGAATTTGCCGCGTCCGTCGATTGTTTTGGCGGATGCGGGAAGAGGGATTTCCGAGTTCGAAATTCGGGAGATCCTGCCGTGTTCGACGAGCACGAAGCGATCGGGCAGGACCTCGCTGGAATCCATGGGGATGAGATTGACGTGGGAAATCAGGATGGAGTCAGTGGGCTCAACAGATGGGGTGGCTCCGGCCGGGAAGGAGAAGAGGGAGATCGCCAAAAGAAGAAAGGTTAGAGGAAGTACGAAGAGTTTCGTCATTTAAGGGGTTGGACGGGCGTAGAGAGTGGTTGTTAGCGCCCTGGATCGTGCAGAGGGCATGTTTGATGCTGCGCCTGCAATGCGAAGCTCCGGGTCAGGGCATGGGCGCTAGTTCGCGGAGCCAAATGTTGCGGTAGCGGACGGGATGGTTGTGGTCCTGGAGGGCGAGGGGGAGTTTGTCTGGACCTGCGGCGTACGGCGGGCGGACGTGGTGGCCGGTGGGACCGGTGAGTTCGACGTTGTCCTGCGTGAGGACGCCGTTGTGGAAGACGGTGACGTGTGCGGGGCGAGCGAGTTTGCCGGCTGCGTCAAAGCGCGGGCCATGCCAGATGATGTCGTAGGTTTGCCATTGGCCGGGTGCGCGAGCAGCGTTGACCAGCGGCGGATATTGGCCATATAGCGCGGATACTTGTCCGTCGGCATAAGTCTTACTGTTGAAAGAATCCAGAACCTGAATTTCGTAAAGGCCCATGAGGAAGACGCCGCTGTTGCCGCGGTCCTGGTCTTCGCCTTTGGGAGGATCGGGCTCACGAAATTCGACGTGGAGCTGGCAATCGCCAAAGCCGTCCTTGGTGCGGATGTCGCCCGTCTTGGCGGCAACTTCAAAGTAGCCGTCTGCGACTTTCCACTGGGCGGAGGTGCCATCCTTCTTTTGCACCCATTTGGAAAGATCTTTGCCGTCGAAGAGGACGATGGCGTCCGAAGGCGGCTTGCCCGGTGCGTCCTGCGTGCTGGCGGTGCCGGAAGTGATGACCGGCGGGTTGGGGCGAGTGCGGTCATGGATTTCCCACTTGGGGTCGACTTGGGCGCCCGCGGACACGGCAAATAGCGCGAGGACGAATGATGTGGCGAAGAGCTTTTTCATACAGCCTCCAAAATTCACTCGCAATAAATAGCAGAGAGTGCGCGTGGAGACAAATGATTTCGCGAGCAGGCCCGGGCTCGCACGCATTGGGTGACAACTCCATACGTTGGGGTCCTTCGCGCATCTTCGTGGATGCGCTCAGGATGACAACTGTCTTTAACGCATTCGGCTCTTAGTCGTGTCCCGAAGCCGAGCGGGCGGCGGTGTCGCGGCCGGGGACTACGTCGATCTGGAACGTGGGGTCGGCGGCGGGGATGTAGGTTGTGGGGAGGCCGAGCTCGCGGCGGACGATGTTGCTGCCTTGCGCGATGGCACTGGTTTTGTAGAAAGCGATTTCGCGATTGCAGCCCTGGCGGCCGAAACCGCAATCGTTGGAGACGATTAGTTTTTCGGCGGGAATGTATTTGAGCGCTTTGCGGATTTCGCCGGCGACTTCTTCGGGACGGTCGGCCTGCAACTGGCGATGGCTGACGACGCCGACGCAGATTTTTTTCTTCAGGTCGTTTTTGTAGGGCGCGAAGAGCTCGAGATCCTTCTGATTGCGGTCTTTCATTTCGAGAGTCCAGACGTCGCCGCGGCAGCGTTCCAAGTAAATTTCGAGCGAATTGGCGTAGCCGGTTTCTTCCATGACGCGCTGCATATTGGGATTGCCCCAGCAGGTGTGAATCCAGAGTTCGACATCGTCGAGGCCCTGCACTTCGCGGTTGAAGGCGTCGACCATGAACTTCACTTCGTCGTGGTCTTTGCCGAACGTGTTGGCCATAAAGTGGAAGGTCGGCTCTTCAATCTGAATGCAGCGGCAGCCCGCGTCGCGGAGGGCGAGGAGTTCCTTGTTCATGGCTTCGGCCATGTCCCAGATGACCTGGCGCTTGTCTTTGTATTTGGGCGTGTGAATGTCGAGGAAGAGCGCCATCACTTGCGAGCAGCAGGTGCCGAACTTGATGGGCTTGCGCGTTTTGCCCTGTGCCATGCGCCAGAGTTTGGCGTAGTCGAGCGGGCGGTGCTCGATTTTGTCCACGACGTGGGGCCAGCGCCAGCCGGTGTAAATTTCGTTGAGCAAAGTGCCGGGAGGATAGTGCAGCCAGGGCGCGGTGGTTTCTTCGGGCTGAAGATGATCGCCTTCGAAACCGGCCCAGCGCTGGAGCGGATAGTGATGCCAGGCGCGGCCGGCGAGGTCTTCGTCCACGTGGAGGTCGCCGTGGCCGAGAATGTCGAGGCCGGCGCGTTCCTGGTCGCCGATGACGACGGCGAGGGCGTCCTGAAATTTTTCGCGGAAGCGGATGTCGAGCATGCAGGTGTCGAGCGAGCGGCCCCACATGGAAACGTCAAACCAGCGCGGGCGGGGAAAAGAGCCGGTGACAGTGCTGGCAAGAAGGAGATCTTTGGTCGCGGTGAACATGGAGTGCCTCGGTGTAAATCTGTGAATTAGCAGACACTGGCTGAAGCCTACTCTACAAGCGCGCGCAGGCTAAAGCCTACGCTACTAGACTCTATGCCGTTTCTGGTTCTTCGATAAGCGATTCTTCGCGGACGACGACGATGATGCCGGAGTCTGTGACGTGGTAACGGCGCTTATCGGCTTCGAGGTCGTAACCGATTTCGGTGCGTTCGGGGAGGCTGACGTGGCGATCAATGATAGCGCGGCGAATGCGCGAGTGGCGCCCGATGCTGACGTGATTGTAGAGGATGGAATCGCTGACTTCGCTGAAGCTGTTGACGCGCACATTGTTGCCGATGACGGATTTTGAAACGCGGCCGCCGGAAACGATGGAACCGCCGGCGACGATGGAGTCGATGCCGACGCCCATGCGGTCGGGATCGCCGAAGACGAATTTTGCGGGCGGATATTGGTGCTGCCAGGTGCGGAGCGGCCAGGCACTATCGTACAGATTGAAGACTGGCGAAACGCTGACGAGATCCATGTTGGCTTCGTAGTAGGCGTCGAGGGTGCCGACGTCGCGCCAGTATTGCGAAGTGTTGCTGTTTTCGTCGACGAAGTCATAAGCAAAAACGCGGTGCTTGGTGATGATGCGGGGAAGAATGTCTTTGCCGAAATCGTGATGCGATTTTGGATCTTCGGCGTCGGCGATGAGGACCGGGATGAGGAGCTGGGTGTTGAAAATGTAGATGCCCATGGAGGCGTTGCACTGGCCGGGCTTGTGAGGCGACTCTTTCGGATGACCGGGCTTTTCTTCGAAGCCGACGATGCGCCAGTCCTTGTCGACTTCAATGACGCCGAACTGGTGGGCGGCCTCGGCGGTTGGAATTTGGATGGTGCCGACGGAGACATCCGCGCCGGAATCGAGATGCTGCTGGAGCATCTTGGCGTAGTTCATTTTGTAGATATGATCGCCGCTAAGGATGAAAACATATTTCGAGCGTTCGCTGCCGATGGAGTAGATGTTCTGGTAGACGGCGTCGGCGGTGCCGCGATACCACTCTTTGCTGACGCGCATCTGCGGCGGAAGAATTTCGATAAATTCGCCAAGGCCGACGATGGAAGACCAGCCGGCGCGAACATGGCGGCTGAGGCTGAGCGCTTTGTATTGAGTGAGAACGAAAACGCGGCGGAGATCGGAGTTGATGCAATTGGAAAGGGTGATGTCAATGATGCGGTAGGCGGCGCCGAAGGGAACGGCGGGCTTGGCGCGGTCGCGAGTGAGAGGCCACAAGCGCTCGCCCTGACCACCGGCGAGAAGAACGACAAGAGCGTCACGCATGTCCGTCATGGAGCGTCCTCCGGGCGGGGGCTTAGCGGCGTGGGCATTCTAGCAGGGGAAAGACAGGAAGCAAGAGAGAGCTGTAAATGAGGTGGGTCGGCAGTGAAAAGGGCAAAGCGAGAGGGAGTAGCGTTGGGAGTAATAGGGTGGCGAAAGCGTTAACGAGAACGGCGGGAAGCGGGAAAAACAGGGAATTTTCGAAAGATAGCTTGACAGGACAGTCCGAATTGAATAGAAAGTGCCCATAAACCACAGCAGGGTGCAACGAAAAGCGCATAAAAACGCAGCAGGCAGTGTGCGGAGGCAGTGACCACGCATGGCTTGGCATGCGATAATTAACGTGGGTAGAGCCCGATGAATCGAGGCTTTACAACGTAGCCAATCCTAACCGGATTGGGGGTGAAGGTACACAGTGGCTGAAGTCATTATCCAAGAGAGTGAGTCTCTGGAAAACGCACTGCGGCGTTTCAAGCGCAAGGTGCAACAGGAAGACATCATCAAGGAAATCAAGAAGCATAGCTTCTACATGAAGCCCGGCGAGAAACGCCGTGCGAAGGAAGCGCTTTCGCGGAAGCGTTTGCGCAAGAAGATGCGGCGCGAACAGGAGTAATCCTGTTCGTGTTGCAGCTCGGCGCCGCCTCCGTGATTCAGGCCCCGGTCAGGTAAAGACGTTAGGGTGAAGTTAGCACTTCAGTGCCCGCAGGCTCATGGGACCCCAGCCCGGTTTCCTACGGCGACAGGTATCCCGGAATTAACACGCCTATCGAGCAAGATGTGCGCGTCCCCGGACCGAGGCAGGTCAAGGGGGAAGCCACAAATGGAATTTCATGACAGGGTTCTGAAGTGTGCGGAGTGCGGCGCCGAGTTTGTATTTACGTCCGGCGAACAGATGTTTTTTGCGGACAAAGGTTTCAAAAACGAACCGAAGCGATGTAAAGGCTGCAAAGCGAAACGAGCCGAAGGCGGCGGCGGTGGGGGCGGCAACGGCGGGCAGATGAGGTCGGAAACGAAGACGACCTGCTCGCAATGCGGAAAGGAAACCACAGTTCCCTTCCGGCCGACACAAGGACGCCCGGTATTTTGCAGAGAGTGCTTCCAGCAGCGGCGAGCGTTGGGAGCGGCTTAGGCGGCAAGGTTTCCGCGAAGATTGACGAAAAGAACGCAATGTCCCGGCGAGAGGCCCCGTTTTTTCCAAAAACCATTCCAACTCAAGTGAAGTGTCATTTTAGCGGTGTCAGGCGTATGATACCCCGCGAAGTCCCCAGTTAAGCCAAGACCCGGAGGGCCACTCGATGGCTCACCGCTTTACCATCGGCGTCGAAGAAGAATTCCAAATCATCGATCCAGCTACATGCGAGCTTCGTTCGCACGTGATGCAATTGGTGTCGGCAGCTTCGCCTTCGATCGTTGACCAGGTGAAGCACGAGATGCACCAGTCGATTGTGGAGACGGGCACGAACATTTGCGAGGACGTGGCGGAACTTCGAATTGAGATGCACCGGACGCGTGGAGAATTAGTGGCGGCGGCGGAACGGGCGGGGCTGCAAGTGGCGGCGGCGGGGACGCATCCGTTTTCGAGCTGGATCGATCAGGTGATTTCGCCGGGCGAGCGTTATCAGAACATCGTGGAAGAGCTGCAGCAGTTGGCGCGTTCACTACTAATTTTCGGCATGCATATCCACGTCGCCATGCCGGACAAACAGACAACGATCGACATGATGAACATGGTGCGGTACTTCGTGCCGCACTTGCTGGCGCTGTCGACGAGTTCGCCGTTCTGGATGGGGCGCAACACGGGATTGAAATCGTTTCGAACGACAGTGTTCCGTCGCTTCCCGCGAACGGGAATTCCAGAGCAGTTCGAATCGTGGAGCGCGTACGAAAATTTTGTGAATTTACTGGTGAAGCTGAATTGCATTGATACCGGCAAAAAGATCTGGTGGGATGTGCGGCCGCATCCGACGTTTGGCACGCTGGAATTCCGGATGTGCGACGTGACAACGAAAGTGGAAGAAGCAGTGGCGATTGCGGCGCTGACACAGGCGCTCGTAGTTAAGCTGCACCGGCTTTACAAGAGCAATCAGAGCTGGCGGATTTACCGGCGGGCGCTGATCGAGGAAAACAAGTGGCGCGCGGCGCGGTACGGGATCGAGGGCAAGATGATCGATCTCGGAAAAGAAGAAGAAGTGCCGATGCGGGCCCTGATTCCGGAATTATTGGAACTCGTGGATGACGTGGTGGACGATCTGGGCAGCCGCAGCGCGGTGGAGTACGTGAACACGATTCTCCGCGAGGGAACGAGTTCCGAGAGGCAGGTGCGCGTGTTTGAGCAGACCGGCGATTTGAAGGCCGTCGTGCGGCACATCGTGGCGGAGACAAAAGGGACAGTGACGGAGCCGAAGCAAGCTTCAGCGCGCGCGGTGAATTGAGCTTCTTCAAGAAGGCCGGGCGCAAGATTCCTCAGGAGCAAAACCATGAAAAAAGTGGGACTGCTGTGCGGCAGAGAGTACGCGTTTCCTCCGGCGTTTTTGGCGCGTGTGAATGAAGTCGGAAAGAAAGATGGCGTTGCGGCGGAGTTTGTGAAGCTGGGCGGAACGAAATTGAATGAGCCGCCCGAATACAGCGTGATCGTGGATCGGATTTCGCACGAGGTGGAATACTACCGCGGCTATCTGAAGCACGCGGCGCTGCAGGGGACCTACGTCATCAACAATCCGTTCTGGTGGACGGCGGACGACAAATATTTCAACTACTCGGTGGCGGCGAAGCTTGGCGTGGCAATTCCAAAGACGGTGCTGCTGCCACAAAAGGGTTATCCGAGCAACGTCGACATCACCGCCGAATCGCTGCACAACCTAAAATACCCGATCGACTGGGACGGTCTGCTGGACTACGTCGGCCGGCCGGCAATTTTGAAGCCGTTTTCCGGCGGCGGATGGAAGCACGTCTACAAGGTGAATAACAAGGAAGAACTCTGGGCGGCGTATGACCAGACATCGCCAGTATGCATGACACTGCAGGAGTTCATAGACTTCGACAAGTACGTGCGCTGCTTTACATTTGGAAAGATGGACATTGTGCCGGTGCACTACGATCCGAAAGAGCGAAAGTATGTGGTGGAGCACGACTACCTGTCCTCAACGATGACGCAACGCATCGTGAAGGATGCGCAGACGATCAATCAAGCGTTGGGCTACGAGATGAACACGATTGAGTTTGCGATCAAGGGCGATGTGCCGTACGCGATTGACTTTCTGAATCCGGCGCCGGACTTCGAGCGCGACCGGATTACGTCGTATTACTTCGAGATGGTGCTGGATAAGATGTCGAAGCTCGTGATTGACCGCGCGCTTCATGGGGCGCCCTCGAATCCGTGGCCGCGCTGGGAAGAGATGCTCGGAGTCGGTGCAGCGGGCGGATTTACGGGAGCGCCAAAGGCGGCGGCACAAACGGCAGGCGCGCAAACGGCGGGCGCGCACGTAAAGGCAGTTGTTCCGGATCCGACAGGAAGATGAGCAGCGGAACTTCACCAATAGCAGGCGCCAAAGATCCCGCGGAGCATTGGCACGCGTTGCTGAAGCCGCAGGTTGCGGGGTCGCGCAAATTCACGGAACATTTTTATAACAGGCTTCGCGCGGAGAAGCTGACGTTTGGCAATCGCGTACACTGCCCGTTCCTGCGGCCGTTTTTTCTTTCTCCCGAAGATGAAACACGCGTGCGCGCCGTTGCAGAAAAGATGGCAGAGCTTGCGGAGCGCGTTGCAGCGGCTGCGCTCGACGATACAGATTTGTTCGAACAATTTCGCTTGCGCGAGGGCGAAGAGCGGCTCGCGCGCATGCACACGGGTTTTGGCCCGGCAAGCACAGCCTCGAGATTGGACGCGTTTCTGTTGCCTGATTCACTGAAGTTTGCCGAATACAACGGAGAGTCTCCCGCGGGTTCGGGTTACACCGAAACGCTGTCCGAGATTTTTCGCGAGTTGCCGGTGATGAAGGAATTCGCGAAGAGTTTTGAAATTCACAGCTATCCCCTGAGCGCGAAATTGTTGGGCGCACTGATCGCCTCCTATCTGGACTGGGGTGGAACGACGAAGCGCCCGCAAATGCTCATCACGGATTGGCGGGAAGTGCCGACCTGGAGTGAGTTTGAGATTCTGAAAGCGCGGTTCGAAAAGATGGGTGTGCCGGTGGAAATCGCGGATCCGCGGGACCTCATGTTCGATGGCAAGACGTTGAGTGCGAACGGAAAGAAAATTGACCTGGTGTACCGGCGGGTGCTGATCAACGACATTCTAGCGCGGCCGACGGAGTGCAAAGCGCTGGTGGACGCCTACCAGGCAAACGCAGTGTGTGTCGCCAATAATTTCCGGTGCAAGATTCCGCATGTGAAGGCGTTTTTTGCGGTGCTGACCGATGAACGGAATGCTGGAATGTTTTCGTTCGATGAACGGGAGATGATCCGGGCGCATGTGCCGTGGACGAGAGTCGTCGGGGACGTGCAGACGGCGCACTATGGCGAACACATCGAACTGCTTGCTTTTGTGCGGCGCGAGCGGAATAAACTGGTGTTGAAGCCGAGCGACGAGTATGGCGGGAGCGGCGTGACGCTGGGATGGGAGACCGACGAGCGCGCCTGGGATGCGGCAATCGAGAAGGCGATCGCTCCGAACAAGGGCTGCTGGATCGTGCAGGAGCGGATTCCAATCCGCCGCGAAGTGTATCCGTGGGTAGCGGCGGGTGGCAAAGTCGAATTTCGCGACATGCTGGTGGACTTTGCACCGTACTTATTCCGGGGAAAAGTCGCTGGCTTCTTGACTCGGCTGAGCGCCACGGGGCTGGCGAACGTAACGAGTGGCGGCGGGCAGGTGCCGGCGTTTCGTGTTAGCGCAAAGAACTAAACACGAAAAATTGACACGGAGCGTAAAAGTCTCAGTAAAATAATTAGATGCCATTTGGACCATTCCAAGCGGAGCTGATGCCTGGCGCGAAGAATGCCGTGGAAACGTGCCTCGCGGTGCGTCCGGAAGAGCACGTGGCGCTGATTGCGGATCAAGCGAGCGCAGCTGTAGCGGCGAGTCTTGCCGCGGCTTTGAATGAACGGAAAGCCGCGTTCACCGGGTTATTGCTGGAGGATCTTGGGCCGCGGCCGATGAGCAGCGCACCGAAACCGGTGCTGGATGCACTTGAGACCGCCGACGTGGGAATTTTGTGCATGAATCCGCAGCCGGGAGAACTCGGCGCGCGGATGGCGATCGTGCAGGTGGTGGAGCGGCGGCGGATTCGATACGCGCACATGGTCGGAGTGACGCCGCAAATCATGCAGCAGGGCATGCGGGCGGACTATAAGAAAGTGGATCAACTAAGCGATCGCTTGCGGGAGCGGATGCTTCGCGCGAAAACGCTGACGGTAAGGACCGAAGCGGGAACCTCTTTCGCGGCGCATTTTGACCGCGGACTCGACTGGGTGAAGACGAGCGGGCTGATCAGCCCGCGGTACTGGTCGAACCTGCCGGCGGGAGAAGTTTTTACAACGCCCGCGACGGTGGACGGAACTTTCGTGTGCGATGCGACAGCGGGCGACTACTTCAACGGAAAGTACGGCGACCTGGAAGCGACACCGATGACGCTGACGATCGAGGGCGGGCGGCTGAAGAAAGTGGAATGCGAACGCGAAGATCTGGAGAAAGAGTTCTGGGAGTATTGCCACACGGACGAGAACAGCGATCGCGTGGGCGAACTGGCGTTCGGAACGAACCTGGGCTTGTCCGAAATGATCGGAATTCTACTGCAGGATGAAAAATTTCCCGGCGTGCATATTGCGTTCGGCGATCCGTACGGCAGCCAGACGCATGCAAACTGGAAATCGAAGACGCACGTGGACGTGCTGACGAGAAATTGCGATGTGTGGATCGACCAAGACAAAATAATCGAGAAGGGTCGTTACCAACTGGACCATCTGGGACTGGCGTGAAGCTGGAAGATAGATTTCTGAAAATAGAAATTAAGAAGGCCGCCGGAATCGGCGGCCTTCCTTTTTTCGAGAGAAGCTACTTCAACATCTTCACGGTTTGGACGGTTAGGGCGCCATTGTCGGCGGAGGCCTTCACCTGTACATGATGACCTTGATGGGCGGCAAGCGCATCGGGGTTGGCGATCGTGTAGACCTTGCTATCCGCGTCGCTGACGAGGACAAGCTTCGCACCCTTGGCGACATGTTCCTTGTTATCGCACTTCTTGTTCCCTTCCGCGGCGCATTCCGAATCGCTGACCCACCCTTTGAAGACTGCCGGCTTCATCATCTTGTCGCCGGCCATCTTGTCTTTCGCCGTCTTGTCCTGTGCCATTTTGTCTTTCGACATATCGTCGTGGGACATGGAGTCTTTCTTCATCGAATCGTTCTTCATTGAATCGCTTTGCGACGCCTCCTGCGCAGCCGCGAAGGCCGGCAACGACAGCGAAAGAGCGCAAAGTGTACACGCTGCAAGAAATTTCTTGGTCATGGAACAAACCTCTCCTTGGATTTTTACGAGACAGCCGGAGACTGGAATTGGCCGGCCATCGAGAGATTCAGATTCGTCCGAGAAGTTACAACAAAAAGAAAAACATTTCAGCGAGGATGCATTTTCTGGTGAGCGAAAACTTCCGCGACGATGAGTGTCCAGGAGACCAGCGATGAGGCGAGTCCGATGGTGATGGACCACCTTTCACGCTTTGCAAGCGGCACCCTGCGCCAGCTTGCCGCGCTTCGATTGCGCAAGCGCCAGCCGTTCCAAATAACCCAGAGCGTCGCAAACGAAAGAAACAGAGAGAGATACCGCAGCCCAAAGCGGACGGGATCAGAATGAATCCACGCGGAACCTCCGGAAGCGGCGACAGACGTGATCCCCAGAACGACTTTCACGGCGTTGATACCGACGGCAAAGACACAAATGCCTTGGATCAAAGAAGGTGTGAGGGACACAAGGGAGAGACGAATTCCGCTCATCGACTTCAGCTGAGCGAGTGGCGAAATCGGCGCTTCGCCTACTTGCAGGCGGTTTTCCAAGAAACACCTCCACCCAGCGTTCGAGTCGGGTCTTAACCAAAAGTTACAGGAGCGCGCAAAGTTTGTTCCGACGGGCGAGCCTGAGCCCAATGGTTGCTCCGTAAGCGTCGCCGGAGCCGGACGATTCGGGGACACGGAGGAAGTGGTTGCCGCGTAACTTTGCGGCCTCCTCCGAATCTCTACCTGACGGCTTACGATGTTCTGCAAGTCGAAGCAGATGCGGAAGACGTGGCCAGGAGGCTTTTTTGAAGGCGTTCCACGCGCTGCGTAGTTTCCGCCGCGAGTCGCAGTTTTCGACATGGCTCTTCCGAATCGCGATAAACGAAGCGCGAATGAGGTTGCGCAAACGGCGGGAAGTTTCGCTGCAGTCGCTCTTTCCCGACGACGAAGAGGACAGCGACTACACTCCTAGTCTGCTGAAGGATTGGCGGGACATTCCGAGCGAGGCGTTGTTACGGGAGGAGACGCGGCGGATTGTGGGCGAATCGATTGCGGCGCTTCCGGAACGCTACCGCGAGATCATCACGCTGCGAGACGTGAACGGGCTAAATATCGCGCAAGCTTCGGAAGCACTTGGCATCAGTATTGGAAACACAAAAGTACGGTTGCTGCGAGCACGTTTAATGTTGCGCGATTTGTTCGTGGAGCGGACGAATCGCAAGGGTCGGCCGCAGCCGTCGAGAGGAGTGACGCCTTGAAGCTCGATTGCAAACATATCTGGCGCGAGCTCTCCGACTATCTGGACGGCGAAATTTCAGCGGAGATGCGCGCGGAAGTGGAAGCGCACGTGGCGCAATGCCGTCACTGCGCGGCGCTGCTGGATAGCGCGCACAATGTGGTTGTGCTAATCGCGGACGAACGGCGAATCGAATTGCCGATCGGTTTTAATACGCGTTTGCGTGAGCGGTTGGAAAAAGAATTGGCAACGTCAAAGCCGGACTAGCCCATTGTCTCGCTGCTCAAAATTATTTTGCGTCGTGATAGATGACGCCGAGAGTGTAGCGTGTGCCGCTGCGGACGCGGCTGACGCCGTGGCGAAGCGATACCCGATAGTTCCCTTTCGTGCCACGGACGGGGCGATAGCGCGTTGTGAAAATGATGCCGTGACCCTGGTCGGCGGTGATGACTTCAGCTCGGGATTGCGCGCGCGGCACATTTTCCACGAGGACAAATTCGCCGCCTTCCCAATCGCTCCCTTGCTGGCCGAGCATGACTACCAATTGCAGTGGAAACGCGATTTCACCGTATAAATCCTGATGGAGACAGTTGTAGCCGCCGGCTTCGTAGTGGAGCACGAGTGGAGTTGGCTGTTTTTGCCCTGCGCGATGGCAGCGGTCGAGAAATTCCCGATGGTCCAGTGGAAATGGCTTTTCGGTCGAGCTCAGTTCAGACGACCAGCGATTCGCAATTTTTGCGAGGTGTGGATAGGTCGCCGTGCGAAGTTCTTCGACGACTTCAGGAAGCGGATAACGGAAATATTTGTAGTCGCCTTTGCCGAAACGATATCGCTCCATGATTATATGGCTGCGAAACGGTTCTTCTTTCGGGAAAAGCGTGGTGAGTCTGGCGCATTGCTCCAAATTCAAGAGTGGACCCGTCGGCGCATAGCCGGCCTCGGACAATTGCGATTCGACTTGATCCCATTGAATGTTGCTTATGCAGTCTTTAATGGATGGCTTCATTCGGCGGCCAGAATATCGCTGCTTGGCACTGGACATCTATCCGTATGGTTACGGCAAATCGTGCACCGACCAGCGTGCCCCAAAGTCCATCAATAGAGCTTGGAGACATACTCGCGCATCTGGTGCTTCCAGTACGGCCAGTCGTGGCCGCCTTGTGGGCCCCAGTCGTCGAGCGAGTGGCGAATGTTCTTCTGCGCGAGGATGCCGGAAAAATGATACGTGGGGCCGGAATTTTCCCACTGGCCGGTGCCCGTGGTCAGGTGAATGTCACAGGAACCGAGTTGGTCGTAAACCCACGGATCGGAAAGATTCTGGATGTAGTCGACGGGATTGTTGAAATAAAAATTATTGTCGTACAGGCCGTCCATGAAATTACGGAGGTCGTAAACGCCGGACATCGCGAAGCAGCGCTTGATGACGTCGGGATGCTTGAGGAGGGAGTTTGCGGCGTGATACGCGCCAAACGAAGCTCCCATCGTGGCGATGGGAGGTTGTGATTTGCAATTGTCCCAGATAAACGGAACAACTTCTTCGCGCAAATAGGAATCGAACCGCGACTGGACGTAGCTGCGATGAAAGGGATGCGCGGACTTGTTGTAAAAGCTCTGCCCATTGATGGAATTGACGCAATAAAATTTGATGCGGCCGGCATCGATGAAATCGGCGAGCGCGCCGATCAGTCCCTGGCCTTCGAGTTCCCATTCATCGCCGGCGCTGGTGGGAAAACCAATAATGGGCGAGCCCCAATGGCCGTAAACGACGATGCCGAGTTCCCCTCCGACGCGGTGCGAATACCAGCTGTGATAGTCGCGTTGCATGAGAGCGCCTTTCGAATTCCGAACAGCCGAAGCGAGTACGCGAAAGTATGCCAGCGGAAGTGGGCCCAGGGCAACGTGAGAGCAGGAGTTGCACGATACGTTTCCGGCGAATTCGCGTATAAAGGAGGGACGGCGCTGGGGAAAGAAAACTCGCAAGTCTGGAATTCGCGCCGAATCCGGACCGCGCGTTGATGGGTATCGGAGAACGGCCAGTGAAAAAAGCAGCAAAGAAAACAGCGGGCAAGAGTGGCAACAACGACAAAGCGTTGCGCGAACATCTGGAATATTTGCTGAAAGGCGGCGGAGCGCACGTGCATTTCGACGACGCGCTAAGCGGGTTCCCGAGCAGCAAGCGCGGCGTATTCGCCAAAGGTTTGCCGCACACCGGTTGGCAGCTGCTCGAACATTTGCGCATCGCGCAATGGGATATTCTCGGATTCAGCCGCGACGCGAAACACGCTTCACCGGACTTTCCCGGCGGGTACTGGCCAAAGACGCCGCTACCGCCGAACGATGCCGCCTGGGACAAAAGTTGGAAAGGGTTTCAGAGCGATCTACGGGAAATGATTGCACTGGTAAAGAATCCCAAGACTGATTTGTGCGCGAAGATTCCGCACGGCGACGGGCAGACTATTCTGCGCGAAGCGCTGCTTCTTGCCGACCACAATGCGTATCATCTGGGCCAAATCGTCGATTTGCGGCGCGCGCTCGGCGCCTGGCCGGAAGAGTAGTCATCGCCTCATCCAACTTCGCCTCACGCATCAGCCTAGTTATCAGGGCGTGAACGTGTTTTAGCCTGCGCGGACTTGCAAGATAACGGAATCGCGTTAGGATTAGGGCTGTAAATCACCGAAAAATCGGAGGGCGCATGGTGCGGATTGGCGTCGAAGACGTGGGCCGTCGTGGATTCCTGAAAGGAATGCTCGGAGCGGGCGCGTTTGTGTTGAGCGTGCGCTTGATACCCGTGGAAGCGCTTGCGGCCGGTTCGCCGGAAGCGATGGACGCCGGCGCATTGAAGGGGCCGCTCTCGCCAAATGTATGGCTCGCGATCGACACCGATGGCTCGGTGTACATCATCGCGCATCGCAGCGAAATGGGCAGCGGAAGCCGCACGGCCGTGCCACTTATCGCGGCGGACGAATTGGACGCCGATTGGAAGCGCGTGAAGCTCGTGCAAGCAACCGGCGACGAAAAGTACGGCGATCAGGACACGGACGGATCGCACTCGGTGCGTGGCTCCTTCGGCGCGATGCGCGAAGCGGGCGCGACGGCGCGATTGATGCTTGTACGCGCGGCAGCAAAACAATGGGGCGTGCCGGAAGCCGAGTGCTCGACGGGACTCCACGAGGTCTTGCACAAGAAGAGCGGCAAGAAACTAGGTTACGGCGCGCTGGCGACGGCGGCTTCGAAACTCGATGTCCCGAAAAAAGAAGAGTTGAAGCTCAAGCCGAAGAGCGAATGGCGTTATATCGGGAAGGGCACCTCCAGCTACGACCTGAAAGCCATGGTCACCGGCAAAGCGGGGTACGGAATTGACGGCCGCATGGACGGAATGCTCTACGCAAACGTTGCCCACCCGCCGGTGCTCGGCAGCACGGTGAAGTCTGTCGACGACAAAGCTACTCTCGCGGTGAAGGGCGTGAAACAGACGGCGACGCTCGATACTTTCAAGCCGCCGCTGATGTTCCAGGCGCTTGGCGGCGTTGCCGTAATTGCCGACAACACTTGGGCCGCGATCGAGGGCAAGAAAAAGCTCAAGATCGAGTGGAACGAGACTGACCACAAAAATTATTCGTCCGACGAGTATCGGAAAGAATTGGAAGCCACTTCGCGGAAGCCCGCGAAAGTCGTTCGCGAAATCGGCAACGTGGATGCAGCGTTTGCGAAGGGTGGCAAAATTTTTGAAGCGGAATATTATTCGCCGATGCTCGCGCACGCGCCCATGGAGCCGCCCGCGGCGCTCGTCAATTACAAAGACGGAAAGGCGGACGTTTGGGCGGCGACGCAAAATCCGCAGGGCGCACGCGAAGCAGTCGCTGCAGCGCTCGGGCTAAAGAAAGAAGACGTCACCGTAAACGTGACTCTGCTCGGCGGCGGCTTCGGCCGCAAATCTTTCCCCGACTACGCGGTGGAAGCGGCGGTGCTTTCAAAACGAACCGGCAAGCCTGTGAAAGTCGTGTGGTCGCGCGAAGACGACATTCAATTCGATACGTTCCATTCGTGCGCAGCGATGTATTTGAAAGCGGCACTCGGTGAAGACGGCAAACCGGTGGCCTGGCTCCAGCGCAGCACGTTCCCGCCGATTGCCTCAACGTTCGACCCGAGCGCGCAGGTCGCCGACGCCGGCGAAATCGGTCTCGGCTGGAGCGATTTGCCCTACGCCATCCCCAATCATCGCGCGGAAAATGGTGCCGCACCCGCCCACGTTCGAATCGGCTGGCTACGCAGCGTCTGCAACGTCTTTCACGCGTTCGCAGAACATTCTTTTGCCGACGAGCTCGCGCACGCGGCGGGAAAGGATTCGCGCGATTACGTGCTTTCGCTGCTTGGTCCGGACCGCAAGATTCCGAAAGAGGAACTTGCCAAGGACTACCCAAATTACGACGGCGACTACGCCGCCTATCCGATCGATACCGCTCGTTTCCGCCGCGTCGTGGAAATCGCGACGGAAAAAGCAGGCTGGGGTGAAAAGAAAAACGGGAACGGCTTCGGCATGGGACTCGCGCTGCACCGCAGCTTCCTGACTTACGTAGCCACCGTCGTTCAGGTGGAAATGGGCGCGGGCGGAAAAGTGAAAATCGGTCGCGTGGACACGGCCGTTGACGCCGGAACCATCGTGAATCCGGAGATGGCGCGCCAGCAGTTCGAAGGCGCGGCGACGTTCAGCACCAGCCTCGCGTTTTTCGGCGAAATCACCGCGAAAAACGGTGTCGTTCAACAATCCAATTTTGACGGCTACCAGATGGCGCGCATGAACAACTATCCGCGCGAAACGCACGTGCACCTCGTCGAGAGCGACGCGCCACCGGCCGGCATCGGTGAACCCGGCGTGCCTCCTTTCACTCCCGCGCTTTGCAACGCGATTTTTGCCGCGACTGGGAAGCGTTACCGCGAGCTGCCGCTTGCGAAAGCGGGTTTGGCATAGAAATCACGCGGCGAGAATGAGAAGATGCCGGGCTGACTGTCGGCGAATCACCGGTCGGCCACGAGCGGAAGAATTGTTCAAACGACGACTTATTTTCTTGTGCGCATTGTTGTGCGCTGCGTTGCCGATTCATGCGCAACGCCGTCCCGTCTTGCCGCAAATTGATTTGCCCCATCCTTATTACTACCGCGAACTGTATCTGCCGCAATTGACCAGCGGGCCGACGAGTCTGGCGTGGGCGCCAAATTCGAACGAACTTGTTTATTCGATGGCGGGTTCGCTCTGGCGTCAATCGCTCGATTCCAAAGAGGCCACTCAACTGACCGACGGCCCGGGCTACGACTTCCAACCGGATTGGTCGCCGGACGGGAAAAGCATCCTTTACACGTCCTACCAAAAAGACGCGATGGAATTGTGGCTGCTCGATGTGGCCAGCGGAAGAACGACGCAGATCACAACCGGCGGCGCCGTGAACCTGGAACCGCGCTGGTCGCCCGACGGAAAACGCATCGTCTTCGTTTCGACTCAGTACAACAAACGCTTTCACATTTTTCGCGCGGACGTAGTCGGCGGCAAATTAGCAAATATCGTTCGGCTCACCGGCGAAACGAAAAGCGACCCGCCTCGCTACTACTACAGCGCCTACGACATGGAAATCAGCCCGGTCTGGACGCGCGACGGCCAGGAAATTCTTTTCGTTTCGAATCGTGGACACGTTCACGGCACCGGCGGATTCTGGCGCATGAAAGCAGAACCCGGCGCCGAGGCGCGCGAAGTTCACTATGAAGAAACGAATTGGAAAGCGCGCCCCGATTTTTCGCCCGATGGCTCGCGTATGGTTTACAGCTCGTATCTCGGCAGGCAGTGGCACAACCTGTGGCTGATGCCTGCAGGTGGCGGCGACGCATTTCCAATTTCCTACGCTGACTGGGATGAAACCGGCGCGCGTTGGTCGCCCGACGGCAGGCTGATCGCGTTCGTCTCGAATCGCGAAGGCAACACAAAAATAGAGATCCAAGAGGCTGTCAGTGGAACTCGCTCGGGGCTAGCTGTCGAGGGCCGCAAATATCTGCATCCTCGCAAGTCCCTGACAATCTTGGCTAAGGACGAATCGGATTCGGATGTACCGGCACGTATTTCCGTCACGGATTCGTCGGGCCGCTTCTACGCGCCTGATGATCCCTGGATTCATGCGGACGACGGCTTTGATCGCAGCGAGCGCCCCTTCGAACGCCACTATTTTGAGGGCGGCGGCGAAGTGAGCGTTCCGCTCGGCCTGATTACGATCGAAGTGAGCCACGGATACGGTTATCAACCGCAACGCTTGACCGTGGACACCACTAAGAGTCAGTCCGATCCGGAAATTCGATTGAAAAAACTCGCGCGGCTCGATCCACGCGACGGCGAATGGGTGAGCGCCGATCTTCACGCTCACCAAAATTACGGCGGGACGTACAAAGACGATCGCGGCGTTTTGGTCAAGCAAGCTGAAGCCGAAGATCTGAATATCGTTCACAACCTCGTCGTCAATAAAGAGCAGCGCTTCCCGGATCTCAATAGCCTCGGTGAACGGGATGCGTTAGCCGATCCCGACCAGCAGGTGGTCGCCGGCCAGGAATTCCACACCAGCTATTGGGGGCATCGCGGTTTGTTGAACATGAATCGGCGATTGCTGCTGCCCGGCTACGCGGGTTATCCGAATACGGCCGCGGCGAGCCTGTTTCCGATGAATGCGGACGTCTACGACATGGCGCAAGCTCAAGGAGCGCTCGTCGGCGCCGTCCATCCGTTCGACGAAGAGCCAAACCCATTCGCTAGCCCGCCGCAACGAATCACCGATGAGCTCCCGGCTGACGTGGCGCTCGGAAAACTGGACTACATGGAGATCGTCGGCTTCAGTGACCACAAGTCGACGGCGGCGGTGTGGTATCGCCTGCTGAACCTCGGCTTCAAAATTCCTGCTGGTGCCGGAACGGACGCGACGACAAATTATGCCGCTCCGATTCGCGGCATGGTTGGAATGGATCGCGTCTACGTGTGGGTTCCGGCGTGGCCGCTGAATTTGCAAATGTGGATGAGCGGGCTCCGTCACGGGCGCACTTTTGCCACCAACGGTCCACTGATCAATTTCACCCTTGGCAAGGAAGTCGTCGGGAGCGAATTGCAGCTCGAAGCGCCGAAGACAGTTCCCTTCACCGCGAAGCTGCGTTCGGTGGTGCCGGTGGATCATCTCGAAGTCGTCTGCAACGGAAAAGTCGCCAAGAGCCTACCGCTCGACGGCAAACGTGACTCGGCGGACATCGATGGAACGCTTCCGATTAGCGCAAGCGGCTGGTGCTTGCTGCGCGCCTGGAGCGAGAAGGCCGAGTATCCGGTCATGGACAACTACGCTTATGCCACAACGAGCCCGGTCTATATAAACGTGGCCGACAAAAAGCCGCGGTCCCCCGAAGACGCAAAGTATTTTGCCGCGTGGATTCAGCGGATGATCGAAATCACCGAAAAATATCCCGATTGGAATTCGCCACAAGAGAAAGGGATTGTGATGCAGCGCCTGCGTGAAGCGCAAAAGATTTATACGTCGATGGAGTAGTTGCCGCAGCGAAAAACAAGACAGTCGTCACGTCGTGGACTGACAACCGTCACTTGAAACACCATTCGTTTGGTGTCAAATCATGCGCCGTCACGCCCTCGCACGGCTCGACGACATACCGCATCTTGTAGTGGACTTTCTGCGGATTGGGAATAGAATCTACCGACGGGGAAGCAGTAAACGGGACACACTGTGCTTCGTCCGCAACACGAGAGTAGCGTTTTCCTGATTCAGTTTTGCCGAAGCGCAGCGCAAGCCGGAACAACGCGCGGCGCGCATTTTGCCCTATTTTCACATAAATCGATTAAGTACGGAGCTTTTGCCGTGTCCGGGAGGCCTCGCCGATGATTCTAGGTGTGCCAAAGGAAAACTATCCCGGCGAGCGCCGCGTCGCCATTGTCCCCGCCGTCGTGCCTGCGCTCACCAAGGCGGGTTTGGAAGTTCTCGTCGAAGCGGGCGCCGGCTTGGAAGCCGGTCACCCGGATCAGGATTACACCGCCAAGGGCGCGAAGCTCGCCGTGGACCGCGCGGAAATTTTCCGAACTGCCGACATCGTTGCCCAGGTTCTATGCTTCGGTTCAAACGACCTGACGGGCAAAGCGGACTTGCCGTTGTTGCGCAGCGGGCAGGCTATCGTCGGGTTCTTGCGGCCGATGGGAAAACTGGGGGAGTTACAAGAACTCGCAAAAACCGGCGTCACTTCCTTCGCCGTCGAGTTGATGCCGCGCACCACGCGAGCGCAGAGCATGGACGCTCTCTCTTCAATGGGCACGATTTGTGGGTATAAAGCCGTAATCATGGCTGCGGACGCGTTGCCACGTATTTTTCCAATGCTCACGACCGCGGCGGGAACGATCACGCCAGGGCGCGTGCTTATCATCGGAGCGGGCGTAGCCGGCTTGCAGGCGATCGCCACCGCGCGACGGCTGGGCGCAGTCGCTTCCGCGTATGACATGCGGCCTGCAGCAAAGGAACAAGTACAAAGTTTGGGCGGACGCTTTGTGGAACTCCCCATCGAAGCGAAGGACGCGCAGGACGCACGCGGCTACGCCACCGCACAGGGCGAAGAATTTTATAAAAAGCAGCGTGAGCTGCTCGGCGGCGCAGTGGCAGCAAGCGACGTTGTGATTACCGCCGCCGTGATACCCGGCAAGAAATCACCGGTCCTCGTGACGGCGGACATGGTTGCACGCATGGCTCCGGGCTCCGTCATCGTGGATCTTGCCGCCGAGCGCGGCGGGAATTGTGAATTAACGCAGGCCGGAAAAACCGTTAAAGAACATGGCGTGACGATCATCGGCCAATTCAATATCGCCACTAATGTTCCCTATCACGCCAGCCAGATGTATGCGAAAAATCTTTCCGCGTTTCTGTTGAATCTCGTGAAAGACGGCAAGCTGCAAATAAACGAGAAAGACGAAATTCATCGCGAGACCTTGCTGACACAAGGTGGTGAGATTGTGAACGCGCGTGTTCGGGAATTTGTCGGATTAAAGCCGCTAACCGCGGAAGCCGGGGTGAAATAGAGATGAAAATCGATCTGTTGACGAGCTTGTACGTCTTCATGCTGGCCGCCTTCATCGGATTTGAAGTGATCAAGCGAATTACGCCGCTCTTGCATACGCCGCTGATGTCCCTGACCAACGCGCTCGACGCCATCGCGGTCGTCGGCGCCATCATCCTGGCTGGGGAGCACAAGAACACACTGGCCGCCGTTTTAGGCACGATTGCGATTGTCTCCGCTACCAGCAACATCGTCGGAGGATTTCTCATTACCGACCGCATGCTGAAAATGTTCAAGCCCAGCGGAGCGAAAAAGGCATGAGCGGAATTCTCGGCAGCGATCTGTTGATCGAGATCACATACTTCATCGCCACTGCGCTTTTCATCTTGTCCCTGATGTGGATGAGCACTCCGACCACGGCCCGGCGCGGCATTTTTGCAGGCGAGCTGGGCATGGCACTCGCCATCGCAGGAACTCTCCTCCATCACGGTATCGTTGATTACAAGCTCATACTGATCGCGCTGGTCCTTGGCACCATCATCGGCGTTCCGCTCGGCAAAGTGCAGATGACCGCGGTACCACAGCGGACCGCGCTGAGCCATTCCTTCGGAGCACTTTGCGTGACCCTCGTCGGAACTGCCGAATTCTATCTGCCGCGCGAAGAGCCGATGACGCGTTTCATGATGGCCGTCCTCTGCATGGAAGTAATTCTCGGTGCGCTCACCATCACCGGTAGCTTGATGGCCGCGGGAAAACTTCAAGAATGGCTGCCGCAGCGTCCCATCACCTATAAGGGACAGAATTTCGTCAACCTAGGATTGCTCGGCGTCGCCATCATCGCCGCTATTGTTCTCATAATCCATCCGGAGCGCACGCAACTATTTCCCGCCATCGTGGCGATTCCACTTCTCTTCGGCGTAATGATGATTATTCCTATCGGCGGCGCCGACATGCCGACTGTGATTTCGCTCCTCAATTCCTACGCGGGCCTTTCTGCCGCGGCAATGGGCTTCGTCCTCAACAGCAAATTGCTGATCGTCGCGGGCGCTTTGGACGGCGCGTCCGGTTTTATTCTGTCCATGAACATGTCGAAGGCGATGAACCGGTCGTTTTCGAACGTGCTGTTCGGCGCATTTGG